>Ga0247809_1001048_pt1 | contig 12338 bp, 11 predicted proteins | sample UWRJL104311B1_FD_180951 | JGI IMG/M metagenome (GOLD analysis project Ga0247809, IMG submission 180951) | Plant litter microbial communities from Arlington Agricultural Research Station in Wisconsin, United States - UWRJ-L104-311B-1 | ecosystem: Environmental > Terrestrial > Plant litter >...
TAAACATAAAACATCACAAGGAGCTTCGACTCCGCTCAGCCTGACATTAAGATAAAAAACTTAGAACCTCAGCATCTTAGCAACTTAGAATCTTAAAGCAAAAAAAAAGCACCAATCTTTCGATTGATGCTTTTTGTATTGATTTGAAAAAAATTATTTTTTCTTTCCTTTTGCAGGAGCTTTTGCAGCTTTTGCAGCTTCTTGAGCAGCTTTCATAGCAGCACGAGAAATTCTTACCTGAGCAACAACAGTGTTTTCTGGGTGCATTACTTTGTAGTCAGGAGTACCAACTTTAGTAACGTACAATTTGTTACCCATTTCAAGTGGAGTAATGTCAGCTTCAACAAAATCAGGAAGATTTTTAGGTAAAGCTTTTACTTTTAATTTACGAGTGTTCAAACGTAAAACACCACCTGCAAGAACACCTTTTGATGTACCTACAACTTTTACAGGAACTTCCATAGTGATTTCTTTGTCATCAAATAATTGAAAGAAGTCAATGTGTAAGATCTTGTCAGATACCGGGTGAACCTGGATATCTTGTAAAATTGCATTGAATGATTTTCCTTTTCCAAGCTCAATCACAACTGTGTGTGCGTTTGGAGTGTAAACCAAGTTTTTGAACGCTGCAGCGTCTGCTGAGAAGTGTACTGCCTGATTTCCTCCGTATAACACGCAAGGAACCGCTCCAGCATTACGTAAGGCTTTAGTTGACACTTTGCCCACGCTTTCTCTTTCTGATCCTTTAATTGTAATCGATTTCATTGTAAAAAAAATATAGTTATTAATAAATATTCTATTTGCTATAAGCTTTAAGCCATAGGCTTTAGGCTTTTTTCTGCACTAAGTAATAAAGCTTATAGCCTAAGGCTTAAAGCTTACTGCTTATTACATTATAAATTTTCCACTGATGGAATTGTTGTGGTGCACCATGTGCATAACTTCAGCAAAAAGAGGCGCACAACTCACTACTCTTATTTTCTTTGATTCTTTCTTTAACGGAATAGAATCGGTAACTATTAACTCGCTTAATTTTGAGTTTTCGATTTTTTCGTATGCGTCACCTGATAAAATGGCGTGTGTACAAATTGCTCTAACACTTAATGCTCCTTTTTCGATCATTAAATCTGCTGCTTTCGCTAATGTTCCACCAGTATCGATCATGTCGTCTACTAATATTACGTTACGTCCTTTTACTTCACCAATTAGCTCCATAGTGTCGATAACGTTGGCTGCTTTTCTTTGTTTGTAACAGATTACTACATCTGATTCCAGAAACTTAGAGTAAGCATATGCTCTTTTTGAACCTCCCATATCCGGAGATGCAATGGTTAAATTGTCTAAATTTAAACTTTTTACGTATGGTAAAAAGATGGTTGATGCAAATAAATGATCTACCGGTTTTTCGAAAAACCCCTGAATTTGATCTGCGTGCAAATCCATTGTCATTACTCTTGTCGCTCCGGCAGCATCTAATAAATTAGCTACTAATTTTGCTCCAATCGGAACTCTTGGTTTATCTTTTCTATCTTGTCTTGCCCAACCAAAATAAGGCATAACAGCTGTAATGTGTCTTGCTGATGCACGTTTTGCTGCATCGATCATTAGCAACAATTCCATCAAATTATCAGCAGTTGGAAATGTTGAGCACACGATAAAAACGCGTAAACCTCTTATTGACTCTTCGTATGATGGCTGAAATTCTCCATCGCTATACGTTGACATCGTTACTTTTCCTAACGGAATTCCGTATTGTTCTGCAATTTTTTCTGCAAGATAAACACTTTGTGAACAAGCAAAAATTTTAGCTTCTGGTTCTAGGTGCGACATTATAATTTGTTGTTTTTGCTCCGCTGCGCTCTGCACAATTTGGCTTTATGATTTTCGTAAAGCCGGACCTGTATAAATGCCTCGGGTGTAGTTAGTTGTGTGTGCTTCGTTTTAACGAGGTGCAAATTTAGAAAATTTATTGGACACTGAAAGGAAAAATTTAAGTATTTTTAGTAGATCATTTAATTTTATTTTTTACATTTGCACCGTGTTAAAGGAATAAGCACAGTTATGACAACATAATTACTTATTCTATTGCGTTAAAAGAGTTGGATTTATTTCACTTTTTTTTCGTCTGCTAAGCCCGGATGGCGGAATTGGTAGACGCGCTGGTCTCAAACACCTGTGGGAAACCGTGCCGGTTCGACTCCGGCTCCGGGTACATTAACGGTCAAACTGTTTTTTTTAACGGTTTGACCGTTTTTTATTCCCTCTAAACCCTTGCTATTTCTAGTTAAAACGTTTATTACTTCATTCACATTAGTGGTTCGACAACCTTCATTACCAAAAATTAGTTTCCCCGTAAAAAGTGAACCAGCCAGTATTCTTTTCCCTTCATAATCACTTTCCATAAACAGAACTTCCAAATTTGCCAATAAATTCAAACCAGAATCTACATATTGTTTTATTGATTCGTTACTGGACTGTAATCTTTCGATTTCCATATTGACATTTCTTAACTCAGTATTGTATCTATCTACAATGCTTTTGTATCTGTCAGGAGGTAATTCATTTGACATTCGCATATCATCCGCTCTGTCGAGCTGTTCTAGCAAAATCCTTTTACGTTCTGTTTTGATTTTCAATTGAGCAATTTTATTGCCATTTATTTGAGCTTCGGAATCCTTTAAAACATCTACAAATAGCTCTTTAACGTTAGGATTTATTTGCATATTAATAAATACGCTCGCTATATTAATGTGTGTCTGCTTTGTGGACACACGAGTTTTACATTTTTCTCGACAGTGGTAGTATCCGTATTTTTTAGTTCTACCTTGAGAAAAACTACCTGTTACCTGACGTCCACAAACCTCGCAAGTTAAAAAATCACGCAATGGAAATTCTAAGTTTTTATGACATGGTTTTAGTCCATGCCATCTTTTACCACTAAAAACGTCCTGTACCTTGTTAAAAGTTGCCAAATCAACTAATGGTTCGTGAACCGCATCTACAATTCTTGCACGTTCTTTTTTAAATTCGGGAACCTCAATTTTACCAGCATACACAATGTTTTTCAGTAAATCGTTGAATGCGCTTTTCTCTAAACTCATTCCTTCTTTTTTAAGTCTCATCCTTGTAGCCTCAATTGATTCTACATCCATTGCAACGAGTTGAAATGCTTTGGTTACAAAATGTGCATCTTCATTAGGAAAAAGTTTTGACCTTTTACCCTTTGCTACGCCTCTTTGAGTTTTGGAGCCATCACGGTAACTCGTGTAGCCGTACGGAGCTCTGCAAGCATAATAACCTTCGCATTTTGCTTGATACGTTCCATTGACTGTTCTACTAGATATTTTATCTCGTTCTACTTCTCCAGCGGTTAAATATATTGAAAGTACCATTTTGTTGTCACAATTGGTCATATCAAGAAATTGTTCGGAAGCATTTAGCTCAATTCCCATCGAATCAAATTCTCTTATTACGGTCAATGCTTGTTCTATATTCCTAGAAAACCTATCCCATTTGGCAAACAATACTTTATGAACATCCTTCTTATTTGCTTTGGCATATAATTTTAGTTCGGTCCATTGCGGTCTCTTGAAGTTTTTAGCTGAATGGTCTTCTTTATAAATTTTCATTATGTTGTATCCCATCCCATCACAGAATCTTTTTAACGATTCCTCTTGGTAATTAAGGCTGAATCCTTTTTCAGCCTGTTCGTCAGTACTTACTCTACAGTACAATATTACGTTTGTATCCATTTTAATCTAGTTTTGGGTACTTATTTCATCTCCAAAAATGGAGAGTATCTCAATATCTTCAAAAATTGAATCTAATTCATCCAGATTATTTATTTCTCCTTCTTCAAAATTATAATCATGTCTGTAAAAATCAGTTAAGAGGTGCATTCTTTCAGTTTCTATCTCAAATCTAAAATATAGGTGACCATTGTTATCATGGTTAAAATAAACTTTTATAGTTGTTGTTTGGTCAAAAGGACTTTCATCATCAATTATTGTCCTATGGAACATCTTGAAGAAATTATCTCCGTTATCTTTAAATTTTTCTATTGCTAATTTTCTCATCTTACTTTTTTTCGTTAATTTTCTTGTGGCATACTTCTGCCAATTTATAAAGCACATTTCGGATTAATTCAATTTCTTCATCCGAGTATTTTATTCCGTTTTTATTTAATTTTGTTTTACATTTTGTTATACTTAACACGTTGGTTCTCTGTCGTCATTTTCCTGTTCTTTACTTTGACGGTGGAATTCTTTTTATTGTAGGTCACAAAATGACCTCTCCTAAACCTGTTTGATTTAGAAATTGTATGCATACGATAATCAATTGATTCTTTAATGTCGAAACATTAATTTTGGACATGCCTCTTCCTCTTCGGGTGTTGCACCGAATTGAAAATTTGAAATATAATTTGATTTTTTGAGCGTGGTCGTTCAGCTTTACAACCTGCTCTTTTTCCGTTCTTTAGCTGTCAGAATGGCGAAAAGATTCTTGCAATAATCTTTTCTTTAGAATTCTTTTACAAAGGTATGGCATTTAATCAAAACTGCAAAATGCTCAAAATCACACAATTATTAAATTATTAGTCGGTTTTTTTTGTTTTTTAAAAAACCTTGTAAGTTCCTGATAATCAATACGTGTTTTTTATCAACTCAATTAAGTTAGGTAGTTTTTGTTTCTTTTTAAGAAATTCTCAAAAAACAATTAAAAAAGGATTGAATTTTTGCGAATAATTTTTTGCTTATAAGCTTAAATATAGGTTACTTATTTCCTGTTCTCTGATTCCAAGATAGATTTTAGTAGTCGAAACACTGGAATGATTGAAGAGCTGAGATAATAATAATAGAGCTTGGTCACTGTATTTGTTGACCTCCCAGACTCTTCTGCCTAAGGTTTTTCTCATAAAGTGACTTGAGTACTGACCTCGCACATTATACTTAGTAAAGATATCCTTTAGCTTACTGTTAACGTATTGGATACTGAATGGCTTGTCTCCAGAGCGGTTAGCGAACATCAAATCGCCTTCTTTGGCTTGGAACTGAATAAATAAACGGCTGAGGATGGTCTGCAATTCTGGGTTGATGGTCACTTTTCTAGTCTTTTGGGTCTTCTTCTCCATAATAGTGAAGCAATCCTGATTCAAAACCTGATTCCAGCGAAGTTGAAGTAAGTCAGAAATCCTTAGACCAATATAAGAACCCGTTGCAATGAGTAGCGCAAATTTAAGGTCGTTATCACGCTCCAGTTTCAAAACGATGGTCTGCATCTTGTCCCACTCTAAAAAATCACTTGTTGTCTTTTGTCCTTTTAATGCCATAATGCTCTATTTTAGTTTCACTTTTCTACCTTAATATCTGTATCTGAAAGCGGTCGATTCTGCATGCTCCGTAATCCTCTGATTTCATTGGGCTTACACAGTTGCTTTCACTTATTATTAAAAGTGAAACAAATGTCCAGGTCTATTTTGGATTAAGCAAGAAAAATCCTGGATTTCCTGGGCTCACTGATTTTTGAGTCATTTCAGAGCACAAAAAAACGAGGTCGTTAGCCTCGTTCTTTCGATTGTATCAATCGTGAAAACTCTTCAAGTTCCCGCTCCGTAAAATTTCCAGCTTTGAATGAAAGCGGATATCTGACTTTTTGGGTCTTAAGTACTTGTTTTAGTTGGGATAGAGTTATTACTATTTTCATGGTCTCTTTAAGTATAAATATCTGCTAAAATTTTTTGCTCAGAAATTTTTCAGCGCAATTTACGGACATATCCGTCGCTACGTCTGGCAATGTGTACATTTTGGAAGAGTCACGGGGAGGTAACTAAGACTCTTAATCCTTATTTTTACAGGGGTGAGGGGGGATTTCATGGTCACGCAGTCGTCTGTTGAGGTACATTGCTCCATTTCATGACCCCTCGCTTTTACAGGAGCATCTTTAGTTCTGTAGGAACAGAATTGCGGGGTTAAGATACTATAAGGTACAGATAGGGGAAATCCCTCTCTCTTCCCTCTATATCATATATGTTACTTATTATGATATGTAAGAACACCAGCAATAGCAAGAGATATAGACGCATTTTAACCATAACGTTATGCGCAGTTTGCGCTATTGGAAATGTGGGACTAAAAATAATATCAAATATTAAAAAAATAGTTGTCCAAAACTGTTGATTATTATTTGATTTAGAATTATACTTGGTAATAAGCAATAAACTGAGAGAATAACTCATTAAAACCTTGGTTGCTGGGAGTCATGCCCCCAGCTTCTCTTACCAAGTCAATCTAAGAGACAATAATCCATCCAAGTGATGGAAAGAGAATAAGAGAATATCAAAATGAATCTTAAAAATGATGACTTCATCGCTTTTACTGGCGATACTGGAGACCTAGACGTGCTCCTAAACGATTACAAGCTGTCAGAATCAGCAATGCGTTTCCCAAACGTAAATTCTATCTTAATACCAAAGAAAGCCGAATACAATCTAAGAAGATACTGCAAAGACTTGCTTAAAACCGTAGACCCAAATGTTGATACAGCCGTTGAAAAGTGTTTGGTATTTTTATCCAACCTAGCCAGCACCTACTACACGGATTCCAAATGGAAAGCCCTTAACGCTACGATACTACACGAGCAATCCAAAAATGCCGACAATACCTATATCTATACCAAGGTAATCAAGGTACTTACAACTGGAACACGCACAGGTGCGATTATTGAAGTTGACAAGAGTTATCAGGTGGGCACACAATCCAAAAAGTTCCGATTATCTAATGCTTACCTAAAGGCGGGACTTGTTGAGTACATCATCAAGGATACTAGAATTATCCGTACTCGTAATAAGATGTATTACGAGCAGTTATGTGAGGCTATGACCCATCCAATCTGCTCCAACCTGATTAGGATGTATCCTAAGATTGATTTGCCGACCAGCGAAGAACTACTGGTTATAGGCAAACAATTAGTCAAAGAGGGTCGCTCTACCAAAAAGGGCAAAATCCTAACCGTGCGCAACAAACATAAAGACCACTACTGGTTAGATGTAAAAAACAGGAGCTTTGTTGAGGATAATATTGAGCTCTTTGAGTTCCTCACAGGTCGTGGCTTTATGATTCCCAGCGCTGGCGATATGTCTAGCGGTGGTCGTGTTGTTGATAGCTTCACGCTTATGCCAGCTTGGATAAGGGAACAGATTACAGTTGACGGAAATAAACTTGTAGAATGTGACTATATTGCCCTACATCCTAACATAGCCATCAAATTGTACGGTGGCTCATCAACTTACCTCACACACGGATTAGTGGCGGATGAAACTGGTATTGACCCTGATAAAATTAAGGTTGAACATCTAAGTTTCTTTAATAAAAAATGGACCGACATGAGAAAATCAATCCTGTTTGACTACTATACAAGATGCGAACCTGATATGTTAGCCAGAATCTATCGAGATAAAAACGAACATGGTCACAAGATTACTTCTCAAAAAATGTTTGGCGTTGAGGTAGCAATCATGAGCGATGTAATTAGGTATTTGAACACTAAAGGTGTTTATGTACTATATGTCTATGATGCTCTTTTATGTCAAGACAAAGATTTTGATTTGGTCTCCAAAACTATGAATCGAATCATTTTAGAGCATGGTATCCAAACATGTATCAAAATCTATTAATTTAATTTGTGTTAATCGCCGGAGGCGATCAACACAAATTTATAATGAGAGGAATAAATTAGTTTTTAAGTGTATCTCTTTTGACTATTCTTCTACAATTGTTTATTGGTCACATTATACATATATTTGTTTAAAATCAACATTGAATATCAATACCAAAAACATGGAGAATAGTGAATCTGGATTAGAGAAACTTACTGAGTCGCTTGAAACTTTAGCTACAGGTATTCCTGCACCTTTAAGGAAAAACTTTTTTAAAGCTTTTGGTCAACTTTGTACTGCCTCAGTAGAAATACCTGTTACTTGGCTCGAAGGAAAAGCCTCTGAAATAAAAGCTTTATCAGAAGCTCGTGTTCAAATAATAAAAAAAGAAGGAAATGACATTTCAGAAAGATTAGAAATCCCCAAAGAATATGTGGCTAAAGCTTCTGAAAAGTATGCGTCAAAAATAATTAGAGAACAGTTAAATCTCGATACAATAGTTTTAAATGCGGGAAAAGAATTGACTTCAACAAAAATAAAAGAAGATAGTGAATCAAATACAGAAATTGATGATGATTGGTTAAACGAGTTTGAAAATCATGCAAGAACTAAATCTTCTGATGACATGAAGTTGATTTTTGGCAAGATATTATCTGGAGAAATACAAAATCCTGGCACATTTTCATTAAGAACGATTAGATTAATTTCTCAACTTGACAGCAAGGTAGCGACTTTATTTCAACTATTGTGTGCCCAAACAATATCACGCAATTTTGGGAGTAGGATTCAAGATGCAAGAGTAATTTCTTTTAAAGGAAATGCGGGTGCAAATTCTTTATCGGCATTTGGGTTATCATTTTCTAATTTAAATGTTCTTGAAGAATATGGTTTGATTATTTCTGATTACAATTCATATATGCATTACGGAAGTTGCATCGCTGAAGATATAAAACAAACTGCACCGACATTAACCTTTGGGAAAAAAGAATATCTTTTAATTCCAACTGATAAAGATAAATATGACCGAACACTTAAACTTCATGGTGTTGCACTAACTCAATCAGCTATTGAATTATTAAATATCATTCCTTTTAAAGAAGCTACGAATTACAGGAATGCACTAGAAAATTTCCTAAAAGAAAAACATTTAGAATTTTTTGAAATTGATAAATCAAATATCTAATAGCAGTCAAATAAAAAAGCCACTATTTAGTGGCTTTTTTGTTGATATATTTTATAGAGCTGATATTATTACTCTTTGTACAAAGTCATTAGTATTTAAAAATGCAATTTTAGTTTTAAAAACATCTAATGTAATATTATCTTTCAATTTACTGAAACATTCGTTAGCAAAAGAATTTGTTACGATATGCACTCCTTCAAAGTCTAAATATACTTTTTCATTAGTTTGAACTTTTTCAATAATTGAATCTCGTATTTTAGCCCCTAAATCTCTAGTTCCAAGACTTGGACTAATATCTTTAAAAAGGATTGTGTGTGTCATTTCTTATTTGAATTTGGGTGCAAATGTATGAATTTTTTTTTATAATCTATATCTAAAGGTATTGAAAACTTTGTTGATAAAAAAATGTTATCCGAATAAATTTTCAAAAACTTGTTTTTTGTAATCATAATGTTGACTTGTAAACTCTGTATAATCCACTTCAACATTTGTATTAATTCTTACATAAACGCAAGTACCTTGCCAATGGTCTATATTATCTAAACATGTTTCATTTTCATTTACATTTAATTTTTTACTCCCTGAAATTAAGCTCAACCATCCTTTATTAAGTTTTGTAAATGTAGCGGTTGCATACAAGCCATGCCCTTGTCCTTTCCCATTAGTTACACCACTTTCAATGCATTTGAACATTGCTTCTTCCTCTGTAAAATTGTACCGCTGATTTAATGATTTATGAATGCCTAGTCCAAAATCACAAACAATTAATCTGATAGAGTTTAGATTTTCAAAATATTGTGCAACAACCCAACCAACTTTTTCTTCAGTATGATTTAGTACGTTGTCAAGAATTTCATTAAAGCAATAATCTAACCCTGCATACACATTATCATTGATTGAACCATTTGTCCTTAACACTTTTAAAATACTTTCTAGGACTTGAATTTGATTTTCGGAAGTGTACTTTTGAATTTCAACCGCATTGTTTTTATTAATTTTCGGAATCTCAAGTGGCAATTCAACATTCAAATGAGCGAAAAAATTCATCTTTGCAAGATATATCACAACTTTTCTGTTCTTTGAAAGTTTTATAGTTCCTGTAACAATGTGCCCTACATGTTCAATATATTTTATTGCACATAACAATAAAATTGCATAGTCAGGATATATAAAATCGCAATCTGAAAAATCAATAATTAGATAAGTATCTGGATATTTTTTATATTGATTAATTAGCAGATTACAAGCTGTAATTGTTTTGTCATGGGACTTACAAATGTCCTTAATATATAAAGTATATTTTTGCATGTAATAATATTTAATTCAAAAATAGCTATATATTAAATTATTTAACAAATTATTTTAAATTTTATTTATGATTCATTTAAAAACACGCTCTTTTTCTTAATTAACTTTATATAAGCATAGGATAGTTTTTTCAAATCTTCTACAAAAAGATTCGACAATTCAACTATGAAGGGTACGTAAAACCTCTTCAGCAATGAAGAGGTTTTTTTTATGCTTAAAAGTGAGCATTTATAAAGAAACAACTACAAATAACCATCGTGTTCATTATATTTATCCCTTAAAATTGTCATTGCCTTTTTAAGAATTGCCAACAAACCATTGCAAAACCTAAACCTTAACCATGAAATATCGATTATTACTGCTCCTATTATTATTGTCAACCCTCTCAAATGCCCAAAAAATCAAATGGGATAATTTAAACGTAAGGCGAGAAATGCCTCCCACTTTATTTGTGAAGGAAAATCCACTGGATGTTGCTTTTATGACTACCTCGACAGATCATGAGTTTTTTGCAGATCAAACTATGGATTATCGTGTTGCTGATATGGGCGTCTTATACAATGACTATATATATAATGATTTAGGTTTTCCAAAACTAGTCGCTTTATTAGAATACAAATACCAGCCGGCAACTTTGCATTTGATAAAAAAAGAATTAAAATATCAGGTTGCTGTTGTCTCTCATCTCTATGCCAATTTGATTTTAATAGATCCCGAAAAAGGCGTTTTTGATGTTCAGGAAATTAGATTGGGAGATTGCGACCTGGTTAATCCGGTGGCAAACACAAAAGGATACAATTCTAATCTCGGAAATTTAGATTATCCGAACAATTTAAACACCACACTTTTAATGACTGATTTATCTGAATTTGAAGCCAATCAATACAGAGATCAGAAAGACCCGAGCCTACCAAGGAAAACAGATGTTAAAGATGTAGACCTGATACAAGTAGTCAAACTAAGTTTAAAAGTAGGCAACATACTGCATACCAAATTTCATCCTTACGGAAAATATATATCACGTTCTTTCAATTATTTAAAAGAGGATAAAGATTTTAATGGCGAAAATTTCAACAAAGCTTCTCAATTGATTAATACTGGAATTGATCCTATTAATGAATCAAAAGTTCGCCAGGCTCTTGAGATTTGGAAAACAGAAGCAAAATCAATTACCAATCTGGAAGACAAGAAAAACAAAAAATATTATATCGCCATTCAGGAAAATATTTTGCAATGCTATAATATTCTGAGAGATTTTACAGAAACAGATGAAATTGCCAACCAGCTAAAAGCTATCGATCCAAAGAATCAAATTGCCGAAGCTTTAATTTCGAATAAAAAGAAAGATGAAATTCAAGTAGAGAAAAAAGAGATTTTTTACACACCGCTTCCTGCACGCTTTGCGCAAACAGATGTAACTCGTTTTTTAAAGAAGAAAAAAGATATCATAAATGGACTGAACCATATTCAACCCGATAAATATGACGGAAAACTTACTGATATGAGTATTTATAAAGCAGCATCTTTACAAATCAAAGAAACTGCCGCAGGATCAGAAATTTTCAACATACTGGTAGATTTGATGATAGACATTGCAGGATATGAGAAAAACTCCTCCAATTATAGCCAGCGAAAAGAACTAACCGATGTACTAAAAAATTACAATGCATTTTGCTTGAAGGTTGCTGATGAAACAAAAAAATTTAAAGCTACTTACGACTTTAAAAACGGTCGGCTTTCTTATCGTACAAAATTAAGAGAGCACATTTTAAATCTTAATAAAATAGCCAATTTTACAGCTTTTGACGATGCTTTAGCGACCAGCGTAGCTACTACTATTGAAAAAACAAAGCCAGAAAATATAGCAATTGCAAAGGATTTTATTACTCTGAACACCGCAATTACTCTAAAGCAATTGACAAATTCAACACAATATGATTCAACTATTGCTACAACCATTACTAACATTACTGCCTTTTTAGATGCTAAATTTCCAATTCAAAATCGTGAAGTTTTTTTTGAATTTAAAAATGCCTGCAGAGTAATTAAGGAAAACAAAAAATTAAGCACGCTTGAAGTTGCTGATTTTGGTAATACACTAAGACTTTTATATTTGTATTGCTAGAGTATATTAAATCATTTAAAAGACCTCTTCCTCAAACGAAGAGGTCTTTTTTATTTCTCTTAAAAAAA
>Ga0247809_1001050_pt1 | contig 12308 bp, 10 predicted proteins | sample UWRJL104311B1_FD_180951 | JGI IMG/M metagenome (GOLD analysis project Ga0247809, IMG submission 180951) | Plant litter microbial communities from Arlington Agricultural Research Station in Wisconsin, United States - UWRJ-L104-311B-1 | ecosystem: Environmental > Terrestrial > Plant litter >...
CTACCAACGGATATTCAGGGGCCGGCAGGGACTAGCCGGTGAGCGCAGAAATACGGATGTTGCGGATGGCCGGCTCCTACGGCGCGGTGGTCTCGTTGGTCGCGGCGTCGGCGGCAGCCTTCGCCGCAGCCTCATCGAATTGCCCGAGGAGCGCGTAGATGTAGCCGGTCGAGGTGGCGGTAACCACATCCGGCTCGTCAATGTCCGCCCCCACCACGCTCGCATAGGAGGTGACGAGGAAGAGGCGCTCACCGCTCTGCAGGCCGCTGACGAAATCGAGCGCCGCCTGCGCAGTGCCCTTTACCTCGACTGCTATTGGTACGAGCACAAAGTTGTCTGATGCAATCAGGGGACTCGTGGCGGCGGGCGGCGCGGCGGGGTCGACTACGGGCGCCGGCGTTGCCGCGGCATCGCCCTCGGTTGCGGCCCCCGCAGCTGGAGCGGCAGCGGGGGCGGCGACCGGCGGGGCGTACGGCTGAGCGTCAGAGACCGTGATGGCGCTCACAGTCACACCTGCCGAGGTGGCGAGGGCATTAAGATTTTCTATAAAGGCCGACGCGTCGGCGTTCGCGGGTATGGAGCGCTGGAGAACTTCGAGCTCGCTCTTCAGTTTCGGGAGCTCCGCCTCATCCAGCGTGAGCTGCTCCACTACCGCTCGCGTCGCCTCGTTCTCGGCCTTAGCGGCGTCACGCTGTTCGTTCGACGCGCGCGCGGCACTGAGTTGAGGATCGACCCCGAGGAACCATCCGCCGACCAAGATCGCACCCATTGTCACGATGGCGATGATGTTCCAGATCCTGTTTCTCATTATTCCGCCTCTTCTTCCTGCGCGAATCGCCCGGAATAGGCTTCTGCGTTGATGTGCATGGTGATGGAAGCTTTGTAACCGCCGGCTTCAACCATCTCGACGCTGTTCGGAACTGCATCGACGAATCCCTCCAGTGTCTCCAGCCCGTCGAGCCAGACCGGAATCGAGGGAAGCGCCGGGCTGGTTGCTTCGAAAGTCAGAGTTCCGATTCGAGCCCCCTCAAGGGGCACGGTCGGTTGCGCAAAATCCGTGATCGGCGATCCAGTTTCGACGTCGACGGAAGTGATGACGACTCCCGCGGGAAGCGTCGCCTGCAAATTGCTCAGGTATGTCTTCCAGTCGATATCCGTCGAGCCGCCCACGCGTTGCGCCTCTTCCGAAGTCGCGACGTTCGCCTTGACGTCGCGCACCTCTGAGTGGTTTCCCAGGTCTTCCTGAAGCTGAATCGTCTCATCCTGCGTCGAGACAAGATCGACCGCGGCGGCCACGTTGAACACGAAAGCGGCTCCTGTGCCCACCACCGCGACAAGTACGGTGCCGGCTACTCCGAGCCACAGCGATCGCTGGCGCGCGCGCTGCCTGTGTTCCTCGAGCACCTCAGGCGGGAGCAGATCCGCGCGAGGCGGGGCGCCGAGGATCGTGGACTTCGACGCCGCCTTCGATACTGGGGGCTTCTTCGGCTTCTGCTCCGACCTGCCAATCGGACGCGTCAGGAAACTACCCTTTTTCGCTGGGGTGTCCGTCGTCGGAGACTCACTATTTGCCACTACAGTGCTCATTTCCTGCCCCCGAGCGTAAGGCCCAGAACCGTGGCCACGCTTGATCTCGACGCTTCCAGCGCCTCGCGATTGACGGTCTTGCCAATCGTGAATCGTTCGAACGGGTCGCTCTCCGACACCGGCAGGCGGGTGATCTCCGCCAGAGCCGCGCCGAATCCGGCGATCTGTGCACCACCGCCGCTGAACGCAACACGGCTGATCGGATCGGACGGGCGAGTGTTCGCGAAGAAGTTGATGGTGTTTCGCACCGTGTTCAGCAACTCGGACGTGACCTCCCTGATGACCACGACAGCGGGTCTCCAGTCGAGCGGGGCGCTTTCTCCCGAGAGGCCGAACGCACGCTTGACCTGGTCGGCGGTGGACCTGTCTATCTCCAGTCGCGTTACCAATGCGTTCGTCACGTCATCGCCCCCGCTTGGCACGATGCGAACGAATTGCGGAACTCCGTTCTTGACGATGACGATGCTTGTGGTAACCGCACCGACCTGCACCATCGCTACCGTCTCTTCAGACGCGCCCGGTGGGACCAAGGCACGCGACAGGGCGAATGGGATGAGGTCGACTTCCAACGGATTCAAGCCAGCGGCTTGAGCTGCGCGTACATTAGCCAACACCGACTCTTTCACGGCCGCGATAAGGAGTCCGTTGATGACGGGCCCGCCCTCTCCGGTGCCCTCGGAGACCGGATAGAAGTCCAACAGCGCATCCGCGACGGGGAGAGGAAGCATGTCCTGTACCTGGAACGGTAGCGACTCTCGGATCTGTTGGATCGGCATTTTCGGAACTGTCAGATCGCGCGCCAGGACCCGCTGACTGCCGACGCCGAGAACAACCTGCTTTGACTTGAACCCTCCCGTCGACCACAGCTGTTTCAATGCGGAGGAAACCGTGTCGATCTCCATCACTTCGCCTCTCGCGGCCGCATCGGCGGGCAACGCCACCTCGTGATACCTAACGAGCGTAGGGCGCCCCTTTGTGACTTCCACCACTTCCGCGGCGCGTATAACTCGCGCGCCGATGTCGATTCCGACGACTGATTTGGCCATTTTTCCGGTCCTTCGCTTAGTTCAGTCCGACGAGGGACAGATAGCCGTCGTATATCGGTCGTCCGACGAAAATGCCGATCCAGGCGCCCGATAACATCCATGGTCCGAACGGAATGCCACTTTTTCGAGACGCCTTGCCGATGAGGATTAGGACGATTCCCACGACACCACCGAGGATAAAAGCCGCAGCGACTCCGACGACCAAGTTCTGCCAGCCGAGGAAGCCGAGAAATAGCCCGAGCACGCCGGCCAACTTCACGTCGCCGAACCCCATTCCGCCGGGGTAGGCGAACGCGAGCAGAAAGTAGAACGCGAAGAAAATCGCCGCGCCAACGCCTGCGCGCACCAGCGCATCGAAGTCACCCGAGACCAGGCCCGCGACTCCGAGAAGCACGACACCGACCGCGTATCCGGGCAGCACGATCGCGTTCGGCAGTCGGTGCACATCGAGGTCGATGGCGGTCAGGGCGACGCTTATTGCCATGAGGTATAAGAACGCAACCGCCGTGATCACAGAAGCGACGAGACGCGACACGGAGGGCTCGCCGACGAAAGGGTTGAAGGCGATCGCAACCGAAGCTAAGAGTACGGCTGTGAGTGCTTCCACCGCGGGATAACGGGCGGAGATAGGCGCCGCGCAATCGCGGCAACGCCCCCTCAGCACGAGCCAAGAGAGCATCGGCACGTTGTCTCGCCGACGAATAGGTGCTTCGCAGTTCGGGCAGGCCGACGGCGGCGACACGACGGACAGATCGCGCGGCACCCGGTAGATCACCACGTTGAGAAACGATCCGATCGCCGCTCCGAGCACGCCGACGATGACGACGGCAGGGCCCGCAAGCGAAGCGAGAGACATGGTCACAGGTCTACCAGCTGCCATCGGGCTTGAACGCCGCCGCTACGTTCGCGAATTTGGTCACGCCGTAATTGGTGGACACGGGCGACAAGAATTTCGGCGGAGCGATGGAACGCAGGCGCTCGTCATAGTTGTAGTTCTTCGCGTACCCGGTCGACGGAGCGGTCGCCCCCGAGGCGGACGTTGCGACCGTTCCGCGGAACTTCTGCGCGATCGCGCCGTTGACCTTGAGGGTCCCTCGGTTCGATCCTTTATCGTAATTCTGGACCATGACGGTATGCGCAACGGACAGCATCGCCGCATTGATGGTGCGACCGGTGTCTCCGATCATGGAGGTCGAGCCGTTCATGGGATTCCACACCCAGATCGCGTTGTTGCCAACGAGCCCGAGAATCGACAGGGCGGGATCGGCGTAGGTGATATTCCCGGTGACATAGACGTAGTTCTCGCTGGCAATGGTGAGCGCGCCACGGAGATCGCCCTCCACATAGACGTCACCGTTCAGGCAACCGTACGCGGGAGCGGTGCTGGCGGAGGTCGTGGGAATGGTCTCGTTCACGAGGGGGTACCGATCAGCACCGAACACCCAGCCCTCGGAAGAGCTTCCCTTGTTCGAACACGTGAATCCCGCCGGGGTAGTGGTTCCCCAGTAGTTGGCATCTGTATTCCCGCCCGGCACGTTCTGGACGAAGATCAGGTTGAAATCGAGTACGTTGATGGTCGCGCCGCCGGGGCCGCCCAACGAACCGCTTGCAGCTCCGGGGACTCCGCACTGGGCTGGGTTCGTCGCGCCGGCCTTCGTGGCGGCAGTATTGGTGAACTTGGTGTATGGAGAGATGACATTCATCTTTCCGTCACTCAGCAACGTGATGGTTGTGGGACCGGTGTACAGACAACCTGGCCGCGTGACCTCTGCCAGATCGTTCCGGGTCTCTTTCTTCATTTCCGCGTTAGTGGATGGCATCGGGACGACCGACCGGTACACCGGCCCCGCTCCGAACGAGCCGCCAGGATTGGTGCATCCGCTCGACTTCGTCCAGTTGGGCGTCTTCGTGCTGGAGGAGGTGACGGCGCCGTTGAATGTAGATCCGCACACCGTCATCTGATCATTCGTGTGAACCGGCCCGTTGAACGTGTCGACTGCCGCGAAGGTGATGGTGTTGCAGCCCGAGCCCCGAGGTAGCGTTCCCCATATGTAGCGGTCGCAGTCCGTACCGCCGAAGAGGTCGGGGTCGAAAGTCTCAAAGTCAGTGAAGTAGATGAAGTCGATGAAGCCGTCCTGCTTGAGATCCGCCACAAGGGTGCGTGTGACATTGCCCGCCCTGCCGGTCGAGCGGACCCTGACGACCCCCGAGAGCTGGTAGTTGGAGTTGTCGACTTCGTACCGGAACGATGCGGTCGGCGTCACGCTGGGACTGCCCGAGGGGACACTGGCCCATGTGCCGGCGGACAGAACTCCGAAGGCCGGGTTGGTCGCGGTCCCCGTAGGAAGGGCGACAGAGCTTCCGGAGTCGATGCTGAACTTTGCGGCGGGGTTGCCGTACTTCTGGTAAGTGCTGTCGTTGGAGAGACGGCTCTGGTATTCGGCCACCCCGGCGTACGCCGCAGCCTCGGCCGCAACGCGGTCCTGATCGGTGTCGGCTCGAGTGAGACCGCTCGTCGTGACGCTGAGCGAACCGGCGATCATGATGATCATGACGAGGCCGATGCCGATCACAACGGCGAGCGCGTAACCACTGTCGGCCGTGGTCGCGAGTCGTGCACGGCGAGAAAGGAGGTCTCTCATCATGGGGTCACTCTCTTGATGGCCACGTTGGGCATTCCAACGACGTTCACGATGGCGGTCGGTTTCGCCGTGGTCGGGGTCGCCGGACGTATGCGGACGGAGATCCGGATGGACGCGATGAGGGGGCGCTGGGCCGCAGTGAGACCGACGCCCGGCGCTACCGGTGTGTCCGTCGCGTCGAGGTAGGCGAACAAAGGCGTGACGCCGTCAGGGACATGGATTCCCGGGTACGTCACCGTGTTCGTCGGTGTAGCGGTGAGAGCCGGGAAAACCCACGGGCTCGCCACGGAAGTCGTGGCCCACCGCTTTTCCACTATCTGCCCCGCCACGATGGTGAACTGAACCATGGTCGGTTTGGGCGTAACAGAGCCGGTGTCGATGTAGGAGTACAGCACGAGGGCGTTGTCCGTTCCCGAGACAATTGCCGGATCTGGGACGGCCACTCCCGATACGGTGTTCGTGCTGGCCGACCGGATTACCTTGCTGAGCTCCGTCGCGACGGTGGATGCGCTCCCGCCGCTCTCGCGGGCGACGGTGACCGTAGCCGTAGTTTTGACCAGCTGCACGAACGTTGTTCCGACGAGCACGAGCAGGAGGGAGGCGAGCATCAGCGACACGAGCAGTTCCACCATACTCAACCCAGCGTCAGCCGCCCCAGGACGGGGCGCCTCGACGTCGACCGCCCGCCTCACGGCACCCTCGGATCCAACGTGAACGCGGCGCCTGACGCGGTATCCACGCCACCCGACCGCGTGTACAGCTGCCAGCTCCCATACGGGAGCGCCAGCAGAACCGTTCCCGCGGCACTCGTCGCGGGGAAGGTATAGGTCATGGCAACCCCGCATCCCGGGTCGCCGCTGCCCGCAACAACAGCCGATTTTGCGACGACTACGGAGCTGGCCGCGAAAGGTCTGCTGATCGCTCCCATCGGAAGCGGCGTGGAGACCGTCGCACCGGGTGCCGCGGCGACGGCCGGCAATCGGATTCCGGCCTGGAGGTTGACCCCGTTGACGGTGCCCGCCGGCCACGACGCCGGGTCGGGCGAGACACACCCGGGCGAAGTCTGCACACCTGACGCGTCAACCACCGGCTTAGAGTACTTGCCCGCCACAGCCGAATATCCGGAGGCGAACGGATGCAGTTTCACCGCTGCAGGAGTCGGACCCGTGGTCACGTAGGGGCCATACGTGCTGCTGAGAGTGACATTGAGATTCGTCGGCAGGACGCGACTCGAGACCTGATTGCTCGCGTAAGCGAAGGTGAAGGTCGCCGCGTCGTCGTACTGGAACGGCGCCTGGAGTGTACTCCCCGCCGTCACGACGATGTTCGTCTGGACGGGGGTGGAGACCTGAGCGTCAGTGATGTAATTCGCCTTGGTGACCTTCGCCGAGTAGGTACCGGGAGCCACCTTGAGAGCGTAGCTACAGCCATCCTTGTCGGTGACCGAGGAGGGAACCGGCGCGCCTCCGGTCGTGGGCGTGATCGTTACGGGCATTCCCTGAACGCCGGTCCCGTCAGCAGCAAGAACCCGGACGAGAATGGTGCCGAAATTCGGGTCGTTGATACGGCCGGTCGGCGCGACGATCGTGTCGACGCGCACAGGGCTCGCGGCGCCGATCTTTCCCGACCAGGTCACGGTGAGGTTGACACGCTTGTACTGGAGGGATCCTCCGCCGATACCGCAAGCGGCATCTGAACCCGACGCGGGAACCCAACCGGTGTCCCGCGTCCAGCTGTAGGTAACGCCGTCGATTGTCTGGCTGCCGGTGTCGTCGAAGAGAAGAAACGGGTCGCCCGACGCTCGGGCTTTGTCGATCTGCGAGGACGCGATGTTGCTCGCGACTACCCGCGCTTGCGAATCGGCGGTGAGGCGTACGCTCGCCACCATTGCGGCGGCGACACCAATGAAAATCACCGCGAAGATCATGAACGCGACGAGCACCTCGATGATGCCCATCCCGGAGTCGTCTGATGAGGGTCCGACACGGGTGACTGTAGTCGACACGCTATTCCCCTCCTACTCGTCCGATGTTGATACGGGTACCGCTTTGACGAGCAAACGAGGCGCTGCCGCGGCAGCGCCTCGTTCGCCGGAACCAATCAGGTGTTACGGGCAAACTCCCGATTTGGCACCCGCGAGCTGGTTGACGAAGAATGTGTTGTTGGTGACACCCACAGCATCGATGCAGAAAGTGGTGCTGGTCGGCGTGCCCTTGAATACGAGGCTGGTGGTGTTTTCGGCGCTTTTGGTGAAGCCGTATTTGCCGAGGGCAGTGTCGTCAAGCGTTGGTGCGGCCGCGGTTGCACCCTTGTCGGTGTAGTACGCGACGACGGCTAGCTTGGCGTTGGTGAGGTCGGACTTGACCGCTGCGTCCTTCGCGTTGTTCTGCACGCCCACGTAAACGGGGATAGCGATCGCGGCAAGGATGCCGATGATGATGACGACGACGAGCAGCTCGATGAGCGTGAAACCCTCTTCGCGCTTGATGCCTGCACGGCGGTCGTTGAGTGCCTTGTTGAACTTGCTGAACATGTCGAACTCCTGTCGGAATGTGATTAAGGACAGGGCCCCCTGAACTTCGACCCCCGACGACAATGGTGTCCGACGCGCGCATCGACGGGTAGCCCTTGAAGGGGTCACATCAGGGATCCCCGCACCCCCAAAAGGAGGCTCACGACCAGCTATTTGACGACTGTGGCGATGGAGAAAATCGGCATATACAGGGCGATGACCATGCCACCCACGACTACCCCGAGGAAGGCGATCATCAACGGCTCGATAAGCGATGTGAGCGCCTCGGTGGAAGCCTTCACATCGGCCTCATAGAAGTCGGACACCTTGTTCAGCATGATCTCCATGGCACCGGAGTCTTCGCCGACCGCGACCATCTGCACGACCATCGACGGAAAGACCTTCTCTTGCGCGAGCGGTTCGGCGATCGATTTTCCTTGCCGTACGCCGTCCGCAATATTCCTCGTCGCCTTCTCTATCACCCAGTTACCTGAAGTCTCGCCGACGATGCTGAGCGCTTGGAGGATGGGAACGCCGGATTGCAGCATGTTGGCGAAGTTGCGGGTGAACCGCGCCACCGCGATCTTCTTCATCAGCCCGCCGAAGACCGGCATCCGAAGCTTTATCGGATCGATAACCTTGCGCACCCGCTCGGTGTTCTTGTTCGCCCGCCACCAGATCGAGCCGAAAATGCCAATCACAGCTGCGGCCGGGACGATGTAGATCATCGATTCCGACATGGTCACCAGGAACTGCGTGGGTGCAGGTAGGGAGCTACCGAGCCCTTCGAACATCGTTTTGAAGATCGGCACGATGAAGATCAGCATGAGAGCGACGGCGACAATAGTCATGATGAGCACCATTACCGGGTAGGTGAGAGCCGACTTGATCGTCGACCGGAGGTTGGCCTCCTTCTCGAAGTTCTCTGCCATGGCGTCGAGAGCGGTATCGAGGAAGCCGCCGGCCTCGCCCGCGCGCACCATGCTGATCATGAGCGGAGGAAAGTCGACCGGATGCTTGGCCAAAGCCTGGGAGAAGGATGATCCAGACTCGACATCCCGGCTGACAGTCGTCATTATGGCCGCGAGCTTCTTGTGTGCGGTCTGACTGGCCAAGATGTCCAGAGTCTTCAACAGCGATAGACCGGCGCCGGTCATGGTTGACATCTGGCGGGCCATCACCGCGAGGTCCTTCAACCCGACCGACTTCCCCGCACCGAAGTTGATTTCCTTCTGAAGGCCGGTACCGGCGACGGACTCCTTTATGTCGACAGGGGCGAGTCCCATGGTGCGTAGCTTGCTGACGACAGCGCCTTCGGTTGCGGCGTCGAGTTTGCCCTTGACGAGCTTGCCCGCCGCATTCCGGCTCTTGTAGTCGAACGTTCGAACAGCGTTGGACATTAGTGCTTGCTCCCGAAATTCGCGTCAGAGTAATGAGCGTCGCTACTGTCGAAACTGCTTGCCGAATTCATCGAGGTGTCGACGCGGTGGATGAGGCGTCCGATTGCCTCAGGATCTTTCGCCTTCTCAAGCGCTGCTTTGTGCGTGACCTCGCCAGCGTTGACGAGATCGGCGAGGTGCTGGTCCATCGTGTGCATTCCGAGGGCGCTACCGGCCTGCATGGCTGTCTCGATCTGAAAGGTCTTGCCTTCGCGGATGAGGTTGGCAACCGCCGGTGTCGTGATCATGACCTCCGTTGCCACGACTCGTCCGTGACCGCTTGCACGTTTCACGAGCGTCTGGCAGACCACACCCCGCAGAGTCGCTGCCAGCTGGGTGCGCACCTGGCCCTGCTGATGAGGCGGGAAAACGTCGATGATGCGGTCAATGGTCTGCGGCGCGTCTTGCGTGTGCAATGTCGCGAAGACGAGGTGGCCGGTCTCCGCGGCGGTCAGCGCGACGGAGATGGTCTCGAGGTCCCGCAACTCGCCGATGAGTATCACGTCGGGGTCTTGCCGCAGCACGTGCTTCAGTGCGTTGTTGAAGCTGTGAGTGTCGTGGCCGACTTCGCGCTGATTCACAAGCGCCATCTTGTTCTTGTGCATGAATTCGATGGGGTCTTCTACGGTGACGATGTGGTCGGACCTCGTGGAGTTCACGAGGTCAATGAGAGCGGCGAGGGTCGTCGACTTGCCGGATCCGGTCGGTCCGGTGACCAAGACGAGTCCGCGCGGCAGCTGCGCGAAGTCGCCGATGTGCTCAGGGATGCCGAGGCTGGCAAGCTGCTTGATCTCCGTCGGGATGAGCCGGAACGCCGCCCCCAGATTGTCGCGCTGCTGGTAGATATTGACGCGGAAACGCGACTCCGACGAAAGCGTGTACGCGAAGTCGAGTTCGAGCTCGTTCTCGAAGTGGTCTCGGTGCTCGGGCGAGAGGATGCTGTGCAACGCCGCCGTCACCTTCTCGGAGTCCCACTCGTCGAAGCCCGGAACGGCCTGCAGTCCGCCGTCGATACGCACGAGGGGGGTAGTGCCGACGCTGATGTGGAGATCGGATGCGCCGAGGCTCACGACGATGTTCAGCGCCGCGACGAGGTCGGGGTCGGTGCCAGCCTGGCCCTGTCCCAGGTTGAGAATGAACTCGTCGTCGTCGATGGCGCTCGTGTCCATGAGCCCGATCGGGATCGGGAACGCCGGCAATGGCAGGTTGATCGCCGGTGCTGCGGCGGCCGCGGCACCGGCGGCTTCCGCTTCGGCGCGCAGGCGCTCGGCACGGCGGCTCGAAGGCTCTCCCGTCGGCGCGGGGGCGACCACCGGGGTCGGCCCGGCCGGTTCCCCTACGGGCACTGCGTGCGCCTCGGTCGGCTGTTCGTCCGATCCGTGGGGGTCATCGGCGGGCAGGGTGACAGCGGAAGCTGGAGTCAGCGCGACTGGCGACACGAAGACCGGCGTCGCGACGGGAGCGGCGTACGCGTTCGGATCGAAAACCGGCATGGTGGGTGGAGCGGTAGGCGGCGCCGGGGCTGCAACCACCGTTGTGGCAGGCATGTCGGTTTCAGGGGTCGGATCGGCATAGATAGGAACGACCGGCGGCGTATCGAACGCCGCGGGCGGCTCGACGGGTGGCGCCACGAACGCCTCCTGGGCCACGAAGACGGGCGCAGTCTGCGGCTGGGCGGGCGCCTCGGCGATGGGTGCTTCCCATACCGGAGGCGCCACCGGCGAGGCGGGCGGCGCATCGAACGCCGCGGTGTCGAACAGTGGCGCGTCGAACGCGCCCGTGCCGAACGTGGGGATCGTGTCATCCGGCTTAGCGTCGAAGGCCGACCTACCGAACGTCGGCGGGTCGAACGATGCCGGCGCGGCAAAGGCGCTCGGGTCGAATCCGGCGTCGTACGACGGTGGCTCATAGGCCGGAGCGGAAAACGCCGAGGGGTCGAACCCGGAGTCATAGGTCGGAGGCTCGTACGTCGGCGCGGCGAACGCAGCCGGGTCGAACGCCGAGTCGTACGCAGGTTGCGTCGGATCGAATACGGGGGCCGCCGCGGGATCGAACGCCGGCGCTGCCGAAGGCGCATCCGGAGCCCGGTACGTCTCTCGTCCAGCGGGCTGGTATCCACCGGGCGGAGCGAAGGCAGAGGGGTCGAAGGGCTGCGAGAAGCTGGAGGCCGGAGGCGGCGGCGCCGACGAGTAGTCGGGGAACCCGGCGGGCGGCATCGTGGGCGGCGGCGCGTTGAGGTACGAGGGGGGAGGCGGCAGCTGCGGCCCGCCCTCGGGCGTCGTGGCGTCGTCGGGCGAATACGGGGCGGGCGGGTTCATACAACCACTCTCATGATCTCGTCGACGGAGGTGAGGCCCATCTGGACCTTGGCCCAGCCGTCCCAGCGCAGCGGGATAAGGCCCTGCTGCATCGCGACCTTTGCGATCTCGGCACTCGACGCACGGGCGACGGCCAGACGTTCGATCTGCTCGGTGACCATCATGACCTCGTGCAGGCCGATGCGGCCGCGGTAGCCGGTGTTCGAGCAGTTCTGGCACCCCACCGGGCGGTAGAGCGTGGGCGGCGGACGGTTCGGGTCGAACGCGAAGCGCAGGGCCGCGAGCTGCTCGGGGTCGTGCTGGTACGGCTGCTTGCAGCGGTCGCAGAGCCTGCGGGCGAGGCGCTGGGCGACGACGCAGTCGAGGGCAGACCCGACGAGGAACGGCTCGATGTCCATCTCGGTGAGACGGGTGATCGCGCTCGGTGCGTCGTTGGTGTGCAGCGTGGACAGCACGAGGTGGCCCGTGAGCGACGCTTCGATGGCGATCTGGGCGGTCTCGTGGTCGCGGATCTCACCGATGAGCACGACGTCGGGGTCGGAACGCAAAATCGACCGCAGCGCCGATGCGAAGGTGAGCCCGGCCTTGGCGTTGACCTGCACCTGGTTGATGCCTGGCATGCGGTACTCCACCGGGTCTTCCACCGTGATGACGTTGATCTCGGGGCGCGCGACGGCGCCGAGGGTCGTGTACAGGGTGGTCGACTTGCCAGAACCGGTGGGTCCGGTGACCAGGATCATGCCATAGGGCTTCGTGTACGACGA
>Ga0247809_1001053_pt1 | contig 12292 bp, 11 predicted proteins | sample UWRJL104311B1_FD_180951 | JGI IMG/M metagenome (GOLD analysis project Ga0247809, IMG submission 180951) | Plant litter microbial communities from Arlington Agricultural Research Station in Wisconsin, United States - UWRJ-L104-311B-1 | ecosystem: Environmental > Terrestrial > Plant litter >...
AATTGCTGGAGAACTTTCACAGCGTCACTAGCCTAGAGCGTCGACAAGCAATATGGTCACAATTCAAGGAACTCTCTGTTATGAAATTGTACAGCTACCAAACTGAAGCCTATTCTTTGTTAAGGATCTTTTGATCTTTAGCTTAACCCCTCCATGAACAGATTATTCCGTATACTATATATAGTCAAGTTTTCGTATCCCCGGCGTGTTGGGTCTCAAAGTATATTTTGAGCTCGAGTTTAAGAAAGCTACAGTACTTGTTCATGTGTTTAAGCAAGGTATGCTGATCGGATAAATACAACCGCGAACCCTCCTACTTGCTTACTTTGAGATTTGCTTTAGAGACATCACGACAGACATCACAACAAACATGAGGTGGAGGATAGGTGCAGTTCGTTCACGCGAGCCTTCCTCAAGTATTGGGTAAATGTTGAATATTAACTACTGATAATTACTAAAGACTTTTTCGTACACATAACAGACCCCCATAATTAGCTTAATAGTTGTTGTCACGGTTGTTATTGGATGAACCATAGGAATCATCATTACGACCCGATGATCCATAAGAGTCCGAGCCAGTGTTGCCTGATCCGTACTCATCGTTGTTACCGGCAGCAGCACGCTTTTGTTGTCCCTTCTCTACCAGTCCCTCATTCTTGAATACACCCCCAACCTTTTCTAGCAGTTTGCCAGCTGTAGAGTCATTCTTCGAGGAAGAATTATTGTCACGTCCTGAAGAGCCATGTGTGTCGGAGCTATCAGTGTTTCCATATCCAGAGCTAGTGTTCTTGGATCCGTAGCTGTCTGAACCGGTATTTCCTGAGGAGCCATACGTGTCTGATGTGGTATTTTTGTTGCTTGATCCATAAGTGTTTGAGGAGGAATCATTGTCACCAAAACCGGAGGTTCCTCCGGTGCGGCTAGAGGTATTTCCCGAGCCGTATGTGTCTGAGCTGGAGTTGTTGTTGCCTGAACCATAAGTGTTCGAGGAAGAATTGTTGTCTCCCAAACCAGAAGACGTTCCACCAGTGCGGCTTGATGTGTTGCCTGAACCGTAGGTGTCTGAGGAATCATTTCCCCCGAATCCTGAGGTGCCACCGGTTCGTCCGGATGAGCCGTAGCTGTCATCACCTCTGTTTCCAGACTTTATATATTGTCAGTGACTCGTCTGGAATAAAAGTTTGGAGATACTAACTCGCTCAGATGATCCGTAAGAATCAGAGCCTACACCACCCTGTCGGTCAGACGAGCCATAGCTGTCACTTCCCGTATTTCCAGACTAGAATAAGTCAATATGTTGTACAGAACTAAGACTCTCAGATGATTGGGGAACGTACTCCATAGTTGTCGCTTCCGCCTTGACGCCCAGAAGACTAACATAAATGGTCAGTAAGCTACCAAAAACATGTTGACAGTGACCGTATAGTCGAGTAAAGTATATGGGACAGAACATAGTGAAGAGAAAGTGGTTCCCATTGGGGTTGGGCTGAGCTTGGGCAATCGGTATGACTTACAGTGTTTTCGTTGTCGTAGTTAGACATATTGAAGTTGATTTACTGTACTTTGAAGTTGAGATTTGAGATTTGAGATTGAGTGTTTGGCTAAGTGAAGGGATGGATGAGCGTTATGAATGAGAGTCTGATAGTACGAAGAGGGGTCGAAGTAAATTTATAGTTCTTGCTGAATTACCCGTAGTATCAATGATACATCCAGTACCCCTCCTCGACTCCCTCGAAGCAGGCAAGCTTCATGTTGAAAACCTGTCGAGCTCAAAGGTGTGCCACCGCATAAATACCTCAAATAGCATCTTGCGTCATCCAAACCTCCCAAGTACCTTTAATGGCGTTCAACAGAGCATAGCAGTATTTGCATGATTGGCCATAGCCGGGGAGCACAAAGCTATGAAAACATCGTCAGCCCACGAAACAAGGCACGGCAAGGCCATCGGTCCCGGGCCAGGATGGAAAAGGCAAATATGGATCTGGGACGATATGCTTTTCGTCGGCGGATAATTCCAAAGCGGAGATGATGCCACCTCGGTCTCGTAGGGTGTGGTATTTGCTCAATAGTCTCCCCGAGAATCCCAGCAGAGGGAGAAGACACCGGGCAGAGTTCAGCTCAATTGCTTTGAGAGGTAGAGAGACTCGATCTTCAATGGAACGCAATCCACACCATGCTATTCTAGCCTTTTGAGGCGGGTGGCATACCGAGCATCTAGATACTAGAAGGGCAGCAATGGCCTACTGGGCTGTGAGGGGAGAGTTTCCACCCCCGCTTCAGTTCCCATTGATGCTATGCCAGACAGAGCATGATGGCGTAGCTCTTGTTCAACGTGGTTGCGGATCAAGCTTCTCATTCGAAGCCAGCCCAAGCAAGGGTATACTCCGAAAAGCTGCTGCACAGTCGAGACCCTCCCAAAAGCTTGGAATTGCAGCAAGCATCCGGGATCGAGGCCATGTTGATCTTGATCTTGGTTATGGTAACATCACACAATCAATCATCTCACCAGCCTCCCAGCGTCAAACCATCGTCATGATCGCCCGTCGGAAAGGCCGTATGTGGGCTCCCTGCTGTGGCTGAACGATATATCCAATCAGCCTCGACGATGTCTTCACCCCGCAGCCAAGCTATCGATCTCTTGAACGGGCGGCCTCAGCTGGACCAGGGAAGCCAAGAATTGAGCTAGAGCTTCGGACCTGGAGTACATTTGTAGCCAGGTTCGACCATGCAGCTCATCATTTTATACTCCAATGTGACAATAAAATTGGATCTCGAGAAATCGCAACACTGGATTCCGTGCGAGACACAACACCGCACTTGGTTCTATTTTTAAAGAAGGAATCCATTTATAAATATGGTATTGTGCTGCAAATATGCTATGCGAAAAGCCTCCCTTGAGCTGTCAAGAATCCAACGCCTACTGCTTGCCTTACACATCCTTATCAAAACAACCTGGCTCTCATCTCTCATCTCTCGTGTCTCTTATCTCACGTATTTGCTGCTTCGACGTTAGCATAAAGTTCGCCCATCTATGGGCGGAAGGAAGCCTAAACATACCCCATAAACCTCTTGTGGAAATCAGATCTCAGAAGATCATTGATAAATTCCTTTTTCTTGCCCTTATCATCCGTTCCACGCGCCTGGTTCTTGAAAATCACATCATCATCCCAACGACGCTTAACGTTGAAATCGGTCTTAGTGTTCAACAACGGGTTGCCAAGTGCAATGTCGTGCTCCCGCTCAGCTTCCTCCTCCGCGGCCCTTTCTCTTTCTTCCTGCTCTCTTTTCTCCGCTCGTTCTCGCTTGATCTTTTCTAACTCGCGCTGTAACTCAGCCGTCTCATCCTCGTCATCATCTTCGTCACTGCTATCATCTTCTGATTCTGACTCCGCATCCTCATCCCTACTCTCCTCTAATATCCTTCTCCTCTTCGCGTCAATATCTTCCTCTTCCTCTTCCCCAATTTCTAACTGTCTTTTCGCGGAATTGATTGTAGGTGCTGTGATGTCCTCTGCATCGTCCGATGGAATAGGTCCCCCCTTTAGCTTAGCAAAGTGTATAGCTTCCGCTCTTAAGAGTTCAGCACGTAGATCCCGAGGTTGACTATCGGCTTCTCCTCCTTGTCCTGGCTTGCGGACTTTGAGTTGGGTGTGTGCTGGGAGAAGGCGCTGATGGTAGGCCGGTCCTCGTTGTGCCTCCTTTCCGACAGCAGGATCGAATGTGGGTCTGTGTGCTATAGTCAAAGTCAATAAAAAAAACATATAGAACAGCTAGTAGATCATACCGGTTGTCATGGCTGTAGATATAGTAGGTGCTTGAAAGTTGGGTGTAGTTTTAGGAGATGCGTATTGATGAGGCTGAAACTCCAAAACCAGGACCAAATTATTTGCGCTAGTATGCACTTTTGAACTCGATTTGTCTCACCGCCTAGGCAGAATGCCAGAATTATTTACAACTTGCTAGCCCCACCAACAACTAAACACTTCTATACAACCTTACACCTTCCACTTTACATTTCACAAAGCCCAAAGATGCCTCGCGAAGTAGGGCCATCGCTCAATGAGCGCCAGTTTTTTTTACAAGCACTAAAAGAGGAGGTCCGGATAGACAACAGAGGATTCGGAGATTTCCGTGCTATACAGCTTGAGTTTGGAGATGAATACGGGGTTTCTGATGTCAGGATAGGCAAGACGAGGTATGTCCTAAAAGCTTTCTCTATCATGAAGCTTGCGAGATGTGTTATCGGGGCCAATTGGTTCTCTGTGTACCAATCTCATCATGTTCCTAGCAAGCAGTTGGCCCTCGTACCTAGAAATGCATCCCTTTCAAAGTGCAATACTAACGTTAATTTTGCAGAGTCCTCACAAATATAACCGCCGAAGTAGTAGCGCCCTTTCCTGACCGACCTTTTGATGGCCTCTTCACAATCACAACATCCCTCTCCCCCATGGCCTCCCCCGCCTTCAGCGGTCCACCTTCCGAAACAGAAGTTCTACTCGCCCGACTTCTAGAGAAGACAATACGGCGGTCGGGGGCTCTAGATACCGAGTCACTATGTCTGATCGCCGGCCGATCTGTGTTCTCTATACGCGCTGATGTACATGTCCTCTCTCACGATGGCAATCTCACAGATGCAGCCTGTCTAGGAGTCGTGTCCGCATTACGGCATTTCCGACGCGGCGATAGCGAGGTCAAGGGGCAGGATGTAACCGTATTCACAATGGCCGAACGAGAAGGCGTGCCCTTATCTCTCCTGCATTTCCCACTCTGTGTTACATTCTCCTTCTACGAAGACGAGGTCGTGTTATTAGATGCAACCCTAGCAGAGGAACAGATGCGGGAAGGGAGCTGTACGATTGGAATGAACAAACATGGGGAGGTGTGCCAAATTGCGAAGTTAGGGGGGGCACCTGTTGATGCGGTGATTTTGCTGAGTTGTTCGAATTTGGCATTAACCCATGTGATGAGGATGAGTAAGGTGATGGAGGAGAGGTTAGTAGAAGATGCGAAGAAGAGGGATAAAGGTGGGATTAGGGCTGAGCTGAGTGCGGAGAATGCGAGGATATCATGATATCATAACTATGAAATAAATAATGTCAAAACCAAGAACGAATTCTTGAAACTGGGTGAACTACGGTGACATCAGTTTGAGACCTCCCAAGAGGCTTAGAGACGAGCTGAACACGAGAGCCTAGATACATATGCACCAACTAAAGAGAGGTCTCTAATTCTAGATAACGTCTGTATCCAGTCACTATTTGTATATGATGTGCCAGAGCTAAATACATCTATTAGATCAACTATATCCCAGGTGTATCCAATTCTATATTTTGACTTCCTGCCGGCTTACACTCCCATATTTCGCCTGCCATGCAAAAAAGTACAACAACGCAGCTAAAGGCTGTCCAATCAATGTGAAAGATACCCAAAAGATGCAATTCCCTATTATACGCCCGTTGATACCTTCCATTTTCTCCAATGGTGCTGTGATGGCAATAAGTGGTAGTTGGGCCATCATGCCTATAAACGCCACCCCTATTTTAGAGTCAGTAACTAACTCCCATGCTGATGACTGGTACACGAGAACTTACCAATAATGTTGTGAGTTGGTACTCCAACCAGCAATTCGTGCAACACTGCCGAGAACAGAAAGACAGCAATACTAGCATGTCCGGAACTCCATCCCCTCCCAACAAGCGGCGAGAAAACATGTCTCTTCATAAACTGGTATACAGGTTTATTCCACGTTCTCCAATATGCTCCTACACTTGGACTATTCCACCAATCCGTATAAAACTCTCTATCCCCAAACTTCATCATCTCAGCCAATGCATTCAAAAATGATTGGAAAAGAGCGAAAAATCCGGCGAGCCAGATTACGAGACTGATGGTGGAGAGTTTCATGAGTCTTTCTAAGATCATGGGAATGTTGAGCGTAGCCATCGTTTCGATCGAGTTCATGAGAACAGGGACGGCGTACTGAGCAGAGGCGATCCACATGAAGACGCTCAGGCCAAAGGCTTCCCCTAAGCGTTTGAAGACGAATACCCATCTTATTTTGTTGGTTCGGGGGTAGACGGGTTGATAAACCAAGGTTGGCGCCCACCAAAAATACGTAAGGTTGCTGAGGGTGATATTTTCAGGGTATGGGCATGCGGAATAGATGTCCGGAACTGTATCTTCGGCTCGTTTCGAGGGATGGAGGTATGCGTGACGGAGATCTCGATTCGTGAAGGCATATGAAGCTGTCTTCAGCCATACAATTATTGCATGAACCTCACTAAGTGTCCCAATCAAAGGATGGTGTATGAAGAAGTAGACGATAACCGATGTAATGAGTAGACATAGTGTCGCATTCAACCCATGTACCCAAGCTATCAATTTCCAGGTCGACTGAAACTTCTTAAGCTCGCCGTCGGACGGCACATAGCTTCCTCCCGGTGTGGCAGTCCCATCCCTCTGCTTGCTTCCCAGCATAGATGCTCTAGCTTGTTGGGCTGCTGCCAATTCGACCAAGTATGCTAAAAGTAAATGGCACGGTATGATGAAATATAAGGCCAGGCCGAGTCGAAGATCTTGGGTTCGGTAGTCATGGCAGGATATACATATTAAAACACCATACTATATAAATTAGCAATGATTCGCAGCAGCATCAGTGGCACAACATACCTTTTTAAAATTCTCAATCATCAATCGCAAGTTGCCAACAACTAACATGTGTAAGCTCATTTTTCCCTTCTGGTGGAAGCTTGACGCGAGATGGGCAGAGGGGCATACTTAAGACAATGACCATAAGATTTCTGAACCCCAAGAAACTGGGAGCGATCTCAGAATCATGACTGAGACAAGAAGTTAAAGATTTCGAGTGCACAGCAGCAACATGTCTGTATTTGCGCTTGATGCGAATAGGTTCGAGGGGTTGCAATCCCGTTGCACGATTGACTTTCACATGTGAATGGCCCAACCGTCTGATAAGCGCATCAGCATCTGGCGAGTTCTTGCTGCCAGTTACCGTGGCCGTGTCGGTTGACATATTGTAAGAAAATACACGAAACACGCCGTTTGTTGCCCAAAAACCAGCCTCGAGCGGGAAAAAAGATCAGAAATTTAGGAAGATGGAAATGTTGGATAGGAAAGAGAGTTTGAGGCAGGCTAACAAGGAAACCAGACCAGCCCCGGGATTGGAACGGGAGAGCAACGGAAACCCTTAGCGGGGTACTACTAGGTTATATGTATGGACCGTCAAAACTTCTTGAGTTGGCTTGGGCACACGTAGGTACGTAATGAGGAAACTGACAACACCGATCTCCAGGAAAGTGATTGAAAACTGGATCAATCTAGTTTTCTGGTTGAACGGATGTGCTTAATGTTGGGACGGGTATTCTGGTGGTACTGAGTTTAGTCGGAACCAAAGGCTAGCGTGCCAAGAAATCAGATAATAGGTGAATGCTCGCTTAGTTGGAAAAGGGGTCAGTCTATCTGGCAATTCGCTTGACAAATAACATTCAGCTCAAGCGTTCATGCTCATATGTGCACTATCATCAGTGCGGCTAGTCTCGATCCTCGCAGTTCAGTTTTGAATCTCCCCATGCAAGATTGAAAGTTGTGTGAAGCGGTGCATTTGTGATATGTCAAAAAGCCAAAAGGTATTATCTCTACAGTCCATTAAATACAGGCCCTCCAAAAAACGACAGCTTTGAATCTCTGAAGCATGCCAGTCGTAGAATGAAGAACAAGAATATAAACCAAGCTAAGTTATTAGTATACATCTTGCCCTCCTATAAGAAATTATAAGGATAGTACAATGAATATAAGATATGTGACAACAAGGGCGGGTGAATGCAACGAGTGACTTTTATACATTAGAATGAAAAAGAAAGAAAGAAAGACCCTTTGGGTCGTCGTAATATTTGATATATCTCCTCTCAATATAAAAACTTATGATAGTTCCACAGGACCCATGGTATTAACTTTAATTTGAAATGGTATATACAGATTCCCCAGACCAACTCCAGATACCAATCCAAAGGCCATCCAAGATCCATCCAATCAAGCATCTAATGCCGTATCCTCAACCTCGATGCCACTGTCCACTTCCTGAGAACTGACTTCCATTTCCCAATTCCTAATGCCCAGTTTACCCCTCGTCTTTTCCTCAACCTTCGAAACAACCCGTAGGGGCAACGTTTTGCCTTCCTCTGTCGTCCATTCCTTACCATCTTCATCTAAATCCTCTGGCGCGATTCCTCTAATCGTATTAGGTGTGGGAGGGACCTCCACTTTGAGGTCGCGTAACAAGCCACTGAGATCCTGGGTTTGCCGAAGCGATGCTCCCGGTTCAGGAACGGACTTTGAATGTGAGGTGTAGACTGTCGAGCCACCTGGGAAAGAAACGGATTTCGCATTGAGTGTTTCGCCAATATCACGCAAGAGAACATCCATGGGACAGATATATGCAACATGTTTGCGTTCACTCCATGCAAGTACATGCCCGCATGCTTTACCGTCATCATTTCCTACGACCCATGCACCACTATCACCAGGAACCCCTAGTTTTCCAGCGACTTGGTAGGAAGTGGATGGAGTTTGCCGGCCATAGATTTTTACGATCACCATTCCTGGGAGGATACGTCCGGACTGTAGGCCAGAAGTACGTGCCATACAGTGGACATCTAGGTCTGACATGGATATTGATGGCGTTATGTTCAGCGGATAGTTCTCGTCAGAGCAGAAGCGATGACTGGGTGTAATTCGATTAGAGTCTGGACAACGAGATTCTTCAAATGAGAAGAGTGCCCAGTCTATTTCGTGCACAATCCCGTCTTCGGTTGTACGCCTCCTAATACCAGATGAGGCGTATACTTCTCCAAGAGTATAGCAGTCCAAATGTTCTTCGTCTCGAGTTTCTTCATCCGGGTAGAAATCATCACCTAGATCATCGATGGCTGGCTGTGTTATAGTATAAAACTCCCCACAACCTTGGGGTATGCCTTTCACGTCTCCGGGCTCTCGCTCATCATCACTTTCATATTCACCATCGTCTGCTTCATCTTCAGCATCTGATTCAGAGCCTGTGGAGAAGTCCGAATCATAGTCAGAGAGCTCATACATGAATTCTTCGTCGCCACTGCTGTAGACCGAAGACTCAGAGTGGGTAAGATCTGGGAGATCTGCATAAGGTGCACTAGACCGATGTATTGGCTCTGTAACTTCCGCTTCAGACTCTGAATCTGAAGGGTCATCAAGCATGTGGTGAACAGTCATTCCATATGGTTTGTCATCAACGAGGATCATGCCACCTAAAGATACAGGAGGAAGGTGTTTTGAGTTGACATATGCCCCGATAGAGGCTCCATTAGAAGGTCGCTCTTGGTGATCTGGATTTGCTGCTTCATTGCTATTGGCCATGGATCGTCTTGGACCACGTTTCCGAGACCGGACAACCTTTCCTCGACATACTTTCAAGCCAAAGACTGACGAATCATAGATTAATGACTTCTTCAGAATGCTCCGAACCTTGTTGACACTTGTACAAATGACAAGGATAGTAGGTTTTGTTGTGGCTGGAGACTCGCCAATGCTCTCGAGACTGATCTCAACCGACTCGGGATACTTCTTATAAAAGCCCCTTAGAACATGGTTAATGTGTGGCATTAATCCAGTATGCCAGAAGTTCAAGTGTTCCTGGCTAATTCGGATAGCTGGATAAGTGCGAAGTTTCGATTTGGGCTTCGCTAGCTCTTGGACAACAGCTAGGTTGAGATAATTAGCCAAGAATGAACTAGGGTAAACGTGTGGCATACCTTGTGGCTTAGGAGAAGATTTACCAGACCAGTCAATCTTTTCAGAGAAGGTAGTAGATTTCTTGAAAGAGGGTTTTTCGGACCAGTCGATGTGCTTTTCTGGTGTAGGATTGGAATTGTATGAGCGGAGGTTGGCGGGAGGGTTGAGATTAACTACTCTCCTCATAGAAGTTGAGGGAAATGATCCTAACACAGGACTAGAAGGAGCGGGCGGTGAATCATCACTATCATTTTCGGTATCAGAAACCTCATCGATTGCGCAGCAGGCATCGAGGGCTTTTGAGACCTTGCAGAAGACCTTTTGATGCATCACATCAGGTCGTGCCTTTTGAGACAACTCATCATCCGGTGCATGCCAGCATGATTGGACAGCCTTTAGATAGAGACTACCGCATCTGGCAGCGAGCTTTTTGAAGACAGGAATTGGATTCTCAGGTACTGAGGAAACATTAGGGAAGATATCGGCTAATGAAGTCCACAGGCCAATTTCAAGAAGAAGCATAGCGAGACTATAGAGATCCAATGATTTGCTTTCGGAAGTAAGCCGTGTATAGCGAGTTATTCGAGGATCCAGAGGATGCCTATGTAATAAGGTTGAACCCAGTGTTGATTCAGAGCTATCTGTTGCGATATCAGAAAAGAGGTCGAAGGAGGAGAGAAAAGATTCGCGCATATTGACTTCAGTGAGATCAAGTCGACTATGAGACTGAGGTTCGATGAACAGAATGTTAGATGAGACCACATTTCCATGAACACAGCCTTTCGAGTGAAGATCGAAGACGGCACTGGCAACATTATATGCCAACCGGTACTTGACCTCTAGACTAGGCTCGTAGTTGCTACTATAAAGGAGATCCGATAAAATGGTGATAGCAGGCATCCTCGGCGTCTCGATATCCATGGGTCCAAAATGTGTAGGGAGCTCATATAGGAGACAGAATCGAGAGTGCTCCGGTTCCTCGTAGTATCCAATCAACTGTAAAAGTCCAGACAGAACTCTTTCCGAGGATAAATAAGCTTGAGAAAGCGCCGAGAACAGTTTCTCGAACTTGGTCATGGAAGGCGTGATACCAGTAATGGAGTATATGGGATCATAAGGAGCGTACTCCAGAAGAACTGGTAAAGTTGGTGTTGGCTGTAGACCAGTACTCCGAGTTTTAGAAGGCGGCCGGCGCATGAAGACGATCTGTCGAGGAGATTTTGCTGGCTGTAACATACCGGATTGGATCCCTTGAATATCTCTGGGCCATATTATGCACGCAGGTTCGATTTGCTGAGGGGTTTGCATTCTAGTTGATTCAAACAATCTCTCTTCAAGTAAAGGAGATTTCGATTGCAACGCGCTGGCTGCCTCCGATGCTTTGATGATGGTTGCATTTCTGGCTGACTGTCGAGTTCTTGACAGATCATATAGAGTGTCAATTGACATCGTTAGATCCTTTACTAAGTCCTCGAATCTGGACTTGTCCCAGAGAATTAAGCTTGGTTTTCGATCTATACTCTTCTCACCCCCTCCAACCGAGACCCTCTCATCCAAACCTCTCTTCGTACTTGACTGCCATAAGGGTTCGGCCTCGGCTAGGATCTCTTTGATCGTACCCATTACACTCCCAACTAACTCTGATAACCCGGCTTTGCTGATAGATTCATCGATGTCCGGCGACTGACTGGGGTCACTCCACTCCAACCCCCATGATACCAATCGATCTTTCTGAATCCTCAACTTTCGATGCAGCAACAGAAGTTCCGGGTCTTCGGCACTCTGAACCGGTTCTTTCACGAAGTCGTACGAACTTTTGGTATCCGTATACATCTTTGTCAACCGACGTTGAAACGGGAGGCTGAAAAGGGACTCCATAGTTGAGGATATGGGATGTACGTTATGTGTGTTATGTATGATATGAAACTTCTAGAAGGGATGAAGAATCCTCATATACTCTACGTGCCTATTTTCCATTAGCTGAGGCGTCGTTTGTTGTGAGACCCCAAGGTCTCATTATCGTCTGCCTGTTGCTCTGAAAGTGGTTGCCTAAGCTCAGGCTGCGTCCTGAAGCTTTTGATTTGTTCATGGCAGTAATTTATGGATCCCACTGTTGGGAGGAGGGGCTTGGAGATCACGTGAGCACAAACATGATCATAAAGCTTTACCATATTTTAGAGAGAAATAGGGTTTCCTCTCCTAGTCAACAGGCATACAGTAGAACATTCAATATCAGAAGTGCCTACGATTGGCAGCATCATTTTATAATATGAAAGCAGTCGCTATCTGTTGGGGGGGATTAGGAATTAGGATATCGGATATCGGATCTAAAAAGATCTAAAAACAACGCCTAGTCAGTCATACAATACTATATACGAAGTAAACCACAAAAACTATCACCGCCATAATAAGCTAGCAAGGAAAGAAAAAATGTAGTCTCGTTTCAAGAATCTTTGATCGACTGCCTTTTGGCAATGTAAAATTAAATGATAGAATCATACTGTACAAA
>Ga0247809_1001055_pt1 | contig 12288 bp, 11 predicted proteins | sample UWRJL104311B1_FD_180951 | JGI IMG/M metagenome (GOLD analysis project Ga0247809, IMG submission 180951) | Plant litter microbial communities from Arlington Agricultural Research Station in Wisconsin, United States - UWRJ-L104-311B-1 | ecosystem: Environmental > Terrestrial > Plant litter >...
GACCGCAAACTTTGCGGCCGGCGCCATTTTTTTGCCGGAACCCCCATGAAACCGATGATCAGCCTTATCGCCGCGACGGCGCTGTCGATGGCCGCCCACGCCGCCGAGACGCCCGCCGCCGCAACCGCGCCCGCCGTCAAGCCGGTGCGCTTCATCCTCGTCGGCGATTCGACGATGGCCAACACCAGCGGCTACGGCGAGGCCTTCTGCGCCCGCGTCAACCGCGCCAACACTTGCCTCAACCTGGCCAAGGGCGGCCGCAGCTCCGGCAGCTTCCGCGCCGAGGGCCGCTGGGACGAGGTCGACGGCCTGCTGCGCGGGGCCGCCGCCTACCGCGCCACCTATGTGCTGATCCAGTTCGGCCACAACGACCAGCCGGGCAAACCTGGCCGCTCGACCGATTTCAAAACCGAATTCCCCATCAACATGACGCGCTACGCGCAGGAAGTCAAAGCCCTCGGCGGCGTGCCGGTGCTGGTCACGCCGCTGACGCGCCGCAGCTTCAAGGACAAGGTCCTGGAAAATAATCTGCAGCCGTGGGCCGACGTGATCCGCGCCACCGCCGCCGCGCAGAAAACGCCGCTGCTGGACCTCAACGCGGAAAGCTATGCCGCCGTGCAGGCGATGGGCGAGGACGAAGCGGACACGCTGGCGATGGCGCCGCGTCCCGACAAGCTCGCGGAAGCCGCGACCGCCGCCGGCAAGGTGGAAGTGGCGGGCGCCGCCAAGTCCGCGTTCGACCGCACGCACCTGGGCGCCAAGGGCGCGGCCTACTTCTCGCGCATGGTGATGGAAGAGATCAAGCGCGCGATTCCGGAAACCGCCGGCCAGTTCAAGCCGGAGAGCGAGCAGTGAAACGCATCGCCACTCTGACCCTGCTGCTGGCGGCCATCGGCGCCGCGCACGCGCAGCAACTGACGGCGGAACAGGCCAAACGGTATTCGTACGGCGAAGTGCTGAAGTACGTCGGCGCGGCCGGCCAGGAGACGGTCGATCCGTGGGACCCGCTGTCGGATCCGCTGGCCAAAGGCGCCTCCTTCACGCCCGATTACATCGTCGACCACGCGGCCAAGGCCGACGGCGTCCGCGTCTTCAACACCGTCCAGCAAGCCGTCACCCGCGCCGTCGCCGACAGCGCTGCGGCTCCGGCCAAGCGCCTTTACCTGCTGCTGAAACCGGGCGTCTACCGGGAGCTGGTCTACATCCCCGCCTCCGCCGCGCCGATCACCATGTATGGTGAAGGCAAAGACGCCGCCGCGACCAAAATCACCGCCAAGCTGGACGCCTCCACCACCGGCGCGCAATACACGGCGCTGCACGGCGCGCAGTTCGCCAAGGCGGCGCCGGACGCGCAAGCGATGTACGACACCATCAAGGACCGGGCGCAGATCGGCACCTTTGGCACCGCCACCGTCTGGGCGCGCAACAACGGCTTCCAGGCGCGTAACCTGACCTTTGAAAACGGCTACAACAAGGACATCGGCAACGCCCGCGCCGAAGCGCTCCCCAACGTCAACAACGTGCACCACCAGGCGTTGGCGCTGCAGGTGGACGCCGCCGACAAGGCGCAGTTCGAGAACATCCGCCTGATCGGTTTCCAGGACACGCTGTATCTCAAGTCGCCGCAAATCGGCAGCACCTCGCGCAGCTTCTTCAACAACAGCTACATCGAGGGCGACGTCGATTTCATCTTCGGCGACAGCACCGCGTACTTTTACAAGACCGAGATCAAATCGCTGGGCGACCGGGGCCTGTCCTACGTGGCCGCGCCGGACACGCACGTCAAGTCGAAGTACGGCTTCGTGTTCGACCAGGTCCGCTTCACGCACGACGGCTCGGCCAACGCCCTGGGCGGCACCTTCCACCTGATGCGCCAATGGTTCCACAGCTCGCGCTGCACGCCATACGCCGCCGTCGCCGCCGACGGCTACAAATGCACCTACGGCCCGGAAAACGGCTACAAGGCGCCAACCGGCACCGTGGCGCGCGTCTCGCTGGAAGCGGTGGGCAAGATGGTGGTACTCAATTCGCGCATCGGCGCGCATATCAATAAGAAGAATCCATGGTCGGACTGGAACAAGAAGGGTGCTCTGTCGTTCCGCCCCGCGCAATTCAGCTCCGACGACTACTGGAACAATTTGACCCAGGCCGGCATCGATCCCGTCAAGGATCTCGGCTACACCACGCGACCTTCACCGGCTGATGTCTTCGTCGGCGAGTTCAATAATACAAATGATTAAGGAGCACAGCATGTCCATCAATTCCCAGCGCCGCAACCTGATGAAAGCCCTTCCGGCGGCGGGCCTGTCGTTCAGCGTTCCCGCGCTCGCCGCGACCGCGCCCGACCCGTGGCTGCAGGCGCAGGCGATCATCGACCACGTCTCCAAACCGCTTAAATTCCGCAAGCAGGATTTCGTCGTCACCGCCTACGGCGCCAAGACATGCAAGCTGTCCAAGGTCAAGGCCTGGATCTCGTTTGAAGAACAGGACACCATCGATAGCCCGGCCGCCGGCTCGCCGGATTGCTACGCCGCGATCAAGGCCGCCATCAAGGCCTGCAGCGACGCCGGCGGCGGCCGCGTGGTGATTCCGAAGGGAGATTGGTATTGCGCCGGTCCGATCGTGCTGCTCTCGAACGTGAACGTGCACCTGAACGCCGGTGCGCACGTCTACTTCAGCCACAAGCCGGAAGACTACGCCAAATACGGCGACATCGATTGCGGCAAGGCCGGCAAGCTGTCGATCTCCCGCTGGCAGAGCAACGACTGCCTGAACTACTCGTCGATGATCTACGCCTACGGCCAGGACAACATCGCCCTCACCGGCGACGACTGGACCGCCATCGTCGACGGCCAGGGCGGCGTACCGTTCAACGAGGAAGGCGATTGCTGGTGGACCTGGAAGGGCAAGCAGAAAACCATCAACTCCATCGGCCAGGGCACCACGCCCAACTTCAAGGCCGGCAAGATGTCCGAGAACACCGAGAACCCGCTCAACGCGATGTCGCTGGCGACCGTCTCGCCGCAATTGACCGAAGCGGAACGCGTGCTGATTCAAGGCGAAGGCCAACGCTGGCGCGCCGACGCGCAATATCTGCCGGCGCTGTCGGAAGCGGGCGTGCCGTTGTCCAAGCGCGTGTTCGGCATCGGCCACTATTTGCGTCCGCCGATGATCCAGATCATCGGTTGCACCAACGTGCTGCTGCAGGGTTATCACGTCAAGCGCACGCCATTCTGGATGCACCACCCGGTCCACTGCCGAAATATCGTGATCCGCAAAGTCCACTGCGAGAGCCATGGCCCGAACAGCGACGGCTTCGATCCGGAAGCCTGCGACCACGTGCTGGTCGACGGCTGCGTGTTCGACACCGGCGACGACTGCATCGCCATCAAGGCCGGCAAGGACCTGGATACGCAATACGGCCCGTCGCAGAACATCGTCATCCAGAACTGCATCATGCACAGCGGCCATGGCGGCGTGACGCTAGGCAGCGAGATGGCCGGCGGCATCCAGAACGTGTTCGCGCAAAAGCTGGTGTTTGAAAACGCCAACTGGAAAACCAATCCGCTCAACACCGCGATCCGCATGAAGACCAATATGAATCGTGGCGGCTACCTGCGTAATTTCTACGTCCGCGATTGCACGATCCCGAACGGCGTGCAGCTGTCGCCGTCGTTCTACGCGTCGCTGCCTGGATCGCCGATCCAGTCGAAGACCGTCGCCACGGCGGCCGGCGCCATCGTCACCTTCGATTGCGACTACACGCCGATCAGCGACAACGTGCGCATCCGCCCACCGGTGGTGAGCAACATCCACATCTCCAACATCAAGACCGGCAATGTCAGCAAGGATGGCAAGACCGCGTCGTGCTTCCAGGCGATCGTGATCCTCGGCCCGGTGGCGTCGGACTACAACGGCCCGCTGCCGATGCCGCCGGTGGTTCCGGTCACCGACGTGTTCATCACCGACTGCGATTTCGGCACGCCGGTCAACGCGGCGCAGCCTTGGTTCCTCTACAACGTCAAGGGACTGAAGCTGAAGAACGTCACCATCGACGGCAAGGTGCACAACACCACGCTGGACGCCTGACATGCGCGCGCTCCCGTTGGCGGCTCTCGCCGCCGCAACGCTTGTCGCCCTCGGTGCATCGGCTACGGCAAGTGCGGCGGGCGGCGCAGCGGCGTTGCTGCCCGCCAGTGGGGCGCAGCGCGTCAATCCGGACACGCATCTGACGCTGCGTTTCGACCAGCCGCCGGTGCTCGGCACGTCCGGCCGGATCCGCATCTACGACGCGGCCACCGACCGCCTGGTCGATACGCTGGACATCGGCATCCCCGCCGGGCCGACCGAACGCACCAAGCTGCCGGCGGCACCCTATCTGTCGACGCCTTACGTGTACGCCGACGGTCCGCGCGCGACCAACGCCGACACCAAGGCCGGCACGCCTTCCGCAGGCGCGGACGCCGGCGACGACAAGTACCAGCTCACCATCATCGGTGGCTTCACCGACGGTTTCCACTTCCATCCGGTGATCGTGCGCGACAAGACCGCGACCATCTACCCGCACAACAACCTGCTCGACTACGGCAAGCGCTATTACGTGCAGATCGATCCGGGCGTCATCGTCGGCTTCAAGGGCATCGCCGGCAAGCAGGGTTGGCGCTTCAGCACCAAGCCGAAGGCGCCGCGCGCGGACGCGGAGCGCGTCGTTGTCAGCGCCGATGGCGCCGGAGATTTCAACACTGTGCAGGGCGCGCTCGATTTCGTGCCGGATCATCCGGCCAAGCGCACCACCATCTTCGTGCGCAACGGCGACTACGAGGAGATCGTCTACTTCCGCAACAAATCGAATCTTACGATACAGGGCGAGCAGCGCGACAAGGTTCGCATCCATTACGCGAACAATGAGGTATTCAATCCGCATCCGCCCAACATCAGCACCAACGAACAGCCGGGCACCTTCCCGTCGCGCCGCGCGGCCTTCGCCGCCGACAACGTCAAAGGCGTGCATCTGCGCGACCTGACGCTGGAGACCACGCTGCGCGGCCAGGCCGAAGGCTTGCTGATCACCGGCGAGGAAAACATCGTCAGCAAGGTGACGGTGATTGGCTCCGGCGACGCGCTGCAGGTCAACGGCAGCACCTATCTGCCGGACGTGAAAGTGGTCGGCCATGGCGACACGATACTGGGGCGCGGCCCGGCCTTCTTCGAGCGTTGCGAGATAGAGTCGGTCGGCGCGTTTATGTGGATACGCAATCCGTCGACCAATCATGGCAACGTGTTTGTCGATTGCAGCTTCAAGGCGCTGGGTGGCGGGCAGACGGAATTGGCGCGCCTGCCGGCGAACAAGGGAAAGAACTATCCGCACGCGGAGGCGGTGCTGATCAACGCCACGCTAAGCGGCATCAGCCCGCAGGGCTGGGGACCGATCGACGGCGACGCGGCCAACGTACGCTTCTGGGAATACAACAGCCGCAACGCGGACGGCACGCCGGTCGACGCCAGCCAGCGGCATCCGGCCTCGCGCCACCTGGACAAGGTCAAGGACGCGGAGACCATCAGCAACTACCGCAAGCCGTCGTTCATCCTCAACGGCTGGCAACCCGATAATCACTTTCGGGTGCCGTTGGAGAAGTAAAACGAAATCACCAAGGTCGCCATCGGCAAGGCGCCGATCTTGATCATTTCCGTCAGCGCCGCCAGCGCCTTGTTGTCCGGGTAGCAGGCATAGCCCGCCATTACGGCCGAACTGATGATCGCGAGGCCTAGTGTTATTTGCTTCGCAAAAATCAAACGATCAGTTTCGTTAATCGAAACGTGGCTTCGTGCTGAAATATGTCGTCAAGAAAGTCGACGTCCAACTCTTGCGTTGAGGACATCATAAGCCCGTCAACACACCGACGGCATGCAGTGAGTTGTCAGGCATGCGGCGGACTAAGCCGATCGACGAACCGTCACCTTTCTTCTTTTGGTCATACGCGATTTTCAAGAGCGCGAACGCGCCTCTCATCGCATCGGCTTTGGTAATACCTCTTTCGCAGGCGACGGTATTCAGAAAATCATCTATTTCCGCAGATAAGTTTAAGGTCATGCTTCTCATGATGCACCTCCACAACAGCACAAGTGATTGGGCTAACCGGAAAATTATACTGCTGTGGGATCGGCGATTCGTTTGACGCAGGCCAAACGAAACGGGACTCACTCGGGCGTGACGCGGAAGTGGTCAATGTCGATATGGCCTGCGGAGGCGCCGCCGCTCGATGCGCTGAACAGGCCCATTTGCGCGCCGACCCAGCGGCCCATGGCGGCGGTGAACGGACCGCCCAGCGGCGTGTAGGCGCGGTCGTCGTAGCTGTACGAGAAGCGCGTCGCACCGCCGGCGCGCACTTGCATGCGCAGCCAGATTTGCGGCGACGCCAACGCCACGCCGGCCTCCTCGTTCTCGCGGCACTTGGCGTCCGCCTTGTGGCAGCTGACCAGCGCCAGCCGCGTCTTGCCGTCGACGCGGCGCGCGCCAAGCCAGGCGTAATCGAGGCCGTACATGACCAGTCCCGCATCGCCGCCGTCGGCCATGCCCGACACGTCCAGCTTCGTCGTGACCGTGAACGATTCCGCCGGCAGCTTTTGTAGCAGCAGCGACGGCACGTCCCACAGATTGCCGGCGCGGGGCTGGCCGAACAAGCGCAATCGGCCGCCATCAAGCGCGTACCATTCCGGCCGCCAGTTGGCGTTCCACTGCCACTGCAGGCCAAGCGCCGCGCCGTCGAATTCATCGCTGGTCGCCGGCGACGCGGCGGCATAGCCGGCCACCGGCTTGCGATAGCTGGCAACCGGCTGGCCGGTGCCGCTGCCAACGACATCCTCGCCGATCACCGGCCAGCCCTCGCGCCATTGCATCGGCTGCAGATGCACCACGCGTCCATACGCGCGCTTGTCCTGGAAATGGAAGAACCAATCCTCGCCTTGCGGCGTCTGCACCCACGCGCCCTGGTGCGGACCGTTGACCGGCGAACTGCCCTGCGCCAGCACGATGCGCACCTCGTACGGCCCGCCGATGCTGCGCGAACGGAACACCGACTGCCAGCCATACTCCACGCCGCCGGCCGGCGCGAACACGTAGTAATAGCCGTCGCGCTTATAAAACTTCGGCCCCTCCAGCGTCTTATAGCCTGGCAGCTGGTTGGCGTCGATGACGATGCGGCCGGCGTCGTCCAGCATGCCGCTGGCGTCCGGCTTCATACGCCGCAGGGTCAATACATTGTTGAAGCCCGCGCGGCTCTTGGCCCACGCGTGCAGCAGATAGGCCTGGCCGTCGTCGTCCCACAGCGGCGTCGGATCGATCAGGCCCTTCCCCGCCAGCAGCAGGCGCGGCGCGCTCCACGGACCGGCGAAGGTCGCCGCCGTCATCACGTAGATGCCGAAATCGGGATCGGGATAGAAGATCCAGAACTTGCCGTCGTGGTAGCGCAGGCACGGCGCCCACACGCCCTTGCCGTGCTGCGGCAGCGCGAACACGTCCAACGGCACCTGCTGCGGCAAGGCGTGGCCGACCAGCGTCCAGTTGACCATGTCCGGCGACTCCAGCAACGGCAGGCCTGGCGCGCTATTGAAACTTGAAGAGACGAGATAGTATTTGTCGCCGACGCGGATCGCGTCGGGATCGGAATAATCGGCATGCAGTATCGGGTTGCGATACGCGTTGTCGACGGTCGGCGCGACGCCGCATGCGGCCAGCAAGGCCGCAAATAAAAAGGGCAGACACCTGATCAGCATCCGCCCTCCCATCATGCGCCGAACGGCGTTTCCGCCAGTCCCTTGACGCCAGGCCGCAGCATCACGACCGAACCGCCCCACTCCGCGTCTTCCGGCTTGCCGGAAACGATGGAGGTGACCAGCAGCGTATCCAGATCCTTGCCGCCGAAGGCGCACATGGATGGCTTCAGCATCGGCACGTCGAGAAGGCGATCCAGCTTGCCGTCCGGCGTGAAGCGCATGATGACGCCGCCGTCGTTACCGCAGACCCAGTAGCAGCCCTCGCTGTCGACCGCCGCGCCGTCGGGACGGCCGACGTAGGTCGACAGATCGGCGAACACGCGCTGGCCCGACGGCACGCCGTCGGCGATGTCGTAGTCGAAGGCCCACACCATGCGCCGCGACGGATGCGAATCCGACAGGTACATGGTGCGGCCGTCCGGCGAAAACGCCGTGCCGTTCTGCGTGATCAAATCCGACACCATCGGCGCCGAAATGCCGCGCGCCGCATCGTAGCGATACAGCTGGCCGACCGGACGCGCCGCGCCCATGTCCATGAACATGGTGCCGCTCCAGAAGCGGCCCTGGCGATCGCAACGTCCGTCGTTGAAGCGCATGCCCTCGCCCAGGCCGGAAGCCGGCGCCGCCAGCTTGGTCTGCACCGAGGCTTGCGCCGCGCCCAGTTCCAAACTGAAGATGCCGGTCTCCATGCCCGCGATCAGGCCCCCGCCCTTTTTGGCCGCCACGCAGGCGACCATTTCGGACTGCTCCCAAAAGCGCGTGGCGCCGGTCGAACCGTCCAGACGCCATACGCGTTTGGCCGGAATATCGACCCAGTACCAGGCGCCTTCCTCCGCGCTCCACGTTGGGCTTTCGCCCACCGTGCAGCTGACGCCATTGACGCGAGTTACGCCTTCCATGCCAAATCACCGTTCACAACGCGCGGCAGGTTTTGCGGATTGGCGTCGCTCAGCGATTCAGGCAGCAGGTAGGACGGCACGTCCTGGTAGCACACCGGACGCACGAAGCGGTCGATGGCCGATGCGCCGACCGAGGTCGAACGGCTGTCCGAGGTCGATGGGAACGGGCCGCCGTGCACCATCGCGTGCGAGACTTCCACGCCGGTGCCGAAGCCGTTGAACAGGATGCGGCCGACTTTGCGTTCCAGCACAGGCAGCAGGCGGGCGGCGGTTTCGCGGTCTTCCTCGGTGGCGTGAACGGCGGCGGTCAGCTGGCCTTCCAGGTGTTCGGCCACGGCCAGCATCTGCGCCACATCGTCGCAGACAACCAGCAGCGAGGTCGGTCCGAAGATCTCGCCTTCCAGCGCGGCGTCGGTGAGGAAGCGTTGCGCGTCCACCTGGTACAGGAAGGCTTGCGCGGCGCACGGCGCGTCGGTGGTTTGACCGGCCGCGACCTGCGTCACGCCTTCAACACCGGCCAGGCTGCCGACGCCGTTGACGTAGGCTTTGTGGATGCCAGGGGTCAGCATCGTCGACGCGCCCTTGCCGCCGATGGTGCCGGCGGCGGCGGCCACGAAGGCTTGCAGCTTGTCGCTTTTCAGCGCGATCAGCAGGCCTGGGTTGGTGCAGAACTGGCCGGCGCCCATGGTCAGCGAATCGGCGAACGATTGCGGCAGCTTGGCGTTGTCCAGCGAACCTGGCAGCAGGAACACCGGATTGATCGAGCTCATTTCAGCGTACACAGGGATAGGCTCCTTGCGTGCGGCGGCGGTTTTCATCAGGGCGATACCGCCGGCGCGCGAACCGGTGAAGCCGACCGCCTTGATGGCAGGATGGCTGACCAGGTTTTGACCGATGGTCTGGCCGGAGCCGATCAGCATCGAGAACACGCCTTCAGGCATGCCGCATTCTTCGGCGGCTTTGGCGACGGCTTTGCCGACCAGCTCCGAGGTGCCCAGGTGGGCCGAGTGGGCTTTGACGATGACCGGGCAACCGGCGGCCAGCGCCGAGGCGGTATCGCCGCCGGCCACCGAGAACGCCAGCGGGAAGTTCGACGCGCCGAACACGGCGACCGGGCCGAGGCCGATTTTACGCAGGCGCAGGTCGCTGCGCGGCGGGGTACGCTCAGGCAGCGCGCTGTCCAGCGTGGCGGACTGCCAGCGGCCGTCGCGCACGACTTTGGCGAACAATTTCAGTTGGTTGCAGGTGCGACCGCGCTCGCCTTCCAGGCGGGCTTGCGGCAGGCCGGTTTCCTGCATCGCGCGTTCGATCAGCGTGGTGCCCAGGTCCATGATGCGGTCGGCGATGGTTTCCAGGAACTTGGCGCGCGCTTCCAGGCCGGTGGCGCGGTAGACGTCGAAGGCCGCATCGGCCAGTTCGGCGGCGCGGGTCAGGTCGGCGGCGCCGGCCAGGCCGAACGCCGGCTCGATTTCCACGTTGCGCGATGGGTCGATCGCCTTGATGGTGCCTTCTTTACCGACGACCGCGCTGCGGCCGATAATCATTTCGCCAGCTACTTGCATAGGGACTCCTTAGATGTGTGAAAAGCGCGGACGAGCCGCGCTTGGAATTTCGTGTGATCGACAGCTTAACGGATTACTGCGCGCCCTGCTTGATGATCAGCGCGTTGAGCATTTCGCACTCTTCCGCGGTCAGATCGGTCAGCGGTGCGCGCACCGGACCACCATCGTAGCCGACCAGGCGGGCGCCGGCCTTGACGATCGATACCGAGTAACCGGCCTTGCGGTTGCGGATCTCCAGGTACGGCAGGAAGAACTCGTCCAGCATGCGGTTTTGTTCGGCGTGGTTGTCCGACGCGACGGCGTGGTAGAAGTCCATCGCCAGTTTCGGCATGAAGTTGAACACGGCCGACGAGTACACCGGGGTACCCAGCGCCTTGTAGGCGGCGGCGTAGACTTCGGCGGTCGGCAGGCCGCCCAGGTAGCTGAAGCGGTCGCCCATTTTGCGCCAGATCGAGACCATCAGTTCGATGTCGCCGATGCCGTCCTTGAAACCGATCAGGTTAGGGCAACGGTCGGCCAGCTTGGCCAGCGAATCAGGGGTCAGGCGGCAGTTGGCGCGGTTGTACACGACCACGCCCAGGTTGGTGGCTTTGCAGACTTCGGCGACATGTTCGATCAGGCCGTCCTGCGACGCTTCGGTCAGGTAGTGCGGCAGCAGCAGCAGACCTTGCGCGCCGGCTTTCTCGGCTTCCTTGGCGTAGGCCGCGGCGACGCGGGTCGGACCACCGACGCCGGCCAGGATCGGCACTTGGCCGCGGCAGGTGTCGACGGCGGTCTTGATGATGCTTGGGTATTCCTGTGGGGTCAGCGAGAAGAATTCACCCGTGCCGCCGGCGGCGAACAACGCGGTGGCGCCGTACGGCGACAGCCATTCCAGACGCTTGATGTAAGACGACTGATTGAAATTACCTTCGGCGTCGAAGTCCGTGATCGGGAACGACAGCAGGCCGGAGGAAAGGATTTTTTTAAGGTCATTCGGGTGCATATTGTCTCCAATAATCGATGTCTGATATGTGAATGGGAACCGCATTTAAACACCGACGGCTTTTCTCGCCGCCTGTTGTATGACATCGTACAACCATATCCGATCGGGAGCAAGCGATTTAGCGAAATGCGCCGAATCGCCGCGCGGTGGCGCTCAACTGTTGCTTTTAAGTCAGCCGTTGTTCGAGGCGATGCCGTCCTGCGCGCGGCGCAGGCGCTCGCGGCTGTTGCTGAGGTGGGTGCGCATCGCGGCGCGCGCCGCCTCGGCGTCCTGGCGCAGGATCGCGTTGTAGATATCGTCGTGCTCGCGGTTGACGCGCTCCTGGTAGGCGACCGGGTCATCGTGCGCCAGCTGCGCGGTGTTGACGCGCGCGCGCGGGATGATGGTGTTGCCCAGGTCGCTCAGGATGTCGACGAAATAGCGGTTGCCGGTGGCCTGCGCGATCAGCAGGTGGAAGGCGACGTCCGACTCCACCGAGCCGGGACGGGTCTGCGAGTCCTGGATGCGCTTGAGCACCACGCCCATCTCGCGCACCTGCTCGTCGCTGCGGCGGGTGGCCGCCAGCCAGGCCGCCTCGGTCTCCAGGCTGATGCGCAGCTCGAGTATCGACAACACGTCGCCGATGGTGCGGATGGTGTCCGACGAGATGCGCAGATTGGCCGGCTGCGGCTCCAGCACGAAAGTGCCGATGCCGTGACGCGTCTGCACCAGCCCGGCCGCCTGCAGGTGCGAGATCGCCTCGCGCACCACGGTGCGGCTGACGCCGTGCATTTCCATGATGACCGACTCGGTCGGCAGTTTTTCGCCCGGCTTGAGCGTGCCGGCCTGGATGCTGGAAGTGAAGCCCTCGACCACGCCCTGGGCGAGATTGCGGTGCTTCTTCTTCGGCACCATGGCGGGGGCGGCTGCGGCGGGAACGGTCTGATTCATGGCTTCTTTACTATTGTATGACGACTAATAGCATACCACCGAATCAGACCAGCAAGGCGGCGCTCATGGAGGCCGCTTCGTCGGCCGATTCGAACAGGATCTGCTCCAGCGCCGCGTTGTCGTCGATGAAGCCGGCCAG
>Ga0247809_1001057_pt1 | contig 12275 bp, 5 predicted proteins | sample UWRJL104311B1_FD_180951 | JGI IMG/M metagenome (GOLD analysis project Ga0247809, IMG submission 180951) | Plant litter microbial communities from Arlington Agricultural Research Station in Wisconsin, United States - UWRJ-L104-311B-1 | ecosystem: Environmental > Terrestrial > Plant litter >...
AGCATCGCCGAGATGGTGATCCAGCTGGGCCGCAACCTGGGCCTGTCGGTGATCGCCGAGGGCGTCGAGGACGAGCGCCAGGCGCAGATTCTGCAAGCGCTCGGTTGCCCGCTGGCGCAGGGTTTCCTGTTCGCCAGGCCGATGACCGCCACCGCGCTGAACGGCTGGCTGAGCAACGATGCGCTGGAGGGCGCGGCCTGAGCGCCCTGCCCCGCTCCGTCGAAAGCCGCGTTGATCGCGGCTTTTTTATTGCCTCGGCAAGATTCGCCTTACATTTGTAACGAAATGTTAGTAATTGATAGATTCATCACACTAGTTGCATGCTATCCTCGCGCGTCAATCAATATGAGGAAATGCAGCGTGGGTATTTACCAAGGAACTTCCGGCAACGACAGCCTGGTCGGCGTCAACGGCGACGACACTCTCAACGGCGGCGCCGGCGATGACACCCTGAATGGTGGCGCGGGAGCCAACCTGCTTGACGGCGGCGACGGTAACGATACCTTTCTCACCCACGACCAAAGTGGTGCCGATACCCTGATCGGCGGCAATGGCGACGATAGTTTTTATCTGATGTTCAATTATGGCTACACGAATAGCGGTCCAGTCAAACTGGATGCCGGCGCCGGCAATGACCTCATCTACATCAGATATTCACAGTGGGCAAACGTCAAGCCGCCGGAGGTAACCGGCGGTGAAGGGGTAGATACGTACCAAGTAGGATCCAGCGCCAGCTATCTGCCAATGACGATCACCGATTTCAGCACCGGCGCTGGAGGTGATCTTATCGATCTGCGGACGGTCTACCAACAGAGCTACTACAACGGTTACACGGGAGGAAATCCCTTCGCTGAAGGCAAACTTCAGCTCGTTCAAGTAGGTAACGACACGGAGGTGCGTGGACTTTCCTATTACAACTCTTATGTCTCCGCCATTTTCATCCTGAAAGATGTTGCCGCGAGCAGCCTGACCAGTGCCAATTTCATTGGTGGATGGAACCCGAATGGCGAAGGTATTCCAGGCGAGCTGATTAACGCGACTTTGCCTTACGCCACCCTATACGAAGGCGCGCTGTACAACGACACAATCAACGGCAACGATCTCGACAACATCCTGAGTGGCAGCGGCGGTGACGACCTGATCAATGGAGGCAGCGGCAATGAAACCCTCCGGGGCGGCAACGGCAACGACACCATCAGCGGCGGGGTCGGCAATGACTGGTTGTATGGTGACGATGGCAACGATAGCCTGCAAGGTGGCGACGGGGATGATCTGTTTTGTATGTTCCTTGGCTACCACAAGGGCAGCGTGGTGGCGGAAGGTGGCGCCGGCAACGATACTTTCGCTGGCTATGCCGACAACGCCGACAGCGTGATGCGGCTCAGCGGCGGTGACGGGCGGGACACCTATAACGTGCAGAGACGATCTGGTCACTTTGACATACTCGATTTCAAGGTGGGCGACGACGGTGATGTCCTTGACGTCTACCTATTACTGGATAGCATAGTCAACTATTCTGGCGGCAATCCGATGAGTCCACAACTGGCCTACCTTCGTATGGAACAGCAAGGCGCCGACGCGGTACTGCAGATCGACTATGACGGTAACGGCAACTATTCCTTCATTCAGACCGTCGCAATACTGCGAAATGTAAATATCGCCGATTTAACGTTGCAAAATGTTCGGGGCGCGAATCCCAACGGTCCAATCGTACCGGGCCTGCTGCTTAACGGCACTAGCGACGCCGACACACTAACAGGCAGCTATTTTAACGACACAATCAACGGCGGCGGCGGCACCGACGCACTCTCCGGCAGAGGCGGTGATGATCTGCTACAGGCCGCCGTGCAGGATACAGTGCTTTACGAAGGTTCGACGCTGTATGGCGGCGATGGCAATGACACTTTACTAGGAAGCAACAGCGACGACCACCTGGTAGGTGACCAGGGCGACGACAAACTATATGGCGGCGACGGCGACGACGTCCTTGAGGGTCGCGCGGGAAATGACTATATCGACGGCGGCAACGGGGACGACACCTTCCATGCCTACGACGCGAACGGCAACACCACCATGGTGGGGGGGGCGGGCAACGATCACTTATACGTGAATCTGAGCGATGTCGGCGCGGTCGACTTCGTGTTCGAGGGCGGCACCGGCAACGACGCCGTCAATATTCACGCCGACGCCTATCATGGCTGGAATGGCGGCGCCAAACTTACCGTCACTGGCGGGGCCGGTGTGGATACGTATCGCTTCGACCGAATTTCGGCAAATTCAAAGTATCACATCACCGATTTCACCGGTGGAGTCGGCGGCGACGTCGTGGATCTGAACAGCGCACTGCCTTGGGAAACGGAGAGCCAAGTCCTGCTGGACCCTGTCCAGGCCGGCTACATTCGTTTGGTGCAACAAGGCACCTCCGTGTTGCTGCAGTATGATCAGGACGGCGCCGGCACGGCGTATGCCCCGCAAACCTTCGTGACGCTTGACAACATCAAACTGAGCGACATCACCAGCGCGAATTTTAAAGGCATGGTGCTACAAGGCTGGTACTACTCAAGCCAGCTCTATGGCGGCATGGGTAACGATCTATTAACCGGTTCCGGCTATGGCGACCATTTGGAGGCCGGACGCGGCGACGATACCCTGGACGGCGGCGGGGGCGCCGACACCATGATCGGTGGCGGCGGCAATGATCTTTATCTCATCAAGGAAGCCGGCGACGTGGTGATCGAACTGCCTGGCGGCGGAACCGACACCGTACAAACCACCCTCGGTAAATATACGCTGGCCGACAACGTTGAAGCCCTAGAATACACCGGGCAAGGCGCATTCCACGGCGTCGGCAACGCGGCCGGCAACATCATTAGCGGCGGCATGGGCGACGACACGCTGGACAGCGGCGGCGGTGGCGATATTCTGAGAGGCCGCGACGGCAACGACTTGTATCAACTGCGTTCGGTCGACGACCGTGTGATCGAGATGCTGAACCAAGGTTACGACACGGTACAGGTTAATTACGCCACGCCCTCCGCCTACACGCTGGGTGCCAATCTGGAAAGCGCGATCGCTGGAATCGGCACGCTGTCGATCAACCTAAACGGCAACGAATTCGACAATGCTATCACCGGCAACGCCGGCATCAACATCCTGAACGGTGGCTTGGGCAACGATACACTTGACGGCGGCGCGGGCGCCGACAAGCTGGACGGCGGTAAAGGAGATGACGTGCTGCTGGTGGACAACAGCGGCGACGCGGTTACTGAATTGGCGAATGAGGGGCACGATACGGTCAACACCACGCTGGGCAAATACGCGCTTACAGCCAACGTTGAAGACCTGATCTATACCGGCAACGGTGACTTTACCGGCAGCGGCAACGAATTGGCCAACGAAATCCACGGCGGCCAAGGGAACGATCGGCTGACCGGCGGCGCCGGGGATGACACGCTATATGGAATGGGTGGTGCGGACATCATCGACGGCGGCGACGGTAGCGATGTATTGGAGCTGACCGGTTACATCGACCATTACACGATAACGCGTGATGCCGGCGGTATGATTATGCTGATCAACACGATCGCCGGTGAGCGCATCAGACTGAATGGTGTGGAGACCCTGCATTTCCTTGACGATACGAAGTCCCTCGCAGAGTTACTGTTCAACCAAGTCAGCGACGGCGACGACTTCCTCATCGGCACCGACGGCGACGACACCATCGACGGCCTGGCCGGCGCCGACAATATGACGGGGAAACTCGGCGACGACACCTATGTCGTCGACAACATCGGCGACCTCGTCAACGAAGCCGCCAACCAGGGCACGGACACGGTCAACGTCGCTTTCAAGGCGGCCGGCACGTATGTGCTGGGCGCGAACATTGAAAACGCCACCGTCATCGCGGCCGCCACCATCGCCGTCAACCTGACCGGCAACGACCTGGCCAATGCGCTGCTCGGCAACGCCGCCGCCAACACGCTGACCGGCGGCGCCGGCGACGATACGCTGGACGGCGGCGCGGGCGCCGACAAGCTGATCGGCGGCATCGGCAACGATGTCTATGTCGTCGACGCGGCGGGCGACATCGTCACCGAGTTGCTCAACGAGGGCACGGACCGCGTCGACACCACGCTGGTGAAATACACGCTGGGCAGCAACCTCGAGAACCTGCGGTACACCGGCGCGCTGGCCTTCAACGGCGGCGGCAATGAACTGAACAACGTCATCACCGGCGGTGGCGGCAACGACACGCTGTCCGGCATGGCCGGCAACGACACGCTGGCGGGCGGCCTCGGCAACGATGTGATCGACGGCGGCGCGGGCGAAGACACCGTCATCGTGCTGGGCAACTTCGCCGACTACGCGCGCATCCGTCCGAACGCCACCGATACCGTGCTGGTCAACACCCTCACCAGGGAACAGATCACGCTGCGCAACGTTGAAAACGTGGTGTTCGCCGATGGTCTGAAGCCGATGACCGACGTGCAGTTGAACATCAAGAGCATCGGCAACGACAGCCTGGGCGGCACGGCGGGCAACGACACGCTGGACGGCGGCCTCGGCGCCGATACCCTGCGCGGCTTGCTCGGCGACGACACCTACGTCGTCGATGATGTCGGCGACACCATCATTGAAGCCATCAACGGCGGCCTCGACCAGGTCAACGTCGCCCTCACCAAGGCCGGCGCGTATGTGTTAAGCGCCAACGTCGAGAACGCGACCGTCACGGCCGCCGCCTCGATCGCGGTCAACCTCACCGGCAACGATCTGGACAACCTGCTGATCGGCAACGCCGCAGCCAACACACTAACCGGCGGCATCGGCAACGATACGCTGGACGGCGGCGCGGGCGGCGACAAGCTGATCGGGGGCGTCGGCAACGACCTCTACAAGGTCGACGCGGCCGGCGATATCGTCACCGAACTGGGCAACGAAGGCATCGACCGCATTGAAACCATGCTCGCGGCCTACAAGCTGACCGCCAACGTCGAGAACCTGCTGTACACCGGCGCCACGGCCTTCAACGGCACCGGCAACGAGCTGGGCAACGCCATCACCGGCGGCAACGGCAACGACAGCCTGTCCGGCCTGGCGGGCAACGATACGCTGACGGGCGGCCTCGGCAATGACACGCTGCTTGGCGGCGACGGTGACGACCTGTTGAACGCGGGCAAGGCCGGCGTCTCGGCGGCCACCGCCATCGCCGACCTGATCGACGGCGGCGCCGGCAACGATACCGCCGTCGTACTTGGCAACTTCGCCGACTACACCCGCAGCCGCCCGAACGCCACCGACACGTTGCTGGTCAACGCCGTCACCGGCGAAAAGCTCACGCTGCGCAACATCGAGAACATCGTGTTCGCCGACGGCGCCAAGCCGATGACCGTCGTGCAGTTCAACATCAAGAGCATCGGCAACGACATATTGGAAGGCGCGGTGGGCAACGACACGCTGGACGGCGGCCTTGGCGCCGACACCCTGACCGGCTTGCTCGGCAACGATACTTACCTCGTCGACGATGTCGGCGACACCATCATCGAAGCCGTCAACGGCGGCACCGACCAGGTCAACGTTGCCCTCACCAAGGCCGGCGCGTATGTATTAAGCGCCAACATCGAGAACGCGACCGTCACGGCCGCCGCCTCGATCGCGGTCAACCTCACCGGCAACGATCTGGACAATCTGCTGACCGGCAACGCCGCCGCCAACACGCTGACCGGAGGCGTCGGCAACGATACGCTGGACGGTGGCGCGGGCGCCGACAAGCTGCTCGGCGGCGTCGGCAACGACGTCTACAAGGTCGACGCGGCCGGCGATATCGTCACCGAACTGGGCGGCGAAGGCATCGACCGCGTCGAAACCACGCTCGCCACCTACAAGCTGAGCGCCAACGTCGAGAACCTGCTGTATCTCGGCACGCTGGCCTTCAACGGCACCGGCAACGATCTGGGCAACGCCATCACCGGCGGCAACGGCAACGACAGCCTGTCCGGCTTGGCGGGCAACGATACGCTGAACGGCGGCAACGGCAACGACACCCTGCTCGGAGGCGACGGCGACGACTTGCTTAACGCGGGCAAGGCCGGCGTATCGGCTGCCGCCGCCATCGCCGACCTGATCGACGGCGGCGCCGGCAACGACACCGTCACCGTGCTGGGCAACTTCGCCGACTACACTCGCAGCCGCCCGAACGCCATCGATACGCTGTTGGTCAACGCGATCACCGGCGAGAAGCTCACGCTGCGCAACATCGAAAACATCGTGTTCGCCGACGGCCTGAAGCCGATGACCGACGTGCAGTACAACATCAAGAGCCTCGGCAACGATAATCTAGGCGGCACGGCGGGCAACGACACGCTGGACGGCGGCCTCGGCGCCGATACCCTGCGCGGCGGCCTCGGCGACGACACCTACATCGTCGACGACGTCGGCGACACCATCATCGAAGCCGTCAACGGCGGCACTGACCAGGTCAACGTCGCCTTCACCAAGGCCGGCACCCACGTCATGGGCGTCAACGTCGAGAACGCCACCATCACGGCCGCCGCCTCGATCGCGGCCAACATCACCGGCAACGATCTGGACAATCTGTTGACCGGCAACGCCGCAATCAACACGCTAACCGGCGGCGCCGGCAACGATACCCTGGACGGCGGCGCCGGCGCGGACAAGCTGATCGGCGGCAGCGGCGACGACAGCTATATCGTCGACAACAGCGCCGACGCCATCACCGAACTGGCCGGCGGCGGCCACGACCGGGTCACGGTGAAAACCGCCGCCAGCTACACGGTGTCTGCCGAAGTCGAAGACCTGCTCTTCAACGGCGCGACAGCCTTCACCGGCAACGGCAACGCGCTCGCCAACCGCCTGACCGGCGGCAACGGCGCCGATATCCTCAACGGCCTGGCGGGCAACGACACCCTCATCGGTGGCGCGGGCACCGACAAGCTGCTGGGCGGCGAAGGCGACGACAGCCTGACCGGCGGCGATGGCAACGACACCATCACCGGCGGCAGCGGCGCGGACACCATCGTGCTGGATTCGCGGGTCGGCGTCGACACCGTCACCGACTTCGCCAGCGGCACCGACAAGCTGGCGCTGAGCCAGGCGGTGTTCGCCATCGGCGGCGACAAGGTGATCGACAACGCCGTGGTCCAGTCGGTCGGCGGCGGCTTCGCGGCCAACGCCGAGCTGGTGATCCTGACGCAGAACGTGGCCAACGCCACCATCACGGCGGCGGCGACCGCGATCGGCTCGGCGGCAGGCGCCTACGCGCTCGGCGACAAAGCGCTGTTCGCGCTGCACAGCGGCAGCACGACCACGCTGTACCTGTTCACCTCTTCCGGCGCCGACGCGACGGTGTCGGCGGCCGAGCTGACGCAGATCGCCACGCTGACCGGCGCGCCGTCAACCGCCATCGGGGACTATCTGTTCGCATAAGTGAAAACGCCATCGAATTCGATGGCGTTTTTTTTAGCTTAGTCGGCGGCCTGCTCGGCTTCGGCCGGCCAGTCGCGGATATACGCCTTGAGCATGCGGTTCTCGAAGCTCTGCGCCTCCAGCACCGCGCGCGCCACGTCGTAGAACGAAATCACGCCGAGGATGGTCTTGGCGTTCATCACCGGCAGGTAGCGCGCATGCTTCTCAAGCATGATGCGGCGCACCTCGTTGACGTCGGTATCCGGCGTGACGGTGATCGGATGGTCGTCCATATGCTTGCGCACGGTGCCGGCGCCGATGGTGCCGGCGTTGTCATGCAGCGCCCGCAACACTTCGCGGAAGGTCAGCATGCCGACCAGATCGCCGAATTCCATGACGACCAGCGAACCGATGTCCTTCTCGGCCATCGTGTTGGCGGCATCGACCAAAGGTTGATCAGGGGAAATGGTATAAAGGATGCTGCCTTTAACCTGGAGAATTTCGGAGACTTTCATTTGGGGCCGTCCTGTTCGCTGATATAGGCTTTGTGAATGGAGGAGTTCTAGTTATTGTAGCCTTATAGCGAATGTAGCCTATGCCCGGCAAAAAATCCAGCGATGCGGATAGGCAAATCACAACATATTTGCCGTGCTGTTGTCCAAGCGCGATTCGGGTTAGGATGCCCCGCATACCTATAACTCCACCGAGACGATATGAGCGGACCCAAATACCCCGGTTTCGACACCCTGTCGCTGCACGCCGGCGCGGCGCCCGACCCGGCCACCGGCGCGCGCGCCACGCCGGTCTACTTCACCTCCTCGTTCGCGTTCAAGGACTCCGATCACGCCGCCGCGCTGTTCAATATGGAGCGCGCCGGGCATGTGTATTCGCGCATCTCCAACCCGACCAACGCGGTGCTGGAGGAACGCATCGCCGCGCTGGAGGGCGGCGTGGCCGGCATCGCCACCGCCAGCGGTCAGGCCGCGATGCACCTGGGACTGTGCACGATCGCCGGCGCCGGCTCGCACATCGTCGCTTCGCGCGCGCTGTACGGTGGCTCGCACAACCTGCTGGCCTACACGCTCAAGCGTTTCGGCATCGAGACCAGCTTCGTCGATCCGCGCGACCTCGACGCCTGGCGCGCCGCGATCCTCCCCAACACCAAAGTGCTGTTCGCCGAAACGCTGGGCAATCCGGGGCTGGACGTGCTGGACATCGGCGCCGTCGCCGCGCTGGCGCACGAACATCACCTGCCGCTGATGATGGATTCGACCTTCACCACGCCCTACCTGCTGCGGCCTTTCGAGCACGGCGCCGACCTGGTGTTCCACTCGGCGACCAAGTTCCTGTGCGGCCACGGCACCGCCATCGGCGGCCTGCTGGTGGACGGCGGCACCTTCGACTGGCAAGCCGCCTACGACCAGACCGGCCGCTACGCCGAGTTATGCGAGCCGTATGACGGCTTCCACGGCATGGTCTTCGCCGAGGAATCGACGGTGGCACCGTTCGCCCTGCGCGCGCGGCGCGAGGGCCTGCGCGACTTCGGCGCGGTCATGAGTCCACACAACGCCTTCGCCGTGCTGCAGGGCGTCGAGACGCTCAGCCTGCGCATGGACCGGCATGTGGCCAACACGCGCAAGGTGATCGAGTTCCTGCTCGCGCATCCGGCCGTGGAATCGGTCTCGTATCCTGAACTGCCATCGCACCCGGACTACGAACTGGCCAAGCGCCTGCTGCCCAAGGGCTGCGGCGCGGTGTTCTCGTTCAGCCTCAAAGGCGACCGCGCGGCGGGCCGGCGCTTCGTCGACAGCCTGAAAGTGTTCTCGCACCTGGCCAACGTCGGCGACGCCAAATCATTGGTGATCCATCCGGCGTCGACCACGCACTTCCGCGTGCCGGCCGAGCAGTTGGCGGCATCCGGCATCACCGAAGGCACGATGCGCTTGTCGGTCGGCCTGGAGGACGTCGACGACTTGATCGAAGACCTGGCGCGCGGCCTTAAGCTGTCACAGAAGGGAGCCTGAGATGCTGCTGACCGTACAAGGCGTCGACGCCTACTGCTACACCGGCGGCAAGCCGTTCGACCCGGCGCTGCCGACGGTGATCTTCATCCACGGCGCGCAGAACGACCACTCGGTGTGGGCGTTGCAGACACGGTATTTCGCGCATCACGGCTACGGCGTGCTGGCGGTGGACCTGCCGGGACATGGCCGTAGCAAGGGTGCGGCCAAGATCGGCGTGCCGGAGCTGGCCGATTGGCTACTGGAAGTGCTGGATGCCGCCGGCGTGCAAAAGGCCGCGCTGTTCGGCCACAGTATGGGATCGCTGATCGCATTGGAAGCGTCGTTCAAGGCGCCGGAGCGGGTCAGCCATTTGGCGATGCTCGGCTCCACCTACCCGATGAAAGTCTCGGACGCGCTGCTGGAGACCGCGCGCGCCGACGAGCAAAGCGCGATCGACATGGTCAACATCTGGTCGCACTCGTCGATCGCGCAGAATTCACCATCCCCCGTCCCCGGTTTCAGCGTCACGGGCGGCGCGCGGCGGCTGATGCAGCGCATCTCGCGGATCAATCCCGAGCAGGTTTTTTATACAGACTTCGCGGCCTGCAACGCCTACGCCAACGGCGAAGCGGCGGCGCAAGCGGTGGGCTGCCCCACCCTCTTCCTGTTCGGCGCGCGCGACATGATGACGCCGCCGAAATCCACCAAGCCGCTGACCACCGCCATCGCCCACGCCAAAGTGGTCACGGTCGACAGCGGCCACGCGCTGATGGCCGAGCAGCCCGACGCGGTGCTCGACGCACTGTTCGGCTTTATGGGAACCTGAACCCGGCCAGCACGATGCCGCGATAGCGGCGGCGGTAGATCATCAGTCCCATCGCGGCGGTGATCACGGCCGCGCCCAGCGACAGCAGGTCGGCGCCGCCGTGCGTCACCGCCGCCGGCTTGTTCGAGCGCATGGTCGACGCCTGGAATTTCTTGCTGACGTAGGTGGCGCCGATCACCAGCTCCTCGGCGTTGATGCTGTTGACCAGGTACAGGCCGAACCCGCCCGGGTGCACCGTCATCTTGCCGTCGCGGTAGACGAAGGCGCGGCGCTCGTCGCCGACGCGCACCGTGCCCACCACGTGGCCGGCGCTGTTGACGGCGGTGGCGAAGCTGTCGCCGTAGCCGACCAGCGCGCCCAGGTCGATCATCTTGGCGCCGTCGTGCATGAAGGCGTGCCAGCGGCGGTCCGCCGTCTCCGACGCGCCGACCACGATGCCGTTGTCGCTGATGGCGGTGGCGCTGCTGGAACGTCCGCCCAGCGTGCCCACCTCCGTCATGCCGCCGCCGGGACGATAAATGAAGGCGCGGCGATAGCCGTCCCGCAGCGCCGCCGTGCCGACAATCACGCCGTCGCTGTTGATGCCCGCCGCGTAGCTGATGTTCCCGCCCAGCGTGCCCAGGTCGACCAGAGGCCCGTCGTGATTGGCGCCGCTGGTGACGAAGGCGCGGAAGTAGCCGTCGCTGGTGTCGGAAAACCCGACAGCCTGGCCGTGGCGGTTGATGCCCATGCCGTAGCTGCTGGAGCCGCCCAGCGTGCCGAGATCGCGCATCGCCAAGCCGGCGCGGTGGACGAAGGCGCGCCAATGGCGGTCGCTGTCCTGCGCCGAGCCGACCACGTCGCCGCCGGCGTTGATGCCGCGGGTGTAACTGTCGCTGCCGCCCAGGGTGCCCAGTTCGATCAAGCGCTTGTCCCACAGCACCGCGCGCTGGCGGCCGCTGTCCTCCTCGATGATGCCGGCTACCTGTCCCGCCGCGTTGATGTCGACGGCGATACTGGCCTCGTCATGCTTTTCCCCGAGGCCCGGAGGATGCATCTGCTGCGCGCTGGCCAAGCCCGCGCATCCGATTAAAGCCACCGCGATCGACTTTTTCAGCATGATGTCCCCTCTTATTTTTAAAAGCTTAACTATAAGGCATTCAAAAAAGGAAAGTCGAGGATTTTAGCGGCAGTCGATCGGGCCGAAATGGTCGGCCAGGGTTTTGTCCAGGCCCCGCTCGACGGCGGTTTCCACTTCGCGCGCCAGCATCGCCGCCTCGCGCGCGGCCAGCACGTCGCGCTCGTCGTCGCCGATCGCGATCACGCCGGCGTTGACCGGCATGCCGGCGAAGACGAACAGGCGGTAGACGTCGGCCAGCGTCAGCTTGTCCATATTGGCCAAGATGACCCAATGGTCGACGCCATCGCTGACGCGTTTGCCCCACTGGACCCGCGCCGGCGCGGCCACCGGCACCCGCCCCACCCAACCCTCCGCCATCATGCGCTCCAGCAGATTGTCCATCTCGTCGAAGCCCAGGCGGGTGCGCGAGCGGATCGCGCCGGCGCTCACCAGCGCCGTGTCGCCGCATTTGCAGGCCACATGCAGCACCTTCAGGATCGCCATCGCGTCGACGAATTCGCCGCCCGGCTGCGCTTCGTGCCACCAGCGCTCGTACTTCACCACCGGAAGCGCCGCCACCAGCAGCGCGCCGACCAGCGTGATCAGCCACGATACATACACCCACAACAGGAACAGCGGCAAGGCCGCCAGCGCGCCGTAAATTTTCGAGTAGGTCGGGAACTGCGTGATGAAAATCGCGAAGCCGCGCTTGGCCAATTCGAACGCGAGGCCGGCCACCAAGCCGCCCCAGGCCGCGTCCTGCCAGTCGATGTCGCGATTGGGCACGGCCACGTACAGCAGTGTGAACCCGGCCGTGGTCAGCGCCAGCGACACCACCGTGTAGATCAACGCGCCCAGCACCGGCACCCGGCCAACGAACTCACTGGTGGCCATGAACACCTGCGACGACAACGTCAGCGACACG
>Ga0247809_1001058_pt1 | contig 12273 bp, 10 predicted proteins | sample UWRJL104311B1_FD_180951 | JGI IMG/M metagenome (GOLD analysis project Ga0247809, IMG submission 180951) | Plant litter microbial communities from Arlington Agricultural Research Station in Wisconsin, United States - UWRJ-L104-311B-1 | ecosystem: Environmental > Terrestrial > Plant litter >...
TCGTAAAAATGATTAATAGTAGGTGCAGCAGAGTTTTTGTAGGTCTCTTTGTCCATAGTTAAATCCGGCGTAATCTCCGGATCATACATTACCCTGTTCTTGAAGCCGCCATAAGTAAATGCACGTGCAATACCAATTGCTCCAATGGCATCAAGACGGTCCGCATCCTGTACAATATCCAGTTCTTTAGAATGAAAAGATACCGTACCCAGGCTGGCTTTATAACTTAGGTTCCTGATGATCTGCTGAACATGTAAAATGACTTCTTCAGAAATATTAATGCCGGCCATAAAGGTCCCTGCCAGTTGAGGGCCTATCTCTTCATCTCCATTATTAAACTTGCTATCGGCAATATCATGCAACAATGCAGCTAGTGTAACAGTAAGCAAATCACCTTTTTCGGCGGCATTAATATTTAAGGCAGTTTTGTAAACCCTTTCAATATGGAACCAGTCATGCCCGGCTTCTGCACCCGCAAGTGTTTTCTTTACAAATTCAACCGTTTTTTCTATTACCCTATCTGTGTCCAATTGCATATTTCCAAAGATAGACTAAACCGATTAATTCTAAGAAGGTTCGGCAGGGGGGTCCAGGTTTACAGAATTTCTATGGTCAATGCAGATTAACTGCATAACTTTTACTTCCAGTACAATAGCTATCTGAAATAGTCTGTCCAGAGTAAGTTTACTATAGCCTAATTCGATCTTACTATATGCATTCTGTGAAATTGCCAGCTTTGCTGCCAGGTAATCCTGGGTATAATTTCTATGCTCTCTAATTTTCCTGATGTTGCCAGCTACAACTTTCGGCTTTAACTCCAGCGGATCTTTCATAAAATCAATTTTTAATTACTGATTTTCTAATTAACGTAATATAAAAGTCGGCGGATTTAGCTGAGAATGATTTTTATAACAAAAATTATGGATTAATCATAAGAATTCCCTCCACTTATAGGTGTAATTATCACAACTACAGTGTGTAAGCGATTTTATTCGCCGCATTAAAAAACTCAATTTTCTTTTCCATTTTTTTGTTTTTCTACAAATTATCATCCTCCCTGTCCTCTAATCGATCTTTTTTCCGCTTAAAATTTCCAAACTGCAGCAGCTTGCAGGATTTTTCAGCTATAGCAATCACGTTAACCATAACAAGAATAATAAAGGTGTTTTATTCTGTTAAGTTGTTTGCTGAAAATTGCTTGGGTCATCCCAATGGTTTTTCTTCTCGTATTGTTTATTGCGAATGTGAAAGACAGCGTCAGCGTTTAGCTATTGCAAGGGCCTTATACCGTGAGCCAGAAATCCTGATACTGGATGAGGCGACCTCTTCTTTGGATTCCGGTGCAGAAGAATATATCTACCGGGCAATTGCTTACCTGAGAGAGCAGGGGAAAACGATTATCCTGATTGCACAAAGCTTAAGTACAGTGGTCAGCGCAGATAAAATAGCCGTATTAAATAATGGGGTGTTAATTGAAGAAGGTAAACACGAGGAACTGATTCAGCGTCAGTCCGCCTACGCGGCGATGTGGCAAAAGCAGTTCCCTATGTTGGATAAAACCGGAATTTAGTTTTCCGGTTTTTGTTCTTTTGGCTGCGGACGTTCGTCATCTGATCTTTTTGAACCATCATACAACTCATATTCCAGCATACGGCAATCTAATTTGCCATTATAGAATTCTATTTTTCTGGAAGCCTTCAAGCCGATTTTTTTAGCGAGGTCGGGGTTACCAGTAAAGATATACCCGCTGTATCCTTTGCAGTCTTTCTTCATGAAATCACCGATCCGTTTGTAAGTAAGCTCCAGCTGGGAGTGTACACCAAGGCGTTCTCCGTATTCAGGGTTAAATACAACCACGCCTTTTCCGCCTTCAGGAACCTGTGTATCTGCGAAATCGCAAACCTCGAAAGTAATAAGCGTGTCTACACCGGCAGTTTTTGCATTTTTACGACTGATATCTACTGCGTCTTCCGATATATCTGTAGCCACAATCTGCAGGTCCGCATTTTTAATCACCTGATCTTTAAGGATCCGGCGTTCTGCAAAAAACACTTCCTCATCATAGCCCATAATGTGCATAAACCCATAGTTCATCCTGAATAATCCGGGTCTGCGGTTTGTCGCCATTAAAGCGGCTTCGATTGCCAGTGTTCCGGAACCGCACATCGGGTTGATAAAAGGAGACTTTTGATCCCATGTTGTACTCATTACCACACCGGCAGCAAGCGCTTCCAGCATAGGTGCTTTTCCGGGGATTTTACGGTAACCGTGTTTGGCCAGTGTTTCTCCGGATGTATCCAGAAAAATATCTGCTTCGTCATCTTTCCAGTACAGGTGTACTACAGTTTTATTGGCATCTGATCCTGAATTCGGACGGATGCCCTTTTTGTCTTTAATCCTGTCTACGATCGCATCCTTAACTTTCAGGTTGGTAAAAAGCGGGGTAGTAATCGTTGGATTGTCCACGTTGGAAGTAACGGAAAAATAACCCGAGAAATCAATCAGGTCTTCCCATGGCAGGTCTACCAGTTCGCGGTACAGCTCTTCAGGGTTGTTCGCCTTAAAGCTGCTTAAACAATATAAGATCTGGCTGGCACATCTTAAGTTTAAATTGAGCTTAATACACTCTGTTAAAGTGATGTTCAGCTCTACTCCTGTCGGGAAATCTCTTACGATTTCGTAGCCGAGCGCTTTAACCTCTTCTACCAGGTATGGCGAAAGCCTTTTGTTACAGGTTAAAATAACCTTACTTTTGTTGTGGAAAACTTGCATAATTTATTGTGCGAAGTTATCAATAAAAATATAGAGATTTGAACAAGTAAGTAGAATAAAAGAGTATTTGTTATGGAATTAAAAGGAAAAGTGCACGAGATAGGTGCATTACAGCAGGTGAGTGAGACTTTTAAGAAGCGTGATCTCATTATTGAGTATGCAGAAAACCCAACTTATCCTGAATATATCAGGTTTGAAGCCTTGCAGGATAAAACTGCTTTGTTTGATAGCTTAAAAACTGGTGACGATGTTGAGGTGTCTTTCAACCTGCGTGGTCGTCCATGGACTGATAAAACCGGAAAAGTATCGTATTTCAACAGTTTAGTAGTTTGGCGTATCAATGCACTTACTAACAGTGCTGGTGCTGCATCTACTCCACAATATGCCCCGCCGGCTGACGTAAACAGTGCGCCAGGTGAGGAAGATGATTTGCCATTTTAAGATCTTTTTTTAGAAAACAAATTGTACTGCAGGTGCCGGGAATTCATTTCCCGGCATTTTTTTTGTCCCAACTATTTGACCTTTACAGTGTTAAAAATTGTTAAAATAGCTGATCCTAGTCTGTTCTTCCTTATTTTTGACCAATAGATAATGAAGAAAAAAAGCCTTTGGCTGATCACCGGCCTCATGACCATCGCTCTGCTTGGTGTATTTGTAATGCAGTTGTATTACATCAGGGAGGCCTATCGTCTAAAATCCCAGCTTTTTGAACAGGAGGTAAACCAGGCTTTAAGTGCTGTTGCTAATAAAGTACAGCGCCTTAATGCGGTTAGCCATATTTCAAAAAAGGATTTTGAATGGCGGATGAAGATGGAAAATCAGCGGCGTGATAAAACACGGAGACTGCTGGAACTCGATCAGAAATTCAAAGCTGAAGAACGTAAAAGAAAATACGCACAGCAAAAGCAGATGATTGACGAGCTCAATTATCAGGACAGCATGATCAGAAGAATTTATAAAAGCCCTGTAATTATTTCTGAGGCTGAGTTCTATGCGCTGGCGAATGAATCTACTACACCGCTTACTGTAGATGTGAGCGTAGGTTTTGATGAAAACATGAACGTGGTTAATGGCAATGTCCGGAAAACCTTTAGGATACGGTCTGCTAAAACTTTCGATATCGAACCTAAAAAACTGCCGGATAGCATCAGGTATCTTGTATACAGACGCGAAGACGACCAGCCGCTGCGGATTTCATTGCCAAGTTTAAACGGGGATATGCATGTCAAGTTTGATATTGAGGACGAAATAGCAGCCAGGAGACGGGTAACTGCCATGGCAGAGCTCGAATCGGATGCTGTTAACCCCTTAAATGAAGGTGACTTTAATGTGCTGGAAGCTGCGGCAAAAGAGATGAGCCAGCTGGATATCCCTTTAGACGAAAGGATTTCTAAAGCATCGCTGGATACTTTGCTCCATGCAGAGCTGATCAATAAAAATATAAAACTAGCCTATGATTTCTGGCTGAAGAGTGTAACACAGGATTCAGTACTATTCCGTAAGGTTTCGTCCGAAAGTGGTGATATCTTACCTGCAAATACATACAAAACTACCTTATTTAGTAATGATGTAATCCGCGACCCGGGTATGCTTTACATCAATTTTCCTGATAAAAACCAGCTTATTTTTCAAAATCTGAGTGTAACCATGGCCTCGTCGGCCGGTTTGCTGCTGGTGCTGCTCTCCATCTTTTCTTATACGCTTTATGCAATATTGAGACAGAAGAAGATCTCAGAAATGAAAACGGACTTTATCAATAACATGACCCACGAATTTAAGACACCGGTTTCTACTATCATGATTGCCAGTGAAGCCCTTAAAGATCCGGAGATACTGGAAGATAAAGCAAGAATTGGTCGCCTGGCGGGTATCATATATGATGAAAATGTACGTTTAGGCAATCATATCGAACGCGTACTCAGCATTGCCAGACTGGATAAAAAAGAATTGAAGCTCGAGGAGGAAGAGGTAGACATGAACGAGCTGATTGCTGCCGTGGCAGATAGTATGACCCTGCAGCTCCAGAAAAAAGGCGCATCAATTATTTTAGAACTAAATGCGCCGCGTTCAATAGTCAAAGGTGATGAACTGCACCTGTCCAATGTGATTTTTAACCTGATCGACAATGCGAATAAATACAGTATTGATCCTCCGCAGATCAAATTGAATACAAGAAATTCCGGGAAAAACCTGATCATAGAAATAGAGGATAAGGGTATCGGGATGACAAAAGAACAGAGCAAGCGTGCATTCGACCAGTTTTACAGGGTGCCTACAGGTAACCTGCATGATGTAAAAGGCTTTGGCCTTGGTTTAAACTATGTGCAGGATATCATTACACAGATGAATGGTAATATTTTTGTGCGCAGTGAAAAGGATAAAGGAACAGTGTTTGAAATAATTATACCCCTAAATTAAATGAAGAAAATTCTATTGGTAGAAGATGATCCTAATCTTGGCATGTTATTGCAGGATTATTTACAGTTGAAGGGTAAGTTCGACATCGTTTTGTGCGTAGACGGAGAAGAAGGGCTGCGCGCATTCAACAAACAAACTTTCGATCTGTGCATTCTGGATGTAATGATGCCTAAAAAAGACGGCTTTGCTTTAGGTAAAGAGATCCGTAAGATGAACGAGAGTGTGCCGATCATCTTTGCTACGGCAAAAGCGATGATGGAAGATAAGGCTTCGGCTTATGATCTGGGGGGCGATGATTACATTACCAAGCCATTCCGTATCGAAGAGCTGCTGTTAAGAATCAATGCACTTTTAAAACGTGCTTCTGCAGCCAAAGAAACAAAAGTGGCGGAACCAGTACAGTCACAATTCCAGATTGGGAGTTATACTTTTGATTATACTACGCAGCTAATCCAGCACAACGGACAGCAGCAGAAACTATCTACTAAAGAGGCAGAATTATTGCAATTATTGTGTTTAAAACAGAATGCGGTGCTGACACGTGAAGAGGCATTGCTGAGCATCTGGCATGACGACAATTACTTTAATGGTAGAAGTATGGATGTGTTTTTGAGCAAACTTCGCAAGTACCTGAGAGAAGACCCTAAAGTAGAAATCCTGAATGTGCATGGTAAAGGATATAAGCTGTTAGTGAATTAAACCCGTTAATTTAACTATTGATGTTATTTATTTACTGGTAATTAATTCTTTCTTTAATTAATTTGTTCCAATGTTTAGTACCTTTGGGGTCAAAACCGGTGCAAAAATATGTCTGAATACAACCCTGCTGAAATTGCGGCTAAATTTATCAATTACACTTCGAGGCACATCTTCCTTACGGGGAAGGCGGGTACCGGGAAGACTACCTTCTTAAGAAGCCTGATTGAGTTGACGCATAAAAAAGCAGTGATTGTGGCGCCAACAGGTATTGCGGCAATCAATGCGTCAGGGGTAACCATCCATTCGCTGTTCCAGCTGCCTTTTGGTACTTATTTGCCTAAGCAGCCGGCCGTAGAGCACGTTAACCAGCAATACAATACTCCCCGGTCTATTGTGCGCCACCTGCAGATGAACACGACCAAAAGAAGGATATTTCAGGATCTTGAGCTGCTGATTATCGACGAGGTGAGTATGCTGCGTGCAGATTTGCTGGATGCAATCGATATGGTGCTCCGGTATGTGAGGAAGAACAATGCAAGTTTTGGAGGGGTACAGGTTTTGTTTATCGGCGACCTCCATCAGCTCCCACCGGTGGTTAAGTCAAATGAGTGGAACCTTTTAGGTGAGTTCTATAACAGTGTTTATTTTTTTGATGCACATGCCCTGCAGCAAAGCCCGCCGGTTTATATAGAACTGGAAAAAATATACAGGCAGGCAGATTCAGTATTTATCAATATGCTGAATAATTTGCGGAACAATGAGATTACAGTAGAAGACATTGCATTGCTGGATAAGTATTACAAAGCTGATTTTGTGCCTGCCAAGGAAGATAAATATATTACGCTGACCACCCATAACCAGCGTGCCGATACTTTAAATAAAAAAAGCCTGGAAGAACTGGGCGGCAAATCACATTTTTTTCGCGCTACGGTAGAAGGGGAATTCGCAGAGAATTCTTATCCTGCAGAACATAGCCTGGAATTAAAACTGGGTGCGCAGATTATGTTTATTAAAAATGATCAGAGTGGCGACCGTCGTTTTTTTAATGGGAAGATTGCTACAGTAGTGGGTTTGAGGCTGGATGAAATAGAGGTAGAAACCGAAGGGGAAAGAGAAAGGATTATCCTGGAGAAATATACCTGGAAAAATATCCGCTACAGCAATCATAAAGTAACGAATGAAATAGAGGAGGAAGTGATCGGTAAGTTTATCCAGTATCCGGTTAAGCTCGCCTGGGCAATTACTGTACATAAAAGTCAGGGTCTGACTTTTGATAAAGCGATCATAGATATAGGCAATGCTTTTGCTCCCGGTCAGATCTATGTGGCCCTATCGCGTTTACGGTCGCTCGATGGATTGGTGCTTACCTCGCAGATATCTCGCACGGGAATCCGCCAGGATCAGAACGTTTCTCATTTTTCAAAGAACAAACAATTGCAGGAACAGCTGGATGAGCAAATCAAACATGAAAGTGAGGCTTTTCTGCGGTCTTATCTATTGCAGTGTTTTGATTTGACACCGCTGGACAATTTCGTTTACGAACACGTTCATTCTTATAGTAAAGACATTAATAAGTCGGCTAAACAAAAACATGTAAAATGGGCGCAGCTGCTATTGAAAGATTTGAGTGAAGTAAAAGTGAATGCCAATAAATTCCTGGCCCAGATCCAGCGGTTATGCCAGGATAAGTCGGACGAAGGACTGGCTACTTTACTGGCCAGGACAACTGCGGCAGAGAATTATTTTAACCCATTACTCCTGGATTTGTCAAAGCGCATTTTTGAACGCATGGAGCTGGTAAAACAGGACAAGCAGGTTACTGCATTTTTAACAGAACTCCTGGAAATGGAATCGCTGTTTTACGAGCAGTTTAAAAAAATTAGAAAGGCTACAGGTTTATTGCAATCTACGATTGACGGTACTGATTTTACCAAAACAGATGTGAGTTCCCTGCTTAACCAGTCGGAACGGGAAGCGCAGATGAAAAAAGTGTATGCGATGCCCAACAAACTCGATTTCACCGCTAAAAAGGAACGGAACAAAAAACCGGCAGCAGAGAAACCGCCTAAAGAGGATACTAAAGTGGTCTCTTTAGAAATGTTCAAGGATGGTAAAAGCATTGCAGAAATTGCCTCGGCACGCAAAATGGTTGTTGGCACTATCGAAGGCCACCTGGCACATTATGTTGCCCAGCAGGAAATCTCAGCAAAAGATATACTGGGCCGTAAAAAACTGGAAGCGATTGTTGATGCGATAAAATCGCTAAAAACACTGAGTTTAACTCCTATAAGAGAACACTTAGGGAAAAGCTTTACGTTCGGCGAAATCAAGATCGGTATTGCTGCCCATCTGGCGGATGATAATTAAAACAGCCGGTTAAAGAACCGGCTGCATATTAAATCTTAATATCCCCTTCGAAAACCAGTTCGGCAGGTCCGCATAGAAAGATATTGCTGAAATGATCACCGTCATAGTTAAACTCAATGCTTAAGTCGCCTCCGAGCACTTTAACAGCAGTTTTTATATCCCCTGTCTGCGCCTTATCTTTAGCTATTGCCAGCGCTACAGCGGTAACACCAGTTCCGCACGCAAAGGTTTCATCTTCTACTCCACGCTCAAAAGTGCGGACAAACAGATGGTCACCTTTATCTTCCACAAAATTTACGTTAATTCCTTCCTTCACATACGTGTTATTGTTACGGATTGCCTTACCAGTGGCGTATACATTCATTTCCGCTAACCCGGTCACCTGATCTACATAATGGGGGGATCCTGTATTGAGCACGTACGCATTGCCGTCTTTTGAAATATCCTGTACGTCAATCATCTGAAGTTCAACCCAGTTACCAGCAGCTGAAATTTTGGCGTAATGCGGACCGTCGACTGCCAGAAAGTTAGTTTCTGTGTCAATAATCCCTAAGTGTTTAGCAAATGCAACGATGCACCTTCCGCCATTCCCGCACATGCTGCCCAGCTTTCCGTCAGCATTAAAATAGAGCATTTCAAAATCATAATCAGCATGGTCCTGCAGCAGCATTAATCCGTCGCCACCTACGCCAAAACGCCTGTCACATAGTTGCAGAACGAGATTATTATCTTTATATTCAAAGTTCGAAGAGCGGTTGTCAATCAAAACAAAGTCATTGCCAGCACCCTGGTATTTGTAAAAATGGGCTGCGGTATGATCTGACGGGTTAGTATTTAACATTTTTTAACAATTTATGTGATGTTGCGCTGATACAAATATCGTTCTAATGGTATTAAATTTGAATAGATTCACAAAAGAATTAACAATACACAAACAAATGAAACCTGCATGAGCTTACACAACTCATGAAATGAACAAACGGAAGCTCATGTAAGCTTCATAACAATTAAAAAACAATATACAACAAATGAAACCTGCATGAGCTTACACAACTCATGAAATGAACAAACAGAAGCTCATGTAAGCTTCATAACAATTAAAAAACAATATACAACAAATGAAACCTGCATGAGCTTACACAACTCATGAAATGAACAAACAGAAGCTCATGTAAGCTTCATAACAATTAAAAAACAATATACAACAAATGAAAAAAATAGCATTAATAGTCTTAGCTGCATTCATAGGAGGTGCGGCGGCAATTGGCGGTTACAAAATGTTGGAGAATAACACCAGCGGATTAACCCTGGCTGAAAAGCAAAATGTTCTTTTTGCCAGTAATCCAACAAATATATCATCCGCAGGTGCCGTCGATTTCGTACAGGCAGCATCAGCAGTTTCTCCGGCGGTAGTACACATTAAAACAACGTTTTCTACAGAATCTGCTAGCGGAGAAAGCTCTCCGATGGATATGATGGAAGAGTTATTTGGTGGTGGCCGCGGCAGAGCAAGACGTGCCCCGCGTGCGGCTTCGGGATCAGGGGTGATCTTAACACCTGATGGTTACATTGTAACTAATAACCACGTAGTAGAAAATGCCGCTAAAATCCAGGTGATCCTGTCTGACAGGCGCAAGGTGGAAGCAAAAGTTATCGGCAGGGACCCTAATACAGATTTAGCCTTAATTAAGGTAGATGCTACGGATCTTCCCGTTGTAAAAATGGGTAACTCAGATAACGTTCAGGTAGGTGAATGGGTTCTTGCAGTTGGATTTCCACTGGATCTTCAAACTACAGTTACCGCAGGTATTGTAAGTGCAAAATCGCGTTCAATCGGTATTTTAGGCAGAGATAAACAGCCGCAGATTACTGAAGAGGAGTACGAAGAATACCAGCGTACAGGAAAAGCCCCTGAAAGAGGTGGTAACCCGGCCATTGAATCTTATATCCAGACAGATGCAGCCATTAATCCCGGAAACAGCGGTGGTGCATTAGTAAATGCAAATGGCGAACTGGTAGGTATAAACTCTGCAATTGCCTCTCAAACTGGTACTAACGAAGGTTATGGTTTTGCTATCCCTGTAAACCTGGCTAAAAAAGTGTTAGAAGATTTTAAAAAATATGGTGCAGTAAAACGCGGTTATGTTGGGGTTACTTTCCAGGAGCTGAACGCTGATGTGGCAGAACAGCTTAAGTTAAGTGATGTTAGCGGATTGTACGTAAGTGATGTGATGCCGAATGGTGGCGGTGCCGCTGCAGGTATCAAAAAAGGTGACATCATAAAAAAAGTAGCGGGTAAAGAAGTTTTTTCTTCACCTGACCTGCAAGAAAAAATTGGCCGCATGAGTCCGGGCGACAAAATACAGCTGACTATTGCCAGAGGTGGTAAAGAGCAGGATGTGAATGTTACCTTAAGAGGTGATAACAGTCTGAATACGACTAAAACAATGCTTGCCAGTAAATCAACAGGTACAACTATAAATAAGCTTGGTGCTACTTTTGCGCCGGCTTCACCAGCCACGAAAGCGAAATATGGCGTTAAAAGCGGAGTTGTGGTTACACAGGTAGTGCCTGGTAAAGCTTTTGATAATCTGGATGTTCCGAAGGGACTATTGGTAACGTCAATTAATGGTAAACCAGTAAATAGTGCTAAAGATGTTGAAGCAGCATTGCCAACTTCAAAAAGCGGTAAAACTACAGTTTCGGGCGTAGGGCCAAATGGTAACTATACCTTCAGCTTTAATTAAGCAAATACTAAATTTTATTTTATTCCGGCGGGGAGCAATCATAAATTGCTCCCCGCTTTTTATTTACGCTATGCCCTGAGATGCATTTTGATTGTTAAAAACGTAGAACGTTTCTAAATAGCTTTTTTGTTGTTAATTGCTCGAATACTTGTATAAATTAAGTCATTTATTAAATACTTTTGCACAGAATACAACACAAATATATAAATCTAATGGCTAGTTTCGGAAACGCTTTTTCCTCATCTATAGGAAAAAAACTAATAATGGGTATCACCGGCCTGTTTCTAATTTTATTTCTTATCGTGCATTGCTTTATCAATTCATTGATATTTCTGAATGACGGTGGTTTAACATTCAACCTTGGCGCACATTTTATGGCTACCAACTGGCTGATCAGGGGATCGGAAGTTATCCTGATGCTGGGCTTACTGGCGCACATCGTTCAGGGGCTTCGTCTTACTTTTCTTAACCAGGCCGCACGTCCTGTTAAGTACGCGGTAAACAATGGAAATGCAAACAGTAAATGGTATTCCCGTTCAATGGGTTTATTAGGTACTTTATTGCTGATCTTCCTGATTGTTCACTTATCTAACTTCTGGATAAAGTCGCGCTTTACCGGTCTTGGCGGAGTAGACATCAACGGTCACGATGACCTTTATGCAGTAATGAAAGAAACATTCCAAAATATTGGATTGGTAATTTTATACGTCCTTTCTATGATTTCCTTAGCTTATCACTTACTGCATGGTTTTGCTTCTGCATTCCAGACGTTAGGATGGAACCACAGAAAATATACACCGCTGATCAAAGGGTTTGGTGTATGGTACTCTATCATCATTGCCTTGCTTTTCGCAGCTATGCCTATCGCAATGTATTTAGGGATAATTAATTAAATTCAGAACGTATAACGCTAAATAAAATGGCAGATATGAATGCAAATATACCGGAAGGACAGCTAACGGAAAAGTGGACCAAGTTAAGGTCATCTATGCCTTTAGTAAATCCGGCAAATAAAAGAAGTATAGAAATTATTGTAGTAGGTTCAGGACTTGCAGGTGCTTCGGCAGCAGCTACCCTGGCCGAAATGGGATATAAAGTTAAATGTTTTTGTTTTCAGGATTCACCAAGAAGGGCGCACTCTATCGCAGCCCAGGGTGGTATTAATGCGGCGAAGAATTATCAGAATGATGGTGACAGTGTTTACCGTTTATTCTACGATACGATCAAAGGTGGTGATTACCGTGCCCGTGAAGCCAACGTTCACCGTTTA
>Ga0247809_1001059_pt1 | contig 12257 bp, 10 predicted proteins | sample UWRJL104311B1_FD_180951 | JGI IMG/M metagenome (GOLD analysis project Ga0247809, IMG submission 180951) | Plant litter microbial communities from Arlington Agricultural Research Station in Wisconsin, United States - UWRJ-L104-311B-1 | ecosystem: Environmental > Terrestrial > Plant litter >...
TATCAATTCTCCAGCCTGTGATATCCTCAAAATCACCTGAACCCTGTGCAATACCAATGATCCGGTCGCCCGCGTTCACCAATTTACTCTTGAAAGCAGGTCCGCCCGCAACAATTGATTCAATTTTAAGGATATCATTTTCCATCCTTAAAGTAGCACCGATACCGAAGAAGGAGCGTGCCATGTCCTCATTGAATTTCTCTGCATTTACCGGGTTAAAATAGTTGGTATGCGGATCGATAGTTTCCGTGAAGGCATCCATAATGGTCTGGAAAACATCCTGGTTATTTAATTTTGCAGACTGTGTTTTCAGGTTTTGGTATCTCTTTGTTAAAGTCTCTGTATTTTTTGCCGGGGTACTGCCTGCAATATTTAAATTGATCAGTTCATATTTAACCCTTTTTTTCCAGATATCATTTAATGCTGTTGTAGAAGTTACCCATGGCATTTTTTCTCTGTCAAAAACATAAGTATCATTCTGGTTGAAATCGTACTTATCTTTAATATGCGCCATGGCATAATCTAACGTCTCATTATATCTTTTCGAGTAAACATTAAAAATATAAAACGGAGCGGAAAGATCTCCAATTCTGAAAGCATCGTCCAGTGTAGTCCTGAATTGTTCAAAATCTTTAATATCAGATGCCAGGAAGTAGCTTCTATAGGGATCCAGTGCTTTAATATACTTATCCAGCACCAATGACGAAATGGAGTCATTAACCGCTAACTTTTTATAATTGTAATTTTCGATGAGTGCCACAATCTCCTTACATACTAAACTCTGCTGCTCGTCTGGCTTAATATTAGGTATTCCTTCAACCAACTTTTGCGGTGGCAATGGTTGTGGAGCAGCCTGGCACGCTAACATGGCGGCAGTGAAGGTGACCATTAATATTCTTTTCAACATCTCTTTAAATAATTTAAAATCCATTTGTGTAGTAACAACCAATATGATACCAATTTCATAAATAAACAGAAAAGAGACAGTGCTGTACTGTCTCTTTTCTGTAATCTTTACCAAATATAATTAAATACTTGAAAAATAAAGGCTAAACAACACCCCACAGCGCTCTTAAAAGCCATGCAGACAGTCATTTCAATATAAACGGAATTATAGTTTATTTTATTTTATCGCGCTTTTTTTTCGGCAATTGAAGTCCTTGCCTGCTTGATCTGACCTTTAAACTGGCTGATATTTGAAGATTTTGCTAACAATTCCGCACGGTTTACATCCTTCAGTGCAAGCGAATACTCCCGTTTTTTGATTTTCACCTGTACAAGACCTAAAATAGAGTCGATATAAGATGTATTATTTTTTACCTGTCTGGCCAAAATCCCCTGCTGTGTATAGAACCACATGGATTGGGTAAGTTTGTTAGCTGCCAGGTAAATCCGGCCCAGCTGATTATAAGAAGCAAGCTGCCCTGGTCTGTTGCCAAAACGGGAATAAGTTTTTAGCGCTACATTTAAAATCACCTGCTCTGCCTCGGTATAATGTTCTAATAAATAATGAACATTACTTAGCCTGAGCAGTGAAGCACCATAACGCGAATAACTTTTAGAATTATTGTACTCAAAAGCAGCCTTTCCAAAAAGCGTTAAAGCGGAATTCAGGTCACCGCTCTTTTCGTCTTTTTCTGCTTCCTCGAAAAAAGCATCCCCATCGGCTTCATCTGTTCCGGAAACCGCTATATTGATAGAATTGGTGCTAGAAAGTGGTTCCTGCTGAACAAGGGTATTCGTTTGTGCCTTTGCCATATCCGAAAGAATAAGGCACAACAGCGCTAAACAGAGTTTATACATATTACAAAGATATATTCTTTTTTAAATATATATCTTTTTTAGTTAAACACCTGTAAATTACCATCAAAAGAAGCCCATACCATGTAAGGATGAGAATCAGTATGATAGACTTCCCCGCTACTGCTAATACCTATTACCCCTGCAAATCCGTCAATTTCTTTAAGTTCAGAAAAAGATTTATCACAAGCATCTTTTAAGGTAAAACCATCCGTTACGCGGGTAACTATCCTGGCAGATAAGGCGACACTGACAATATCCTCTCCTACACCCGTACAGGAAACCCCTGCGAATTTATTCGCAAAGTTACCGGCTACCGTTGCAGAATCACTGACGCGGCTCGGTATTTCAAACCCCTTACCACCAGTAGAGGTTCCCGCAGAAATATTGCCGGACGCATCAAGAGCGACACAGCCTACGGTTCCTTTATTATTCTGTTGATTTAATTTCTGCTCATACTCAGCCTGCCGCTGTGATGTGATCGGGTCAAAATAATCATGTCCGTTCTTACGGGCAAAATCGACCGCACCATCACCACTCAAAACATTGTCTTCATAAGTTAACAATTGCGAAGCAACCTGGATCGGATTTTTAACATCCTGGATATTGATTACCCCCGCAAACTTCTGCGTTGTCCCATCCATGATTGAAGCACTGAGACGTACTTTACCATCACTCTGGACCTGTGAACCTAAACCTGCATTAAAAAGAAGATTGTCTTCCAGCAAGCTGACAGTATATGCTACTGTTTCTATAGCAGAATGTGTTTCTAAATATTGGTGTGCAAGACTTGCAATCTCTGCCAGGGCATCCTGCTTTGCTTTTTTCATTTCCTGGTTCGTAGCAGACTCACTGAAAAAACCACCGTGGATAATTAATTTCATTTGTTATTTAAGCTATCGGTATAACTTTTGGGTGATGAATGGTTAATTCATGCGCGGTCAGATCATAAACATCACCGTCACACATTACATGAACAACCATATTTTTTATAGAAACCGGTTGCCCCATCTCTACATCGGTTAAGTTGGTATCACTCATCGACCTTCCGTCAACCAAAATCACCATACCAGAACCTATCGCTTCCATTGTATTACCATTAGAAATATATAAACCCGTATCCTCACCAAGGCCGATGCCCAATATACCCGGACTACTTGCCGCAGCATAAAGCAGGCGCCCGATTCTGCCACGCTGAACAAAATGCGTATCAACAATAACACCGTCAATAAATCCTAAACCTGCGGTAATTTTAACTTCACCTTTTAAAAGGGCGTCTTTACTGCTCCCCTGATAGATCATATTTTTTGAACTCGCCGCGGCACCTGCAGAGGTTCCTGCGATAACGATTTCTTCATTCTGATATTTATCCAGTAGAATCTGATGAATTGCCGTTCCACCATAAATAGAAGAAAGCCGAAGCTGATCGCCGCCAGTAAATATCAGCACTTCTGCCGCTTTAACACGTTCACAGTTTGCCGGATCATTAGCTTGTTCCCTGTTACTGATATCCAGTACACCAACATCATGCACATCCAATTGTGCGAACGCCTTAATGTACTCTTCTCCAACTTTTTCCGGCACTAACGAAGCTGTAGTAATAATCTCGAACCTCGATCCGGTATCCTTTACAGACTCTGTAGTAATACGTTTTAATATTCCCCGCTCAAAAAAATTCATGTTCTGAGGAAGGCCGAATTGTGTTTCGGCAAAACTTCCGGTGTTTATTGCCCCACCTATAATAATCAGTTTCCCTTTTGGCGTCATTTCTTTATTTTCTTATCCGATAATTTCAAATATATACGCAAAACTTCAATTATCACCATTTTTAATCAATAATATACGTAAATCTTATAATTTATCTATTCAAAAATCCTATACTTTGATTAGATTTATAGACGTTTTTCTCAAAAAAATATTTGAATCCGATTTATACGTTTTTAAAAAAATATTTATACTTTAATGCTTCCGTTTGGCAATGTTCTTGCAGCATTGAATCAAGAAAAACAAAAGTTAGACAGATAAGCTAACGAAAACTTATTACACTATTGATGAACCTGTTACAATGCAAGACAGTTGCAACAGCAAAGATTAAATTTTATAAAAATAATTACCTGTTAACCAAGCCTCCGGGTTTTAGAACATTTTTTAAATCAATAGTCGCCGAAAACGAGATCTTCAGGCTACTTATCTGTAATAACCAGGCAAAAACGACCCGATTAAAAAACAAAAATAGCAGAGAAAAGAATAAAATAAACAGGACCTCTTCCTGTTGGAAATTCTTATTTCTGGAAACAATAGCTTACAAAATGGCGGGACCAGCCTGAGCGCAGAACAATTTAAAACCAACGAAGCCAGGTTGAATACAGTTAATAATAGACAAAATGAAAACCGGCGATGCCAGCTTGAGTACAGTTAAAAAACAATAGATACTAACGAAAACCGGCGAAGCCAGCTTGAGTACAGTTAAAAAACAATAGATACTAACGAAAAACTCCAATAAACAACATATGAAAATACTCGGCATTCAAGTGCTAAGGGGACCAAACATCTGGTCGATCAATAGAAAGAAACTCATTCAAATGAGATTGGACCTGGAGGATATGGAACAACGTCCTACAAATTCAATTGAAGGATTTGGTGATCGAATCGAAAAAATGATCCCAAGTTTATTTACGCACAGATGCTCAAAGGGCGAACCTGGGGGCTTTTTTGCACGTGTTCAGGAAGGAACATGGATGGGCCATGTAATTGAACACATTGCTCTTGAAATACAGACACTGGCAGGTATGGATACTGGTTTCGGAAGAACGCGCCAGACCAAAACTGATGGGATTTATAATGTAGTATTCAGCTACCTGGAAGAAAAATCAGGGATTTATGCAGCAGAAGCAAGTGTAAGAATTGCAGAAGCATTAATCGACAACCTGGATTATGACCTGGAATTCGATATACACCGCTTAAGAGAATTAAGACAATCTGAACGCTTAGGCCCTAGTACAGGTTCTATTGTTGACGAAGCAATAGCAAGGAATATTCCATGGATCAGGCTTAACAAAAGCTCACTGATACAATTAGGCTACGGCAAAAACCAGGTACGCTTCAGGGCTACAATGACAGAAAAGACCAACAGTATTGCTGTTGACATTGCTGGCAATAAAGACGAGACTAAACGTATTTTAAAAGATTCGGCGATACCAGTTGCGAAAGGTGTTACCATCTCAGAGATTGAAGACCTGGATGATGCAATTAAAAGTGTAGGTTTCCCATTGGTATTTAAGCCGCTGGACGGCAACCATGGCAAGGGTGCTTCTATTAACGTTAAAACTGTAGAGGCCGCAATACTCGCTTTTGAATATGCTAAACAGTATTCAAGAAGGATCATTATTGAAAGTTTTATCACCGGTTATGATTTCAGGATCCTGGTAATTGACAATAAAATGGTAGCTGCAGCATTACGTGTTCCGGCTCATGTCACCGGAAATGGTGTAAACACAGTACAGCAATTAATTGATAAGGAGAACGAAGATCCCCGCCGCGGCTACGGACATGAGAATGTGCTGACAGAGATCATTGTAGACCGTGATACGCTGGATTTGCTGGCTAAAAAAGATTACGATCTGGAAACAGTTGTGCCTAACGGAGAGCTGGTTTACTTAAAATCAACTGCCAACTTAAGCACAGGCGGAACATCTATTGATGTAACCGACCTTGTACACCCGCAAAATATATTTATCAGTGAAAGGATCTCCAGGATCATCGGACTTGATATCTGCGGCATTGATGTAATGGCGCAGAACTTAACACAGCCTTTAACTGAAAATGGCGGTGTAGTACTTGAAGTAAATGCAGCACCCGGTTTCAGGATGCACCTTGCTCCAAGTGAAGGCCTGCCAAGAAATGTTGCCGCACCGGTAATAGATATGCTGTATCCCCCGGGAAAATCAGCAAGAATCCCTATTATTGCTGTTACGGGTACAAATGGTAAAACCACTACCACACGGCTAATTGCACATATTGTTAAAAGCAACGGAACAAGGGTAGGCTATACTACATCAGACGGTATCTATGTACAAAATACATTGCTGATGAAAGGTGATACTACGGGTCCGGTAAGTACAGAGTTTATCCTTAGAGACCCTACGGTAGAATTTGCCGTCCTGGAAACTGCAAGGGGAGGAATCCTCAGAGCAGGTCTTGGATTTAACCGTTGTGATATCGGGATTATTACCAATATTCAGGAAGACCATTTGGGTATTTCTGATATCCATAACCTGTCTGACCTGGCAAGGGTGAAAGGTGTTGTAATTGGTGCGGTAAAGAGAGATGGATGGGCAGTCCTTAATGCTGATAATAAATACTGTGTTAAAATAGCGAATGAAGCAGATTGTAAAATCGCTTATTTTAGTATGGACGAGAGCAATCCTGTAATCGTGGATCATTGCAAAAAAGGCGGTACCGCAGCGATTTATGAAAACGGATATATTACAATTAAAAAAGGCGACTGGAAAATCAGGGTAGATAAAGTAACCCATATCCCGCTGACCTTTGGTGGTAGTGTAGACTTCATGATCCAGAATGTCCTGGCTGCAACGTTAGCAACCTTCCTTTGGGGATATAAAATTGAAGACATCAGGATGTCCCTGGAAACTTTTATCCCTTCGGCAGCACAGACTCCGGGAAGGATGAATATTTTTAAGTTCAAAGAGTTCAAAATATTGGTCGACTTTGCCCACAATCCGGACGGGTTTAATGGTATTAAATCTTATTTAAAAACGGTTGAGGCAACGGAACATATTGGTGTGATCTCGGGAACGGGTGACAGACGTGATGAAGACATCATGGAAACTGCACGTATTGCGGGACAAATGTTCGATAAGATCATCATTTGTCAGGAAAAATATCTGCGCGGCCGTCAGCAACAAGAGCTGATTGATCTGCTGATCACGGGTATACATGAAGTAAAACCAACGATGGAAATCATTATTAATAACAATGGTGCAGATTGTCTGCAATATTTAGTTGCTACAGCAAAATCAGGATCTTTTATTACTATTTTAAGTAACACCATTGATAATGCGATTGAAAAAGTATCTGAATACCTGGATAAGGAATTCGGCATCTAAAAACCGCAATAGGTAACAACAAAAATGCCGCTCGAATTAATTTTAGAGCGGCATTTTTTATACCATTAAACCTGTATCAGGTTTTTACTGAATGCGATTAAATTACGCTTGCTGATCTCTTAGCGCTTTAACTTCATCATGAGATACACGTAAAGCTGCTTTTTGCTCAGTGATCAATGATCTTGTATCTGCAGATAAGCCTTCTTCTTCAAGAGCCATTTTATAAGCTTTTTGAGCTGCATCTTCACCAGCTTCACAGTTGTTTAAGATTGTTTTACGGTCGTGACCAGTAAAAACAGCTTTAACATCCATCCATGCACGGTAAATCTTTCCTGAAGTGGTAGTTCCTGTTTCTAATTCAGTACCTGTTCCCTGAACCGCAGTTGCCAACGCTAATTTATATTTATGGCTTTCACCAATCATTCTAACAAATAGCGCTTTCAAGTCGCTGTCTTCCGGTTTAAGCTCTTCAATAGCTTTTTCATATCCGGCAACTCTATCGTTATTAATTTGAATCAGGTCGTTTAACGTTTCTGGGTTTATTGCAATGTTTTCCATTTTTCTAAGATTTGATGTGCTGAAATAACAGACCATTTCAGAAAATGTTTTCATCTTTTATAAATGTTAAGCATCAAGAGCTTATTTCCCCTTAAGTTCCGCTATCAGCTGTTTTGCTCTCTCTTCCACTGTTTGAAACACAGGATCAAATAACTGATCGTCAAAATATGGATCAGTTACTTCCTGCTCTTCGGTTAAAAACAAACGAACTTTTTCACGTTGCTCGTCAGTATTGGCCAGCTTTAAAACGTCCCGCAGGTTGGCTTTATCCATCACCAGGATATGATCATAATCATCCAGCATATGCTGATTAAAATGCTGTGCCCGTTGTTTAGAGATATCATAACCGTAGCTTTTCGCAATAGCAATACCACGTTTATCCGCAGGTTGCCCTACATGCCAATTTCCCGTTCCTGCAGAAGCGACTTCCCAGTCCAATCCCTCTGCAAAGACTAAATGGCGCACAATACCTTCAGCTAGTGGCGAACGGCAAATGTTGCCCAGGCAAACCATCAATATTTTCATATTACGAATAGATTTCGTTGATGATCTCTGCCAAACGGATTCCGCCTTTTAGCAATGATTCATTCACAGTAGCAATAAAATCAAAATTATAGCGGTAGCTTAATTTATCGTCTGGTTTTGTCTGCGCATAAATTTTATTACAGGCCAGGTAAGATTCATAAACATCTTGTTTTAGTGAATCATGGCTCCATTTTTGAAACTGGTCTTTTGTAGGGTGGTTAATTGCTTTAGCATACTCCGTATAGCTCAGCTGCTGGTATTCTACCAATCCTTCATCCCATACACGGTGCAGGTTAGATTTCTGCCCAAACCAGGTAACATTAACTTTATTGCCACCCAGGTCGTCTTTTCTTGCGGTATGCATAGGCTGGTGCAAATCCCCCACCAGGTGAATCAATAATCGCATCGCCATTTTTTTCTTATCTGCTGTACTCTGTTTATCCTTCAAGATAGCAACCATCTCAGGGATTTTATTGTATACATTAGCCTCCTTACTGCTAGCCAGGAACTGGAATACCCCATTCTGGTCCAGCCCTTCTGGCAGGTTCACATAGTGCCAGCTGCCAAGGTAATTATATGACGTATCCGATTTGATAAAATCAGGCCAGTTGCTGGCCATTGCCAAATCTTCATTGCCTAATATCACCTTTACTGCTTTACGCGCTCTGGACGTTAAATAGGAATCTGCAACCTGGCCGACTACCCGGTGCCCCGTTAAACCCCATGCTCCTGCATAAATAGGTAAGCAGGCAACAACGGCAGCAGTAATACATGCTTTTTTAATTATTTGTATTGAAATCATTTTTATAATTCTTGAGGTACGCAGGTGATTTTTTGTTTGAGAACAAGGTTAACATCCCTTAGGTCACTTAACCCCTGTAAAAAAAGGTGATTTGCATCTGATGATTTAACAATAAAGTTTTTCCGGTAGATACCTACAGTATAACATCCCGAAACCTTTTGTTTATAATTCTCTTTAGTATAAGTACCCAACAAGAACAGGCTGTCTTTCCTCACTTCGTAGACCCCTTTCGCATACTCTTTCCAAACCCCGTTATTGTAACAGGGGTCTTCATAATAGTTAACTTTAGAATGTGTGGTCATATCCACATAAAAGGAATCACAGGTAAATTTGATCTTATGACTGGTATAGTTCATCAGCTTATCTGAATTGGCTATACCATCCTGGTTCCATACCCCCTGTAAAAACACTTGTCCATTACCTTGTACATTTGGGCGTCTCTCACAACTGAGAAACGCCGTCAGGCATAATGAGATAATGAAATAATGGTATTTGTTCATGCTATTTTAAGCTACCTACCATATCTTCCGGCCTTACCCACTCATCAAACTGCTCACTGGTAACTAATCCCAGTTCTACTGCAGTTTCACGAAGAGTCTTATTTTCTTTATGCGCCTTTTTAGCAATCTTAGCTGCATTTTCATAACCAATATGCGGGTTCAATGCTGTAACGAGCATTAAAGAGTTTTCCAGGTGTTTTTTAATTTCCGGCAGGTTCGGTAAAATACCTACAGCACAATTATCATTGAATGATACGCAGGCATCACCAATCAGGCGACCCGACTGCAATACGTTCGCCGCAATAACAGGTTTAAATACATTGAGTTCAAAATGACCGTTGCTGCCGCCAATGCCAACGGTAACATCATTCCCCATTACCTGCGCGCAAACCATTGTAAGCGCCTCTGGCTGGGTAGGATTAACTTTACCCGGCATAATCGAAGAACCCGGTTCGTTGTCAGGAATGATAATCTCTCCAATTCCAGAACGTGGTCCCGAGCTTAACATCCTCACATCGTTTGCTATTTTCATTAAAGCAACAGCAGTACGTTTGTAGGCGCCAGATAATTCTACCATGGCATCATGTGCTGCCAATGCTTCAAATTTATTTGGTGCAGTTACAAAAGGAAGCCCTGTTAATTCAGCGATTTTTTTCGCAACTAAAACGTCATATCCTTTTGGCGTATTTAATCCTGTACCTACAGCTGTTCCGCCTAAAGCAAGTTCAGTGATCATAACTAAAGCATTTTTAATCGCTCTAAGGCTGTTTTTGATCTGCTGTGCGTAACCAGAGAACTCCTGACCAAGTGTTAACGGTGTAGCATCCATAAAATGGGTCCTTCCTGTTTTCACAATCGTACTGAACTCTTCAGCTTTATTTTGCAATGTCTGCTGCAGTTTTTCCAATCCCGGAATAGTAATTTCTACCGCTTGTTTATATGCTGCAATATGCATTGCAGTAGGATAAGTATCGTTTGAAGATTGTGATTTATTTACATCATCATTAGGGTGAAGGATTTTTTTCTCATCGCCCAATCCGCCGCCATTAATTACATGTGCACGGTAAGCAATCACTTCATTTGCATTCATGTTGCTTTGCGTACCAGAACCTGTTTGCCAGATGACCAATGGAAACTGATCATCTAACTGACCTGCGATTACTTCATCACAAGCTTTAGCAATCCATTCTGCTTTATCAGCAGCAAGAACACCCAATTCTTGGTTAGCAAGTGCCGCAGCTTTTTTCAAATAACCAAAAGCATGGATAATTTCCTTAGGCATAGAAGCCTCCGGACCAATTTTAAAATTATTACGTGAACGTTCAGTTTGTGCACCCCAATATTTATCTGCAGGGACCTGCACTTCGCCCATTGTATCGTGTTCGGTTCTAAAATTCATTTTGTTCTATATTTTTTATACTGTTTTTAACGGTTATCGGGCTTGTATAATATATCATATTGCTTTGTTAGCTATAATCTTACACAGGCTGCACCAAAAATAAGGTTTATCTGATAATAGATTGTAACCATTATCATAATGTTTAAAACTCTTTTGCGTTTAAAGGGTTATTATTGTTTATTTTTCGGCCTTCAAAAAAGAAATACCAATACATGACCTATCGTACTATTCTACCCGTGGCTTTTCTGGCCACTTTTCTATTTAATGCCTGTTCCCACGCTGAAAAAAAAACCGAAGATCCAAAGGTCCGGACAGTAAATGACGACAAAGCTGATAGCCTTCTATTGGTCTATAATCCCGCTAAAGGGGATAAATGGATTGCTGGCTTCGTACAAAACCTACATAAAAAATATGGTTTTAACGGGAATATGCTTGTTGCAAAAGACGGCAAAATCATTTATGAAAAAGCAATTGGCTGGGCCGATTACTTACACCGCGATAGTCTTAAGATTGGTTCAGAATTTGAACTGGCCTCCATTACTAAAACGTTTACCGGCGTTGCTGTGATGCAGCTGGTAGAGGCAGGTAAAATTAAACTGACAGATAATGTTAAGAAGTTCTATCCCAACTTCCCATATGAAGGTATAACTGTCAAATTACTGCTCACACACAGGAGCGGAATGATGAACTATGTTTATTTCACTGATGGCATCTGGAAAGAGAAGAAAAAGCCGATGAGCAACCTGGATGTAATGAACCTGATTGCGGAACATAAACCGAATCGTTATGCGGCGCCAGACACCAGGTTTCACTATAACAACTCGAATTTTATGGTGCTTGGTGCAATCATAGAAAAGGTTACGGGAAAAACTTATGCTGACTATATGATGGAACATGTGTTTAAACCTGCGGGGATGAAACATACGCATGTTTATTCTACAACAGTTTATCCGAAAATACCGGTAGATGTAGTTGGGCACGACCGTACCTGGAGGTATTCTGTAGTTCAAAATTTCCTCGACGGACCAGTTGGCGATAAAGGAATTTACAGTACCATACATGATCTTGTTTTATACGACAATGCATTAAAAAAAGGCAGGTTACTTAAAAAGGCCAGTCTGGATTCTGCCTATACAGGACATAACAAAGCCGTTAATGGTCACTTTAATTATGGTTACGGATGGCGCATGTTTGATGGTGAGAATGGCCGTAAGGTTGTTTATCACACAGGCTGGTGGCATGGTTTCCGCCACATTTATGTACGTGATATTCAAAAAAACATAGTCATCGTTTTCCTTGGCAACCTGACAAACGGAAGCTTAATGCACCTGGATGAATTATATAAACATCTTGGCGTACCAGTGATCAGAAAAGGAGCTTATACAGGCACCGGATCTATGCCTGGCAGCGACGAAGATTAATAGTTGTTTAAGATATTTTATCCAGAGCGATACCCCTGCTTTTTTTATCTACAAACCGCTTTAACAGCGCATTCTGAGGTAAAGAAAGCATCGGGTCTTCCTGGAAGATTTCTATCACTGTATTCC
>Ga0247809_1001061_pt1 | contig 12244 bp, 9 predicted proteins | sample UWRJL104311B1_FD_180951 | JGI IMG/M metagenome (GOLD analysis project Ga0247809, IMG submission 180951) | Plant litter microbial communities from Arlington Agricultural Research Station in Wisconsin, United States - UWRJ-L104-311B-1 | ecosystem: Environmental > Terrestrial > Plant litter >...
GCAAATGAAAAACGATTGAATGAAGTAAGGGTACAATTAGGTGTAGTGGAGGGAATTGAAAGCTTCCTCAAATCATCGCGTAATAGTGATAAAATACCTGCAACGATGGGTGTGATTGATCCGGCATTGAACAGTCTGATTGAGAAACTGACGGATTTGCAATTGCAGCGCCAGCGACTGTTAGCCACTACTCCGGAAACTAATCCGGATTTTGAGCCTATTAATCGTCAGATTGCATCTACCTATATGGCCTTAAAGGAAAATGTAAGGGGAATCAAAGCTTCGCTCTTGCGGACAGCATCGAGTCTGCGTTCTTTTGATTCGGGCATAGCTTCAACAATTAAAAGCCTGCCAACTCAGGAACGACAGTTGCTGAATGTGAAAAGACAGCAAGCAAGTAAGGACAACTTATATAATTATCTGTTGCAAAAGAAAGAAGAAGCGGAATTAAGTTATGGCGCCACTGTAGAAGCGGTTGATATAGTAGATGTTGCTTATACGCAACCTGCAAAAATACCTCAAAAACCATTAGCGGTGGCAGTTTCATTGTTACTTGGACTAATGCTACCTGTTGGTGTATTGTATGGAAGAGGTGCGTTGAGACCAAGCCTGACGGATCTGCAGCAGATGAAAACAATTTTTGATATCCCGGTACTGGCAGAATTGCCCTTTGAAGCTACTAAAGAAAAAATGCTGATCAATGGTTACCAAATCAGTCCGATCATTGATCACCTACGGGCATTGAGAATTAAACTGGGTATGTTATACGGTACTAAAAGCAGGGGAAGGGTAACCTTGATCACCTCGAGTGCTCCAAATGAGGGGAAAAGTTTCTTGAGTACTAACCTGGGTACATCTATAGCTATGTCTGGCCGGAAAACGGTTATTGTAGAAATGGATATGCGCCGACCAAAGATTGGGGAGATGTTGTCTCTCCGGGATACACATGCAGGCATGAGTGATTTTCTGACAGGATCATTACGATTGGCGGATGTCGTACAAACGATTGGACAGGAGACAAATCTGGATGTAATTACCTGCGGTAAAATTGTAAACCATTCTTCAGAATTACTGGAGAGCCCGCGTTTAAGGTTATTCATGGAACAACTATTGGAAATTTACGACGACGTGATTATTGATAGTCCTCCCGTACATATGGTTCCCGATGCGCTAATCCTTTCAAAATTTGCTGATGTTACCTTGTATGTGGTAAGACAGGGAGTGACGGGAGTAGAGGAAGTTCGTTTCATTAAAGAACTTTATGAGCAGCAGCAGCTAAAAAATATGAACCTGATATTTAATGGTATAATGCGCGAAAAATATGGTTACGGTTACAGTTACGGCAGTGATTATGCTTACAGTCCGAGTAAAAAACTTTCGGTTTTCGCGAATATTTCTGACCGATTCTAATTTAATCAGTACCCCTATACCCTATATATATTGAAAAGAATAGTTGTCTTACTTACATTCATCAGGTGTTTCCCTCATGTGCTGTTATTTCTGGCCCATAAAAACAGGCGTGTAATTATTGCGGATACGATACGGTGGCTATCGGTGATGGAATTAGATGAGAAGAACTTGTGTTATGGTTTTGTGCATCTAATGGCTTTTTTTCCGGAGTTTCGGAACCTTTTCTACTACCGGGTAGGTAAGATCAGGCATCTGATCAGTTTTCTCTGCCCAGGCATATCTACGTTATTTATTACCTGTCCTAAAATAGGACAGGGTTTATATCTTCAGCATGGCTTTAGTACAATCATAAATGCTAATGCAATAGGGACTAACTGCTGGATTAATCAGCAGGTGACTATTGGCTTCTCCAATAAAGAAGACCGGCCTACTTTGAAGGATAATGTAACAGTGTATGCGGGAGCAAAGATTATAGGGAATGTAGTGGTGGGTAATAATGTAATTGTGGGTGCAAACGCGGTAGTTGTTAAAGATGTGCCAGATAATTGTACGGTAGTAGGGGTGCCTGCCCGCATTATAAAAGTCCGAGATATATAATAACTATTGAATTGATATGCTCTTTAACTCTTTTGAATTTCTGATTTATTTTCCGGTAGTTACGCTACTGTTCTTTATTCTGCCTCACCGAATGCGCTGGATACTTTTGTTAATAGCTAGCTTCGTGTTTTATATGGCATTTCTGCCTATTTATGTATTAATTCTGTTAATCACCATAGTGATTGATTATGTTGCAGGAATATATATTGAGCAATCAGCCGGTAAAAAAAGAACTTGGTACCTGATACTAAGCCTGATCGGTAATATCGGGTTTTTATGCCTCTTCAAGTACTATGACTTCATTATTGGTAACGTAAATAGTTTACTTGCATTACAGTTCCCGCTGCTGAAAGACCTGTGGTTGTCGAAATGTATCATTGTGGGCAACAACTATGTAAATGGTTGGCTAAATGGGGTAATTGGAACTAATTTCTCCATTCTTACACATATCATTCTACCAATAGGTTTATCATTCCACACTTTTCAAGCAATGAGTTACACCATTGAGATTTACCGTGGGAACCAGAAGGCGGAACGCCATTTCGGTATATATGCACTCTACGTCATGTTTTATCCGCAGCTGGTAGCCGGACCTATTGAACGTCCGCAGAATATTTTACATCAATTTCATCAAAAACATGAATTTGACTTTAACAGGTTAGTGGAAGGCATGAAAATGATGTTATGGGGATTCTTTAAAAAGCTTGTGATTGCCGACCGCCTGGCAATTTATGTAAACTCGGTATATGGCAATCCGGATCACCATACCGGAGTAACGCTTATTTTCGCTACCGTGCTGTTTGCTTTTCAGATTTACTGTGATTTTTCTGCTTATTCAGAAATTGCTATTGGTGCAGCTCGTGTGATGGGATTTGACCTGATGACTAACTTCAGGCGACCTTATTTTGCGAGAACCATGGCTGATTTCTGGCGGAGATGGCATATTTCACTTTCAAGCTGGTTTACGGACTATTTGTACATTCCCCTGGGTGGAAACCGTGTAGCCGTACCGCGGGCCTATCTTAATATCATGATTGTTTTTTTAGTGAGTGGTCTATGGCACGGGGCAAGTTGGACCTTTATGATCTGGGGAGGCATAAATGGGGTTTACCTGATCGCTGGTAAATTGCTGGCCAATCCTATTAAAAGATGCTACAATTGGCTATCGGTTGATATGAATAGTACCATGTTTGCTATTTACCAGCGATTGAGTACATTTTTAATGGCTTGCATCGCGTGGGTGTTTTTCAGAGCTAACAGTCTGGAAGATGCTACTACAATTATTACTAAAATGGCCGTTCCAACAGGGAAACTGTGGTTCGATAATCCTTCCATGTTGATCTATACTTTAACGGCTGTGATTTTGCTGCTGCTGATAGAAAGTGTAAGTGAGTTCAAATGGAACAAAGTTAATTTTTATGGAAGCTCTTTCTGGCTGACAAGATATACCTCCTATGCAATGACTATCATTTTAATACTACTGCTGGGCGTATTTGATGGCGGTCAGTTTATATATTTTCAATTTTAGTGTATGAAGAAATCACTATTAACATTTGGTCCAGTAGCAAAAATTCTTGCTTTTGCATTGCTGGTGATTGCTATGGATGCGGGTTTAGGTGCAGTGCTGCGGAAAGGATATTTCTCACAGAAGTATGGTGTATTGTCGCGTATTACCTATGCACTGGATAAAACCAGGGCGGAGGGATTGATACTGGGCTCCTCGCGGGCCAGCCATCATTATATTACGGACTCGCTGAGCAAAGCTAAAAATATGTCTTTTTATAACGCAGGTAAAGACGGGCAATCTATTTTTTACCACTATGCAGTGTTGAAAAGCGTATTGAGTCGTTATACACCGAAACTGATTGTGCTGGACTTACTGAACGACGAGCTTTATGAAAAAAGTGAATCTTACGACCGCCTTGCAGAGTTACTTCCGTATTGTCGTGACCATAAGGAACTTAATTTTGTGGAAGCACTAAGGGGACCTTATGAGAAGTATAAAATGCAGTCGCAGATTTACCCCTTTAATTCACTGATGATTTCTATCGCAAGCGGCAACAGTTCGCTTGCAAAAAACAGGTTTGTAGAGAAAAACGGTTATCTGCCACTTTTTGGGAAGTTTACAGGAAAGGTGGATGAGTTGGAACCAGAGCGTCAATTGGCGATTGATAAGCATAAACTTGAAGTATACCATGCCTTTATCAAAGAATGTCGTGAAAGAAACATCAAACTATATATCACTATTTCGCCCTATCTAAAGGTACTGCCTTCGAGTGGGTCGACCAAAATGCTGAAAGAAGTAGCGGCGCAGAATCATGTTCCTTTTTATGATTTCTCTAATGATGAACATTTTGTCTTACAACGTGACTTTTTCTGGGATACAGGGCATCTCAATAATACAGGTGCTGCTTTGTTTACGAAAATGATTGCTAAATCTATTATATGAGCTATAGCTTAATAATTTGCTTTTAATATGAAGCTTGATCACCTGATTTCTATTGTCTCACTCCTGCTTTTTGCGGGCTTGATGGTTTGGAGTAAGGAGCGGAAACGTGACTTTTTACTGTTTGTTTTATTCCTTTTCCCGATCATGGATCTGGCGGTTACACCGGTAGAGTGGGGAAGGTTACGGGTATTTGAGGTAGTTTGTTATCTAAGCCTACCTTTTACTTTTCAGGAGGTGGTCATGAAAAAGAGAACGCATGGTTATAACTGGTATTATCTGTTATTTGCTGTTTTTGTGCTTACCATACTATTTGGTAGCCTGCATTCACGTTATGTGAAAAGTTCGCTCTTTGCGATGTTATCAGTATTTCCAATATTTATCTACACAAAATCACTGATTACGGAATGCCTCGACGACGAAAAGTTTCAGGAGCGCGTTATTAGTACGCTTAAACATGTAGCATTGTTTTCTGTCATTTTTCTTGCTGCGCAGATCGCATTTGGGCTTAGGTTCACTTTTTATCCATCGCTGAACCGTAACACAGCTTTAGATAATGTGATCCGCTATCCGGGGTTTTTCCAGGATCCTCAGCTGTATGGCCAGTATCTCGTGATGATCTGTTTTCTGTTTCTGATTAATTCCAGGGATTTACGAAAACCTGTATGGAGCAATTATGCCCTGTTTGCACTGATAGTGGTAGCATTGTTATTAACTGGAGGACGATCTGCTTTAGTCGGTATATTGGCTGGTATGACGCTGCTCTTCTTTGTGCTCGGCACCCGTTATAAGGTAACCATGATAAGTCTGGCCGGCTTGGGGATCTTTGCATTTCTATCGCTGTCAGACACGTTGACAATCTTTAACAGGGTGGATACGCTTAATGAAGATTATTTGTTTCGTGCTGCCATCTGGCAGGAAGCAGCAATGATATTTCGCGATAACACTTTTCTGGGCGTTGGGCTGGGTAATTATAAATGGTATAATATGGATTTTTCCACCAATTATATGCTCAATGAAAGTAATGAAATTATCTTTTTTGGTTACGGGCAACCGGAAAGTGGCTATTGGATGCTGCTGACCGAACTTGGGCTGACAGGCTTTGTAATTGTTTTTCTTTTTATCCTGAGTCCGATACTGAGCAGCGTTAAAAACTATTTTAACGGCACAGGAGGTCCGGTTATTTTTATTTTTATTGCCTCGCTGATAGGTTGGCTGGTCACCTTTATTTCAGCATACTCTTTAAACGACCGCAGGATATTGATCGTGGTGATTACCCTGCTTACGCTACTCATCGTACAAAATACGCGCAAGATCAAATTATATGAAGAAACCGTTTAACCCCAAAAACATTTTTTCCGGCTCTGGAATGGTAAGTAATAGTCTTTGGGGGATTGTGTCCACTTTATGTCAGACCTTATTTTTAAGCTTGTTTTTTGTAATCCTTTCCAGGCATTATCCCATTGTTGCCTTTTCACATTTTCTTATTGCCAATACGATATATCAGCTGATTGTAGGTTTCTCCTCGATGGGACTCGGGTTATGGTTTATCCGTGAATATGGTCAGGAGACAGACGATCGTGGCACGATGGTTTACCGCTTTATCAAGGTGCAAGGGATGTTAGGCGTGCTTTTTTATGCAATTAATATTGCCCTGGCCTTCATCATTTACAAGAATGAGCAAATCAGAATGCTCACGCTGATTCTGGGAACCAATATTATTTTCGATAATATTATTTACGCCCTTAAACACCTCAATATTGCACAGTCTGAACAAAAAAAGACAGCAATAATCATGGCGGTGGAGGGTTTGTTGCGACTCTTACTGGGGTGTATACTTTTTCTTTTCCCCTTATCACTAAGTTACCTTTCTATTTTACTCGTTATTGTAAGGCTGGCCACAGTAGGGGTATTTATCGAGATTGGCTCTGGCGGCAGTGTCAATATCAAACAATTGTGGGCTTTTAAAATTTCTGCTGATGATTTAAAAAGGAATGTGCTGCTGAACTGGAAGTTTATTCTCATTGTAGGTTCTTCAATACTTTTCTGGCGGAGTGCTACCATCATTATCTCCAAATATCTGGGTGCTGCGGATGTAGCCAATTATGAGATATCATATAAGATATTCTCCATTTTTACGATGCTGTCTATAGTTGCTTCAACAACAATTTATCCCAGGTTTGTGAAACTGATTGCAATGAATGACCATGAAAAAATCCGATCGCTTTATGGCCTTATTTCTTTGGGATTTGGCCTTTTTGTGGTGTTTTCTTACGCTTTCATGAACTCCTTTTCTGAGGTGCTGATCACCGTAATTTTTGGTAATAAGTTTTTGCTGGCCGGCAAATGCATGAAGGAGATGTTTTTGACCCTTCTGGTATTTCCAACAGTATTTTTGCAGGCCAACCTGCTTGTGGCCATGAAACTGGAGAAGATGGATATGGTGCTGAATTTTATGGCACTGATGATAAACCTCAGCTGTTCACTTATCGGACTACACTTCTTTCCATCGCTTTCGGTATTGAACTACTCGATTTTTACTGCTTTTCTGATTTTCCATATTTCACAAAATGTACTACTCATCAGACTAAAGCTAAATACCATCAAAAATGCTGTGCTTTTTTATCTGGGTGCAGGTGTATTTGTGATCTGTTACCATTACGCTACGGTTCGCTTTGATTCCCTTACCCTATTCATCTGTTTCGTTTGTATGGTGATGATACCACTAACAGCTTATTTCCTGACCAGACTTAAGGGCTACCTCGATTCCGTTCATACTGTTTTCTATTCATCTGATATTTTATGATAAGCTCAACTATGGTTTCACTTTCTATTATTGTACCGGTTTTTAACAAAGAGCGCTATATCGAGTCAAGTATAGCTTCTATACTTAATCAATCTTATCAGGACTTTGAGCTATTGCTGATCAATGATGGATCTACCGATAACAGCGGGGCGATTTGCGATCAGTTTGCAGCACTCGACAGTAGAGTTAAGGTATTCCATCAAAGTAACCAGGGCGTTTCTTCTGCAAGAAACAAGGGACTTGAACTTGCTTGTGGTGCATTTATTGGCTTTGTTGACTGTGATGATACTCTTGAGCCGGAAATGTATGAGGTGTTGGTGAGAAATATGACGGCATATGCTGCAGAAATTTCTATTTGCGGGGTGAAGAAGTTTTATCCTGAAAAAACTGAGTCCTATTTCGGTACAGGAACAATCAAGACCTATAATCGCGCAGAGGGTGTATCTGCTTTATTAAAAAAGGAGTTTTTACGCAGCGTTTATGATAAAATTTACGCCTCAGGTTTAGCTAAAAGTGTGCGCTTTGAGGGGAGGATTAATGAAGACATCTATTATAATTTCCTGGTTTTTATGAAGACAGACAAGTCTGTTTTTGATGACAGACTGCTGTACAACTATATTATAAGGGACAATAGTGTGAGTATGACGGCTTTCAGTTCGAAATGGATGGATACTATTGCGCTTTCGCAGAAGATTGTTATTGCTTGTAAAAAGGAACTCCCTGAACTGAATCCGGTAGCCGAGGAATTTGATTTCGTGACGAATATTTCATTACTCAATCTGCTTATTTTATCAGGTGGTGCTGCGAACGAGGCGGATTATCAGCAAGTGGTTAAAAATATGAAGGGCTATGCCGGGTTGGTTGACAAAGGCGGAGTAAGGAAAAAGCACAGATATGCCTACAAGATCTTTAACCTGAGCCCGGCATTATATAGACATTCGATGAAGCTCTATTGCAAGATTACTGACGCAGATGTGTCAAAAAAGATATAGTTATATAGAAACTACAATTCAGAATTTATGAAAGTATTATTTATTACCAATATGTACCCCGTGCCAGATTATATCTACTTTGGGATTCACGTGAAAGAACAAATTGAGGCCCTCAAACAAAATGAGGATGTAGAGGGTGATGTTTATTTTATCAATGGGCGGGAAAACAAAATGAACTACTTTAAAAGTATTGCTGCTTTGCGTAATAAAATTGAGAAGGGACGATATGACCTGATCCATATACATTATGGTATTTCCGGACTATTCCTGTTGTTCTTTTCTCCTAAGATACCAGTTTTTGTGACCCTGCACAGTGGTGAGCTTTTTCAGAAAAAGGGTTATATCAATCACGTGCTGCAAAAAAATCTGACTATGGCAGTGGTAAAGCGGGTAAATAAAGTCATCGTATTAAATGATACGATGACAACTTTGTTAAGCAACTATGCAGATAAATTGGTGAAGTTGCCCTGCGGAACGAATCTGGATCTATTTAATAATACTATGCCGGGGCAAAATTCAGACAAGTTTGTGGTAGGCTTTCCTGGAAATAAAGCAAGACCAGAAAAGAATTTCCCACTGTTTGAAGAGATTATCACAGAATTGAGGAAAGTGAGACCGGTTGAGATAATTGCGTTCCATAACCTGACCAGGGAAGAGGTGATTGCTGTACTTGGGCGAATAGATGTATTGCTGATGACATCTACAGTTGAGGGAAGTCCGCAAATTATCAAGGAAGCAATGGCTTGCAACCGTCCGATCATTTCGACGCGAGTAGGTGATGTAGAGGATCTGCTGCAGGACGTAACTAATTCCGTAGTAGTGGATTCTTTTGCAGCATCAGATTTCCTGGCGCCCTTAAGGCAATTAATGGACCTGCCGGCTGAACAGAGAACAAGCAATGGACGTGCAAAACTGATTAAAATGGGCTTAGACTCTGTTAAAGTTTCAGCGCGTATACATCATATATATGAATCTTTTTTGCAACCTGCATAAAGCTTCCACTAAATAAAAAGAAATGAAAAAAAAGCTCTTACTGATACTGTATTACTGTCTTGTACGTCATCTTCCTGCAACGTATTTCCCATTCGGTATGTTTTTTAATGCGGTAAGGATTTCCGTATTAAGGGGATTAATGAATATTGGTGACCATACCCGTGTACAGCCCGGTTTTAAATTCGGGCAGCGAGATGTGATTGTGATTGGCAAGCATTGCCAGGTAAATGAAGATGTTTATATACAATCAGCAATTATCGGCGACTATGTTATGATTGCCCAACACGTAGCAATTTTAGCGGTTACACATAATTTCGACAGAATTGACGTGCCAATTATTTTACAGGGGTCTACGAAAGTAAAGCCGGTGATCATAAACGACGATGTTTGGATAGGCAGAAATGTAGTCATAATGCCGGGAATTACTATAGGGAAGGGGGTTATTGTAGGAGCTGGTGCCGTTGTGACTAAGGATATTCCTGATTATGCAATTGTGGGCGGTGTGCCAGCGAAGCTGCTCAGATATAGGAATGTTGAGAAATATATTCCCCAGTATGTGTAGAAAAATACTAATATAAAATCGGTTATTAAATAATAGTTGTAGATTTGGTTATATATCGGATCTATATGGCCAGGAAATACAATACTAAAATGACTGTTTCTATATTTTTGGCCACAATTTCGCTGCTCGCATCTATGGGGTGTAAAAAAGGAGCGCTAGGTGAAGCCATTCAGCCTGTGAATAATGAGCTTCAGGAGGTGACGCCTCGAGTAGACAGTACCATTGTTTCCTATTATGATTTTGACAAATCATTGGGCAGCTGGTATGAGAAGAGTACTTATTATCCATATTCTGCAACCATAAGTGATACGCAAAAGAAGAACGGTCAATCCCTTCGTTTTGAATTGCGGAAGGGAGAAAATAAGCGTGCTGAAATAGCAATAGATCCTTATAAAACTCCTGCTGAGTGCTGGTATGGTTTTTCTATTTTTATCCCTGAGTCCTTCGCTTATGATGTTTCTCCGGAAAGTTTAGTTCAATTTCATTCGCTGCCCGATTTCTCTTTGGGAGAAGACTGGAGAAGTCCACCAGTTATGCTGGGCGTACTAAAAGATCGTATGATTCTGGATTTCAGGACCAATTCTAACAAAGTAAATAAACAAGATGATTTCAGTTTTGAACGGATTGATCTTGGGGCGGTTGCAAAAGACGTGTGGAAAGATTATGTTATACACGTGAAATGGGCCTACGATAATACCGGAATATTTGAAATCTGGCAAAACAAAAAATTAATATACAGTCGTACTCAAAAGGCTAACCGTTATAACGATGTTTATTATCCTTATATCAAACTCGGGATTTATAAATGGGACTGGGCAGGAGAAAGTAATTCCTTAGTAACCAATCGTGTAGTTTATTTCGATGAAGTAAGGATAGGAATTAAAGGTACAGGATTTAATGATGTGACTACACTCTATTAGACAGTTTGGTTAATTTAATTCCAAGCAGGCTAATATATTGTTTTCCATATAATCCCGTACAAATTCAAATAAGTATGCGGAATCATCGTACATGCCCGGTTCTCAATTGGATGCTGACCGGTATCGGACCTCTTAATAAAAAATACGGTATTACTGGTTGATGTCTGACAGATAAATACCTTACCTGCAACCAATAAAGTCCTCTCTGGTTTTCTGCGCCAGAAGCAAATTACTAGTTACTCCGGACAGAAAATGGTGCTACCGAATTTCCTATTTAAGAAGATTACTGGACAAGTGCTATTGAATTTGCAGATAGTGCCGAGGTAGATGTGGTTAATTCTTCGTTATCCTTGCCATTTGGTTATGGTATTGCTGACATGAAAAAGGCAATGGAACTTGCGAAGGTAAAAGCCGCTGGGAACTACTAAATTATAACTCTCTATATTCTTTTCCAGTTATGAGATTGATATAAAACTCGTTCCATTTTTCTGTACTATAAATTCCTGCTTTTCCATCTGTATTCAAAGTATTATAAATAGGGGCAACGGTGATCTTACCGGTCTGGACATCAATTAATCCATACTTTTTCTTTTTATAATCTGTTTCGTTTTCCAGCTCAAACTTCCAGATGTATGGATGGGCTTTCATTTCTGCCAAACTGCTATATGCCAGAGGTAATACCCATCTTTTATTTGCGCTATCAAAAATTCCGGAAAGTGGAAGCGCTTCTGGTTTACTCATTCCGGAGACAGAGAACCAGTTTTTATTGGACATTGTGCTTTCGATCCGTCTTACCGCAAAGTTTTTGGGAAGGAAAGCATCTATGCCCAAATCATGAATAGAAGGGTACAACAAATTACCACTATTGGATCTGATGATAAAATCTTTTGTTCTGGTAATATCACTTTCCCAGGAACCATTTTGATTAAGGATATAAAACCCTTTTCGAAGATTAATGGTGCTATAAATGAGGAAATAATCAGTGTTTGGTACGGAACAGATCATTTGCGCATTCCTGATAATTTCAGTTGCATCGGTCTTATTATCTAAATATTTGTCGATCCGCTCCGGGAATATTTTTTTTAGATCAGGATATATAAAAATCTGGGCATGCTGATCTTCCATAAAATCAAACTTTACCTTAACTCCGGAGATCATGTTTGCTGTTTTCAATTCCTGTATATTTTGACCTACTTTCACAATGATCTGCTCAGGAACATTGAAAATAGCATTGCCTTGAGGTTTTAGATCTGAACCTATTATTTGATACGAATTCCCATTATTACGTAATAGTGTGGAGTCGGTTAGAATTCCTTTAAATACTCCGGATAGGTGTTTCATCTGCCCATTTTCAATTTGGTATAAATGATCATTGATTAATACTTTATGGTCAAAGTACCGGATATTGGAAGTATCATAAGGATACTCATTCGGCCGGCGCGATGAACTGATGAACGTCTGTTTATTGCTGAGCAGGATAACTTCCCATTTCATTCTGTTAACCTCCGTATCGAAAAG
>Ga0247809_1001062_pt1 | contig 12242 bp, 7 predicted proteins | sample UWRJL104311B1_FD_180951 | JGI IMG/M metagenome (GOLD analysis project Ga0247809, IMG submission 180951) | Plant litter microbial communities from Arlington Agricultural Research Station in Wisconsin, United States - UWRJ-L104-311B-1 | ecosystem: Environmental > Terrestrial > Plant litter >...
ATATTTTTCACCACAGTGCCCAATTTCGCACTGATAGATGATCCTTTAACATCCAAAGTCTTTGTAATTACAACCGTATCACCTGTCTGCAGTGCGTTTCCGTTGCAGTCTTTATGTATTTCTACAACCGCTTCCTCCTCGTCTTCTCCGGCAGCTTTAGCCCATGCAAGGGTTTCATCATCCAGATACATCATATCCAAGTTATCCATTGCCCAGCCTTCACTACTCAAACGGTTCAGCATTCTCCATGAAACTACTTGGACTGCAGGCACCTCACTCCACATACTAGTAGAAAGACAACGCCACATATTTTTGTCGAGTTCTTCTCTTTTCTCGATTTGAGCGAGACATGCTTCACTGATTAGGATACAATTTTCCTCGGTATTTGCTGACTGAGGAGGTACAGCATATATCACAAGAGATCCTTCTGCCTGACTTAATTCACATTTGTTTCCGCTCCTTGCTAGCAGTTGTTCTTCGAGTTTCATATCTAATTTTTTAATAATTCGCGAAGATAATTATTTTACAATTGGTTTAGGTAGTGGAAATGGGAAGAGTTTAAACAAATACTTGTTTTTAGCTGCTTTATTTGACTAAATTAGAAGCTTATAGATTTTTATGAAGTATTTGATCTCCGCTTTTTTGCTTTTTACAGCACCCATATTCCCGTTATCGGCACAACAAACACAAAAACCTGTGCTGCACGGGCGCAACTGGATGGCCATCACTGGTAAACCTCTGGCTGCTACTGCCGGAGCAATGACCTTCCAAAAAGGGGGGAATGCTGTTGATGCCGCTTGTGCAATGTTGGCTGCAACGTGTACCATGTGGGATACTTTGAGCTGGGGAGGTGAAACACAGGTGCTCATATATAATCCCAAAACCAAAAAAGTAATTGCTATTAATGCGATGGGCGTTGCACCAACGGGGGCAACGGCTGATTTTTTTAAAAAGAAAGGTTATAATTTTCCGCCAGAGTATGGTCCGCTGGCTGCCACGACTCCGGGTACGCCCGGGGGATTAATTTATATGCTGATCAATTATGGGACGATGAGTCTGGGACAAGTGCTGGCGCCTGCTATGGAGCTGGCAGCTGGATACCCGATTGAAGCCCAGGCGGCAAATAGTATGGAGCGTGGTAAGGCACAGATCAATCAATGGCCGTACAGTAAAAAGGTCTTTTTTACACATCCGGGTGAGAAAAGAGAAGCGCCGGAAGCAGGAGAGATCTTTATACAAAAAGATTTGCTGGAGACATTAACCAAAATGGTGGATGCGGAAACAATCGCATTAAAGTCGGGCAAAAACCGTAAAGAAGCTTTAATGGCTGCGTATGACCGTTTTTATAAAGGTGATATCGCCCAAGAATTTGTACGTGGCTGTCAGGAACAGGGCGGGTTAATTACTATGCAGGATCTTGCTAACTGGAAACCTCTGGAAGAAGAGCCCTTAATGGTCAACTATAAAGGGATAGACGTTTATAAAATGCAGCAATGGACGCAAGGTCCAGTCCTGTTACAGGCACTGAATATCCTGGAGAACTTTGACCTGAAAAGTATGGGCTACAATAGCACTAAATATATTCATACGGTTTATCAGGCTATGAACCTTGCCTTTGCTGACCGTGATTTTTATTATGGAGATCCTTACTTCAAACCTTTAGAACCTATGAAAGGTCTGTTGAGTAAGGATTATGCGAAACAGCGCGCACAACTGATTAAATATGACAGAAATAATCCGGACATCGGACCTGGGAATCCCTATCCTTTTGAGGGGAAGAAAAACCCTTACACTGATCTGTTAAAAACAAGAGGTTTTGAACTGGATACCAGTAAAAGGAACTTTGCACCAAAACATGACTTAGGTAAGAATACATCTCCAGCTGAGCTTTATCAGGACAGACTCTGGCGTGGCACTACATCTGTAGAAGCAGCAGATAAGGAAGGATGGGTAGTGTCTATTACGCCCAGCGGCGGCTGGCTGCCAGCCTGTATTGCAGGTAATACTGGTGTTGGGATGAGTCAGCGTATGCAAAGTTTCGTACTGGATTCTGCAATTAATCCATTTAACGTAGTAGCGCCAGGAAAAAGACCGAGGGTAACCTTATCACCATCGCTGGCTTTAAAAGATGGTAAGCCATTTGTAGCTTCGGCGGTACAGGGAGGTGATACACAAGATCAGAACCTTTTACAATTCTTCCTCAATATGACTGAGTTTGGAATGAATGTACAGCAATCTGCAGAAGCGGCAAACTTTAATACGAATCAGCTATGGCTTTCATTGGGGGGGACTAAAACAGACGACCGCAAGCCTAAACCAGGACAAATTTTATTGAACAGCAATACGCCGGAAACTACACGTGAGGAGCTTAAAAAGCTGGGTTATACGCTAAGCTTTGGTGACCGGACCAGTGGCCCTATCAATGCGATCTATTTTGACTGGAAACACAATAGTCTTTGGGGCGGATCAAGTAATCATGGTGAAGATTATGGAATTGGCTGGTAGCAATTCGGATAAATATTCAGAACCTTTTATGACTTCGGCTGTTTTTGTGGAAATATAAATCATATACCTATGAACAGCATTAACAACAATCAGCCAGAAGAGAATCATGAGGATTTAAACAGAGAAGAAGCGCTGAAAAAAATCAAAGAATTGATTGCACAATCAGACACCTGTTTTTTCTGTACTGAAGACGGTACGGGACCATCAAAAGGAGTGCGTCCGATGAGCATTCAGGAAGTGGATGATGCGGGATTCCTTTGGGTGCTGTTAGCGAACGACAGCCATACCTATGAGGAAGTTAACGCAGATCCTAATGTGAAACTGTATTTCCAGGGCTCTAAACATTCCGACTACTTGTACCTGACTGCAGCAGCGGCTATCGTGGACGATAAAGCTAAAATCAAGGACTTATGGAATCCAATTCTGAAAACCTGGTTCACTGAAGGGGAGGATGATCCAAGGATCGCCTTACTGAAAATTACTCCCTCAGAAGGTTATTATTGGGATAATAAACATGGTAATCTTGTAGCAGGTATTAAGATGATGGTGGGTGCTGCAATTGGCAAAACTCTCGACGATTCCATTGAAGGGAAAATCAACCCTGCCGTTTAAAAAAACCTTCCATTTAAAATAATTGTAAATTTACGGTCTGCTGAGTCTCCGAAGACTTAGCAGGCTTTATTTGTAGTTTATGCTTATTGATCCATGCTGTATAATCCTGAGGGTTTACAGCTTCTTTTAAGAGTTCCGAAGAAAATTCCATCAGATAAATTCTGTGCTCTATCACCTGCCTGTATTTTTGAAATAAGTGCTGGATCTGTTGCTGGACTTTATTTTTAGGTTTTACACGGATATTTTTATTCAGAGGATTGATCAGTAATACAGTAATTTCTTTTTTAAAATAATCTCGGGCCGACTCTATTCTTGCCTGCAATGCAGGCTGATCTTTGAAGCCGCTTTGTTTATGCAGGTTTTTTACCTGATTCTGGAAACGGTCCGATAGCGTTATCAGGTCGTTAACCGCTTTGTTAAACTGCGCAAATAACGATTTAAACTCTGGAAGATTAGCTTTGATAATTTCAGGATAGGTTACAATGCTGTCCAGTCCTGAAAGCAATCTGTTGAAAGCGAAATGATCAAGTACTAATTGTAAGATGAACTTTTCCTGTTCAGTAATTAAGATCTGGTCCAGCTCGGCCTCATCTACAGGTTTCATATAACTAATTACTTCCGTATTTGATCTGAGGCTTTCTGTGCTGATCCTGGATTTTAAGATCAGCCCGTTAAGTGTTCTCACACGACTCAAAGCCACATAAACCTGTCCTGCAATAAATGATTTCCCTGCATCAATGATAGCGGTGTCAAATGTCAGACCCTGACTTTTATGTATGGTTACTGCCCAGGCCAGTTTAATAGGATATTGTGAAAACTCTCCAACCTGCTGCTGAACGATAACTTCTTCGGGATTAGTTTTATATTCAAAAGATTGCCAGGAAGATTTTTCCAGCAACAGGTCTTCTTCCTGCGGGAATGATATGTATATCTGACCATCTTTTATCGACTTGATCTTACCGATCTTCCCATTGTAGAATTTCCGGTTTTCTCCGCTATCGTTCTTGATGAACATGATTTGAGCACCTTCTTTCAGTTTAAGACTTTGCTCTGCCTGTACACCCGCTTCCCTAAATTCTCCGCTGATTTCACCATCAAAAGTATATTCGGTACCTTGTAATTCATCCAGTTTCCCTTTGTTGATCATATTTGCTTCAGCATTATGCGAAGTAATGATAATTGGATTTAGCTCATCAGATGAACTAAATAGGGGATCGTACCTTTTATTTAATAAAGTGAGGCTGCTCTCACTGATCTGATTGTTTCTGATGCTGTTCAGGATATCAATAAATTCTGGTTCTGTTTGACGGAATACCGTGGTCAGCTCAATTTGTAACACGGGATTCCTGCGGATCACATAGGCTTCGAAAAAGTAAGGAGAAGCATACGCTCTGCTTAAAAAAGTCCATTCTTCTCTTTTTGTCACAGGAGGCAGCTGAAATAAATCTCCAATCAGCAGCAATTGCACTCCTCCAAAAGGGCTGCTGTTTTTTCTTACCGAACGGAGGATAGCATCAATTACATCCAGTAGATCACATCGCACCATTGATATCTCATCAATAATCAGCAGTTCAAGCTCATTCAGCAGGTTCATTTTTTCCCTGCTATAGCTTAAATCTGACACCAGGGATTGTATAGATACTATACCAGACTGCAGATTTTCAAGACTAATATCTCCAGGAAAGAAGGAACCGGTAGGTAACTGGAAAAAGGAATTAATGGTTGTGCCTTTTGCATTCATAGCCGCAACTCCCGTGGGAGCTACCACTACCATCTTTTTTGAAGACTCTTCTTTTATTCTTTTGAGCAGTGTTGTCTTTCCTGTTCCCGCCTTTCCAGTTAGAAAAATATTCTGATTGGTGAAGTCTATAAAGGATAAAATCTTGTCGAAAATTGAATTAGCTTGGGCACCATTACTCATGGTGCAAATTTAACCGATTTTCTCAAGCACTTTCCAGGTCTTTGATAATTAATTTTTTCATTTTCATCAGTACACCCATTACCCTTTGTGCTCTTGCCGGATCTTTTATCAATTCTGTAAGCGATTTTGGTATAATCTGCCAGCTTATGCCAAATTTATCCACCAGCCAGCCACAGACCACTTCTTTTCCTCCAGATGAAGTCAGCTTTTCCCAATAGCGATCTATTTCATCTTGCGAATCACATTCTACTACAAGAGACACTGCATCATTAAAATCAGCGTGATGCGCAGCAGAACTATCCATTGCCATGACAATAAAATCATTGAGCTTAAATTGCGCATGTTTGATGAATTCAGTATTATCTCCTTCACCTTCATTATATTTCAATTTTCCTGTAATGCTGGATTTTGGGAATAATGATGTATAAAAATCAATTGCACTTTCAGCTTTACCGGCATTCAGGCCAGTAAACATCAATGTAGGACAGAACTTTTGCGGCGTATCGGTTTTGCTACTTGTATTTATTTGCCAGGACACGCCGTATTTATCTTCTACCCATCCATATTTGGGGCTCCAATTGTAACTATCCAGCGGCATCATGATCTTGCCGCCCTCAACAAGTTTATTCCAGTACTGTTCCGACTCTTCTATAGTTTCACTGATGACCATAAATGAGATAGAGATATTGGGAGAGGAAGCCGGACCTTCATTGAGGAGCATAAATTTTTGTCCGCTTAATTCAATCTGAACCACATAGGGAGATGTTTGTATAATTTTTCCTTCTCCAAATGTATTGATGTAAAAATCTGCCGCTTCTGTGATTTTACCTTTAAGCGTCAGGCAGGGATAAATGCTCTTATTCATACATTTTGATTTTATTTAAAAATTTTATAATTGGCTATGTGAATATACAAATTATCGCTTTTTTAACTTCAATCATATTCACTTTCAGCTAAATAGATTTAGAAAAATCCTGTCGCATTTGCCCATTCAATTTGTCTGATTCACCCAATGTATATTGTAAATATTAAGTCTATTTTTATCAGGAATAAACGAAATAAATAGCATATGAGTAAAGAAAAGAAGTCGGACAGCGATTTAGTCAGTGCCCTGATAAAGAGACTTTCACCAGATTTTGCTGACATTGTTGGCTATTTAAGGCGGGTAATTCTTTCTGCTGATCAGCAGATCAGCGAGCAGGTGAAATGGAATTCTCCGGCGTTTTATTATAATGGAGAAATGAAACCATTTGAAGCCCGGGAATATAAAAGAGATCTTGCAGTCATCAATGTACGTAAAGAAAATGTCCTGATCGTATTTCCGACAGGTGCGAAAGTGGAAGATACTACCGGGCTTTTGCAGGGAAATTATACCGATGGCAGGCGACTTGCAATCTTTACAGATCTTGAGGATGCGCAAAAGAAAGCTGAGGATCTTCAAAAAGTAATCAGGCAATGGCTCAGCCTGGTGGAAAAATGAAAATGTCTGACTACACAATTTCAGGCATGAATTCTTATCTTCGCGGCCTATACAAATAAAAACCTTATGCAAAGAGTGCCGGGATATTTACAGGTTTTTTTTAGGGAACTACGGCTGATCATCCGAAGTGAGTATTTTTCTGATGCCCTACGCACTACCCTAAGTATAATTCTTCCCTTTGCAACATTATTCTATTTTGCAGGTCCACATATTGCAATTACGGTAGGTGTTGGCGCACTTTTGGTGAGCCTCACAGACTCTCCGGGAACCCTGGGTGATAAATTGCTGATGTCCGTCAGTAGTTTATGTCTCTTCTTTGTTATCTCACTGGTCACGGCCTTGCTGATCAAAGAAGTGGTCATGTCGGCAGTGCTGATTTTTATATTCTGTATGATTTTTGGTTTGTTTACAGCGTTTGGTAAAAGGTGGTCTTTGTTGGGGACAATGGCGCTTATCCTGATGACTTTCGTACAGGGGTTAAAACCAGTTGATCCATTGTCATTTAGTCTTTATATAGTAGCCGGTGGTATCTGTTATTACATAGTTAGCCTGCTGCAGACCAGATTATGGCCTTTAAGCTCCGTAAAACATGCGTTGGGGGAGTGTATCATTTCTACGTCTGATTTTCTAAGGGCGAAAGCTGCATTTTATGATGAGGGAAGCAACTTGCAGCATAACTACCTGCAACTGATTCAAAAGCACAATAAGGTTCATGAGAAACAGGAGCAGGTGAGGGATTTGTTGCTGAGAAATAAAATGCTCATGAGGGATGAGCACAAACAGGGGCAGAGGCATCTGCTTGCAATTACGCAGGTTATTGATTTATATGAACGTATTGGTGCTGTTCAATATGATTATGAACTTTTACTGGAAAATCTGAAGGACACGGGATTGCTGAATGGCATTACTAAAGTGATTGGCTGTATGGCGAATGACCTCCAATTGATGGGAGTAGCTTTATGTGGCAAAACCAAAATCAAGTATTCAGATACCAGTGCTGCAGAAATACAGGCTGTAAAAGAGAAAATTGCAAAACTAAGTGCTGCCGATAATTACAGCCGCATATTAGTTAAACTAGAGATTAATATTGATGAGATTTATACTTTGCTAAGGAAACTCAGCGATACTCTTACACTTAGTTTTGACAGGATTGACTTTCCGGAAGACCTGCCAGCGTATCAATTTTTCATCTCAGCAGATCAAATTAGTTTTCCTGTGCTTGCAAAACACCTCAGTTTCAGGTCGCCCGTCTTCAGGTTTGCCATTAGGTTATCAGTTGCCTGTCTGGTTGCCTTCAGCATGACTTTGCTCCCAGTTGGTTATTACAGTTACTGGATTTTACTTACGGTTATTGTAGTGATAAAACCTGGTTTCGGACTTACAAAAAAAAGGAATTTGCAACGATTAAAAGGGAGTCTGTTAGGAGTAGCGATTGGTATGGTTTTGTTGTTAGTTATTCCTGATGTAACGGTTAAACTGGTGCTGGCCGGCTTATTTTTGTTAGGGTATTTCGCCTATCTGCGGATCAATTACATGCTTAGCATAGTTTCATTAACACCCATGATTATTATCTGTTTGAATATTTATACCGGCAATCAGTCAATTATTCTTGAACGTGTGTTTGATACTCTCTTAGGATGTGCAATAGCTTTTGCAGCGTCTTATTTATTTCCATCCTGGGAAGTCAGGAAACATACAATGTATATCGGTGATGTAGTTAGGGCTAACTTAAGTTATCTAAAAAAGCTGCATGACCAGACTGCAGGTATTCCATCAGATATTACTTCCTTTAAGCTGGCCAGAAAAGAGGTTTATACCAAGCTCACTATGCTTTCTTCAGGTATACAGAATATGCTGCTTGAGCCTAAACGTGCACAAAGTCAAGTCAAACATCTTTATGAATTTGAAGTATTAAGTTACCAGTTGTCTTCTACCATTGCCTCATTTTTTCCTTTTTCTAATATTCAGCTGGCAGAAGTGACCCGGCAGCTCAGCTGTGCGATGGAGATTTTGGCAGATGCCTTAACGATTGTTGATGAGAATAATACTGAAGGTGACTTTCTGATACCATCTGTTATTTACAATCAGCTCGATCTTACCCATCCAGATCATGTGGAACAACATAAGGTGCAACAGATTTTACGCATCGCAGCAGCAATCAGGCAACAAGTTTATCAATATACTTGTTGCAAATAAATTGATCTCTCTATAATTATGGATATTTTTGCAGACAAATAAGATACCATTTTGAAAACTGATCTTTTCCTCATTACACCACCCTTTACCCAACTGAACACCCCATATCCTGCAACTGCATATATCAAAGGTTTTTTAAACACTAAAAATATATCTGCTACACAGGCAGATTTGGGTATTGAAGTGATTTTAGCCTTGTTTTCTAAAAAAGGTTTGGCCGATCTATTTCTTTACGCAGAAGAACTGGGCCAGCCAAAAAGCTTAAATGCGAAGCGAATTTTTGCGTTGAAAAACGAATATATCAAAACTATTGATGCTGTTATCGCTTTTTTACAGGGCAAAAACCCAACCCTGGCTTTGCAGATTTGTCAGGAAGATTATTTACCCGAGGCATCCAGATTCACACAGCTGGATGAATTAGACTGGGCTTTTGGTACAATGGGAACGCAGGATAAGGGTAAACATTTAGCTACTCTATATCTCGAGGATATTTCTGATTTTATTATAGAATGTATTGATCAGAATTTTGGTTTTAGTCGTTATGCTGAAAGGCTGGGCAGAAGTGCTAATTCCTTCGATGAGCTATATGATGTGTTAAATCAGGAGTATACTTACATGGATAAAATTCTGATGGAAATTTTGCAGGAAAAGATCGCCATTGTCCAACCGAAGTTATTCTTAATTTCTGTTCCTTTTCCGGGGAATTTATATGCAGCTTTCCGATGTGCACAATACGTGAAACAATATTATCCGGATATTAAAGTATCAATGGGGGGCGGTTTTGCCAATACAGAGTTACGTTCTCTTTCTGATGAAAGGGTATTTGAATTTTTTGACTTTATTTCATTAGATGACGGGGAATTACCCGTTGAGCTGATCTATGATTCAATCATAAAAGCCGGGGAGCTGAATTTGTATAAAAGAACCTTTTTATTGGAAAATGGAATTGTTACTTATAAAAATGATACCCTGAGAAGGGATTACAAACAGGCTGAAGTCGGTACACCAGATTATAGTGATCTGGAACTGGACAAATATATTTCAGTTATAGAAATCGTTAACCCGATGCACCGCATGTGGAGTGATGGTCGCTGGAACAAATTGACAATGGCACATGGATGTTATTGGGGTAAATGCACTTTCTGTGATATTTCTTTGGATTATATTAAGGTTTATGAACCGGTCGCAGCTAAATTAATTGTAGACCGGATCGAAGAACTGATTGAAAAAACAGGTCAGAATGGATTTCATTTCGTAGATGAGGCTGCCCCACCAGCCCTGATGAGGGAAGTTGCCCTGGAAATTTTAAGAAGAAATATTACTGTGAGCTGGTGGACTAACGTCAGATTTGAGAAAAGCTTTACCGGAAATTTATGTCTTTTACTGAAGGCATCAGGCTGTATAGCTATATCTGGTGGCTTAGAAGTAGCTTCAGACAGGTTGCTGCAGCTAATTGATAAAGGTGTATCGGTTGAACAGGTTGCTCAGGTTACCCGAAACTTTACGGAAGCAGGAATACTGGTTCATGCTTATTTAATGTATGGTTATCCCACGCAGACTATTCAGGAGACGGTAGACAGTCTGGAAATGGTTAGACAATTGTTTGAAGCAGGTGTTTTACAATCTGGCTTCTGGCATCAGTTTGCGATGACCGCACATAGCCCTGTTGGTATGTACCCGGAGAGATTTGGTGTGGTCAAAGAAACAGAAACGATAGGTCGTTTTGCGAATAATGACATCAATTATATTGACAAAACAGGAATAGATCATGATAAATTTAGTTTCGGTTTAAAGAAGTCGCTTTTTAATTTTATGCATGGCATTTGTTTAGATTACAAATTGCAGGATTGGTTTGATTTTAAAATTCCAAAAGTAACAGTTCCTTCGGATTTTATTGAGAAAGCGTTAAGGGAAGAAAGCAAGTTTAATACTAAGCCTACAGCTAAGATAGTTTGGCTGGGAGGGAAGCCTGATATGGAGAGCTTCGCCAAATATAAGAAGGGTAAGCCTTTGGAAATGATACTGCTGACTTTCTACGATAAAAAAGAGACTTTCACTGTTCAGCTAAACAAAAGTGAAGGGGAGTGGTTAAGCACAATTTTGCAGAAGATATCGGTTTCCCAGGGAAAAGTTTATACTTTCCAGGAGATTAAAGCTGATTTCGAGACCACGATGGAGCACTTCGAACTGTTATGGTATTCGCAACCTATTTATGATTTGAGGGATTTTGGATTATTGGTTTTGTAGCCACTTTTTTCAATAATAAAGCCCTGTATGTCAATTTACAGGGCTTTATTTATTCTGAACAATTTTACCAACCGTAATTTTGCACCAGGTTCGGATCTTTATCAATCTCCGATTGTGGAATAGGCATCAGGTAATGTTTGTCTGTAAATACCCGGTTTTGCAGCGTTACCGTTTTGTAGAAGACTGCTACACCCGCAGCCTCTGACGATACATCCAGACCAGTATTTGCAAGTTCTGTTGCAGAAGGGCGGGCATTAAGCCCAAGGGCCGGTACATTATCCACGGTTTTCGCAATCAACCATCTCCTCACATCCCAAAAACGGTGACTTTCAAATGCCAGCTCTACCCGGCGCTCATTCTGGATACGACTACGCACTCCATCCTTCGCATTGTCAGTTGGTATAACCGGCAGACCAGGCATCGAAACACGGCTTCTTACCAGGTTGAGATATTGATAAACAGATTGGTCTGGTACATCCAGGTACTCATTCATCGCTTCAGCATAATTCAAATACATCTCGGCCAGGCGAAAAATGGGGAAGTTGCGTGTACCTGTGCCCGAATTTGCGTTACGGTCATATCCAGGAGCTAAAAATTTACGGATGTTATAACCCCATGGATTGGTTCCCGGCTTTCCTGTTGCCCAACCATCAGTTATTCCGTTGCCCGCACCAAACCATGCCAGTCGCACTGGTCTTTTAGTTGCATCAAAGCGCCATACATCGTACTGGAAAAATATGCTGGCATAAAAGCGCGGATCGCGGTCTTTGTACATATTCGAGATATTGTTTACGCTTTGAAACTTCAATCCATCCCATAATTGTCCATTCCAGAAGCCACTGTTTGTATAACCAGAGCCCGGGGTATTTATGGGATAACCATTTTTCATTTCATAAGCATCTACAAACTGCTGCAGGGGCGTCAGTTTTCCATTCCCTTTAAATGGAGATCCGTTGGGCAGGTAATTACCATCTATATCTGTGGAGTTGCCAATTATTCTTGGCAGAATGGTCTCTGTATAATCACGGGTATAGAACTGAGCGGCATAATTCTGTACAGGATTGTCAGGGAAAGGGCTATATAGCCTATAGATTCCCATATCTATCACCGCCTTTGCGGCATCAGCAGCTCTTTTCCATTTCTCCTTATCATAAGCACGGCTAAAAAGCGCTTTACCATCTTTGTTCTGCACACCGGCATACAGAGGGTTCCCGTTAAATAACGGGCTGGCAGCATATAGTAAGGTACGTGCCTTTAATGCCAGGGCTGCACCTTTGGTGA
>Ga0247809_1001066_pt1 | contig 12219 bp, 7 predicted proteins | sample UWRJL104311B1_FD_180951 | JGI IMG/M metagenome (GOLD analysis project Ga0247809, IMG submission 180951) | Plant litter microbial communities from Arlington Agricultural Research Station in Wisconsin, United States - UWRJ-L104-311B-1 | ecosystem: Environmental > Terrestrial > Plant litter >...
CGAAAAAGAAGTTTTAGATGAATTTGAAAAGAGATTTCAAAGGCTGATGCTCCATTTTACCCGATACAACAATATTGACGATAATGTAATCGAACGTGTCATTATGAGTGATGGACAAGATGAAAAAAAATCATTAGACCATGACAAAATATTAGTTCACGGAGTTGGCGGTAAGATCATCAAAGCCATGACGCCCAACCAGCAATTACTTGTTGATACCATCAAAAAAAATGACATGGTATTTGCTGTTGGGCCTGCAGGAACCGGTAAAACTTATACAGGTGTTGCCATGGCTGTAAAAGCACTTAAAGAAAAGGAAGTAAAAAGGATCATATTGACACGACCAGCAGTAGAAGCAGGAGAAAATCTGGGTTTTTTACCCGGCGACATGAAAGAAAAACTGGATCCATACATGCAGCCACTTTATGACGCTTTACGCGATATGCTGCCTAACGAAAAGCTTGAAGATTACATTTTAAAAGGAATTATTCAGATTGCTCCATTGGCATTTATGCGTGGACGTACATTGGATAATGCTTTTGTAATTCTGGATGAAGCGCAGAATACCACCCATTCACAAATGAAAATGTTTTTGACCCGTATGGGGAAAAATGCAAAATTCATGATTACGGGTGATCCCGGACAGGTTGATTTACCAAGAAGAACTATTTCGGGTCTGAAAGAAGCTATTTTGGTTCTGAAAGATGTTGACGGAATCGGAATTATTTATCTGGATGATAAAGATATCGTGCGCCACAGATTAGTGAAAAAGGTAATCGATGCTTATAAGCAAATTGAAAATCACGATTAATTTTTATAAAATATCAAATGTAAATCGTAAAATGTGTTTTGATATTTAATGATATTCGTTTTCTACATAGTCTTTTATAGAAATGTGGAAAACGAATATTTTTTTTAATCAGTTTTGTCATTCCGTAGGAATCACAAATCAAAGCAATTTAGATTCCTACGGAATGACAAGATTTTGCTTAAATTATATAAAAATGAAGGAACTAGATGATTTTTATTTAAAACAAGAAGAACCTTTAAAAGGAACGCTTTTAGCATTGAAAGAAATTATTCTAAAACAAGATAATGAGATTACAAACGTTCTCAAATACGGAATGCCCTTCTTTTGCTACAAAGGAAAAATGTTTTGTTATTTATGGATTCATAAAAAACTGAAACAGCCTTATATCGGAATTGTCGAAGGAAAACATTTTGACGAACCTTTTTTACTTCAGGAAGCACGTTCCAGAATGAAAATCATGTTATTGAATTCTAATGAAGATTTGCCTTTGCAAAGAATTGGAAATGTTATTCAGAAAGCCCTGAATTTATACAAATCCGGGATATAAAAGTTTAAATTATTTAAATCCTTATTTCATCAAATAGTTAAATAAATAATAAACTTACCCTATTTTAGATTTTCCATTACTTCATACTTTGTTCAGCTGAGCTTAAAGCCGTAAATTTGCACATCATAAATACTTGATCTTAATATGAATGCAAAACTTAAAAACATAAAAGTTGTTGTAAGTGACTTAGACGGAACCTTGCTCAACCCCCAACACAGAATATCAGCTTATACCAAATCTATTTTTCAGGAACTTCACAATCAAAATTACCTTATCGTTGTTGCCACAGGCCGCCATCATCTTGATGCCATGGCTATTATTGAAACACTTGAAGTTCCGGTTTATTTAGTGAGTTCAAACGGAGCCAGAATACATTCACCTGAAAAAGAAGAATTGTTTTCTTTCAATTTAGACAGTGATGTTGTAAAAGCAGCACTGAATGTAGAAATTGATCCTGAAATTACCGTGGTTTTATTCAAAGAAAATGTTTGGCAAACCAATAAAGTGAGTGAGAAATTAAATGCTTTTCAGGCAGAGCTAAAATACCATCCTGAATTGGTAGACTACGAAACGCTAGAAGATTTTGGTGCCATTAAAATTTTCTTTTCATGCGATAACCATGAAAAATTAGTCAAATTGAAAGATGATATTCTGGCAAATTCCTCTGAACATTTACATCACGCATTCAGTTTACCAACTTGTCTTGAATTTATGGATAAATCGATAGATAAAGCTGTTGCGATTGAAAGAGTATTGGAAAAAGAAGGTTTTACTTTGGCTGAAGCCGTTTCTTTTGGAGATGGTTTCAACGATGTTCAGATGTTATCTGCATCAGGAAAAGGTTTGATCATGGGAAATGCTCCAACATTACTAAAAGAAACGTTACCTGATTTAGAAATCATCAAAACAAATGCTGAAGATGGCGTAGCCAAATACATTGCTTCAAAAATTCTAAACAAGGAATTTGCAGCAAGCTAATAATAAATTCAGTTTTTTAAGCTTTCAATAAAAATTTCATCCCTGAAGACAATTCTTCAGGGATTTTTTTATGCTTTGATTATTTTACAAAGGATTTCGCAATTAAATAGTAAAAACAATTTTTTTAATACTTTTCAAACTGTATTTTTGTTTTTCTGAAAAACACCTACAATGACAAAAAATATATTTATTCTGGCTTTTTTAATTTTTTCAATATCAGGCAAAAGCCAAAGCTTGAAATTGGAAGAAATCATGAAAGGCGAATCGTTTATTGGTAATCAACCCACAAACGGACGCTGGTCATTGGATGGCAAAAAGGTTTATTTTGAATGGAATCCCAAAGATGAACTTGGTTCAAGCACTTATTTCTGGCAAAAAGGAATGCCCGAACCATTATTGGCTGATCCTAAAGAAACTGTATTTTCCAAACTTGATTTTAAAAGAAAAGCAAATTCAGACATCGTTTACTACATCAGTAATGGCAGTTTATATTCTTACTCGATAACTTCAAAAATTACTAAAAAACTTTTTCAGCAAAGTAATCCGATTTCAAGTCTGGAAATTGGAAATGAAGAAGGAATATTGTTTTTTGAACAAAATGCCAATCTATTCAAATTCAACACTAAGGAAGGAACTGTAATTCAAATTACCAATTTTAAAAATGGAACTAAAAAAGAAACAATCGCTGAAAAAAAATCCTTTTTAAAAGACCAGCAAAAAGAATTATTTCAGTTCATTAGAGATTCGGAAGCAAAAAAAGAATGGAATTCTGCTAAAAATAAAGCTGTAAAGTCTGATTTTGCCAAAGAATATTTTTACGGAAAAGATGACTTTTATAATCTGAAAGTAAGTCCAAATGGAAATTTTGCCACATTCAGTTTGGTTGAACCGGCAGAAACCAAAAGAGAAAAAATGGAAGTTTTTATAACGGCGGACGGTTACAATCAAACGCCTGAAACCAAAGAAAAAGTTTCTATAAATAATCTGGTAAAAACTAAATTCGGAATTTATTCTGTTGCCAAAGATTCTGTTTATTATGTGGATTTTTCATCTCTTAGTCATATTAAGGAGTTTCCAAAATATTATACTTCATACGAAAATTTAAAAAATAAAAGCAAAGAAGACAAACTAATAGTGGCCCAATCTCCAATTTACAATCAGGATGGATCTTTTGCCATAACCGAAATTCGAAGTCAGGATAATAAAGACAGATGGCTGGTCAGTTTAAATCTTCAAAAAGGAACTTTTACAGAAATTGAACACCAGCATGACGAAGCCTGGATCGGCGGTCCCGGTATTCCATCGTATTCATTTGATTCGGGAACCCTTGGATTTTTATCAGATAATCAAACTATTTATTTTCAATCAGAAGCTACCGGATATTCTCATTTGTATACTTATAATTTAAAATCGAAAAAGAAACTACAAATCACAAGAGGCAATTGGGAAGTACGTGATGTAGTTTTATCGAAAGACAAAAAAACATTTTACCTGACAACTAATACAACACATCCAGGCAACAGAAATTATTATAAACTGCCCGCTTCCGGAGGTGTTTTGGAACCTATTTTAATTAAAGATGGAGCTCATGAAGTGATAGTATCTCCTGATGAAAAATCACTTTTGGTTCGGTATTCATTTAAAAATAAACCCTGGGAATATTATATTGCTGAAAACAAAAACAATACTCAATTACAGCAGATTACCTCATCAACAACTGATAATTTCAAACAATATCAATGGAGAGAACCAGAAGTTATTACGTTTAAAGCTCAGGACGGAACTTTAATAAACGCAAGAATTTACACTCCAAAAGCTGAAATTTCAAATAAGGCGGCTGTTATTTTTGTTCATGGAGCAGGTTATCTTCAAAATGCACATAATTATTGGAGCAGTTACAATCGCGAATATATGTTTCATAACCTGTTAACTGATTTGGGTTATACCGTTTTAGATATTGATTACAGAGGAAGTGATGGCTACGGACGTGATTTCAGAACCGGAATTTACCGATTCATGGGCGGAAAAGATTTATCAGATCATATTGATGGTAAAAAAATCCTGATTGATAAGTATGGAATTGATGCTGACAGAGTCGGAATTTATGGTGGATCGTATGGAGGTTTTATAACCCTGATGGGAATGCTGACTAGTCCTGGTGAATTCAAATCGGGTGCAGCTTTGCGATCCGTGACTGATTGGGCGCATTACAATCACGGCTATACCGGAAACATTTTAAACTTCCCTGAAACTGATCCTGATGCCTACAAAAAGAGCTCACCAATTTATTTTGCCGAAAATTTAAAGGGCAATTTGGTAATGCTTCACGGAATGGTAGATGACAATGTTGAGTATAAAGATATTGTTCGTTTATCGCAGCGTTTTATCGAATTAGAGAAGAAAAACTGGACACTTGCTTCTTTTCCTGTCGAAGCACATGGATTTAAGGAAACCTATTCCTGGATTGATGAATATAGCCGAATTTTGAATTTGTTTAACACTACTCTCCTCAAACCCTAATTTTTTCTTTGCTTGCTCTTTTAAATAGTTTTAAATTTGCATTTACAAAACAAAAAACACAACACACATAATGAGCAATACCATCACCACTACGAATTTTAATTTCCCGAATCAAAAATCAGTTTACCGCGGAAAAGTTAGGGAAGTTTACAATATTAATGACGAACTTTTAGTGATGGTGGCTACGGACAGGCTTTCAGCTTTTGATGTGGTTTTACCAAAGGGAATTCCATACAAAGGACAGATTCTGAATCAGATTGCTACAAAATTCATGGAATTGACGGAAGATATCGTTCCGAACTGGTTGATTGCAACGCCGGATCCAAACGTAGCTGTTGGCCATTTATGTGATCCTTTTAAAGTAGAAATGGTTATTCGTGGTTATCTTTCAGGTCATGCCGCTCGTGAGTATGCTGCCGGAAGAAGACAAATCTGCGGAGTAACAATGCCGGAAGGCTTAAAGGAAAATGATAAATTTCCGGAACCGATCATAACACCAACCACAAAAGCAGATAATGGTTCTCATGACGAAGATATTTCCCGTGAAGACATTTTGGCTAAAGGAATCGTTTCTGAAGAAGATTACCTGGTTTTAGAAAAATTTACTCGTGATTTATTTCAAAGAGGAACTGAAATTGCTGCAGACCGCGGTTTGATTTTAGTTGATACCAAATATGAATTCGGGAAAACAAAAGAAGGTGTTATTGTTTTAATTGATGAAATTCACACACCGGATTCATCCCGTTATTTTTATGCAGACGGATATCAGGAAAGACAGGATAATGGAGAAGAACAAAAACAATTATCTAAAGAGTTTGTACGACGCTGGCTGATTGAAAATGGTTTTCAGGGTCTTGAAGGACAACAAATTCCGGATATGACAGATGCTTATATTGAATCGGTTTCAGAAAGATATATCGAATTGTACGAGAAAATTCTAGGCGAAAAATTCGTAAAAGCCGATATTGCCAATATTGACCAACGTATTGACAAAAACGTATTAGAATACCTTACTGCTAAAGAGTAATTTTCGGGTTTAAACTAACTATTTAAACCATGACCATTATTAAAAACATAAAAAATGCCTTGCTACTTCTTTGTATGACAGCAGGGCATTTTCTTTTTGGGCAGATTGACAAAAACGCTACAAAAGAAACCAAAAACCTCTATAATAACCTTAAGACTATTTCCAAACAACATATTCTGTTTGGACATCAGCATGCACTGGAATATGGACATGGATGGTCAAATGAAACCGACAGATCAGATGTGAAATTGGTTGTAGGTTCACATCCGGCAGTTGTGGGAATCGATTTTAGTGGATTTTCAGGACAATCAAAAGAGAAGATTGAAAAAGAAAAAGAAAGACTTAAAAAGAATGTAGTAGCTACCTATGAACGAGGAGGCATAACCACTGTAGCCTGGCATTTTAACAATCCTGCTTCCGGTGGAGGATTTTATTGGAAAGATTCTGTTTTCGTTGCTTCGATGTCATTGATTAAGGAAGGAGGTTCTCATCATGAACAATACAAAGAAATTTTAAAGACCATTGCTGATTTTGCCCATTCGGTAAAAGCAAAAGATGGTGCATTGGCTCCAATGATTTTCCGCCCTTATCATGAATTCGACGGCGATTGGTTCTGGTGGGGGAAGAAATATACTTCACGGGAAGATTTCATAGCAGTCTGGCAATTTACCGTTTCCTATTTAAAAGATACTTTGGGTGTTCACAATTTTATTTATGCCTTTTCCCCTGACAACCGATTCAATTCTGAAGAAGAATATTTAGAACGTTATCCCGGTGATGCATTTGTGGATTTGTTTGGAATGGATGATTATGGCGATTTTGGAAGAGATGGCAAATACGATTTAGAATCAGGAGTAAAAAAACTAAAAATATTCTCAGACATTGCAATCAAAAAGAAAAAACTGGCCGCCTTTACCGAAACCGGTTTAGAATCGATTCCGAATGCAAACTGGTGGACAGGAACACTTTTAAAAGCATTAAAATCACAAAATTTAGAATTGGCCTATGTTTTGGTTTGGCGAAATGATAGTGTGAGTCCAACTCACTACTACGCTCCTTTTCCCGGTCAGTTAAGCGTGCCCGATTTTATTAAATTTTATAATGATCCTTATGTATGGTTTGAAAATGATTTAAATACTATTTATCAAAAGAATTTTAAGCTGAGATAATTCTAAATAAATGTTATTATTTAGTCATTATATAAACTAATTTAAGCTCAACTTCTACTATTTACGAATTTTATTTTCTCTTCCCTAAATTAGGATCTCTCTAATCATTTGTCACTATTCAGCTTAACAAAATTTTTAAGAAATTCCGATTAATTATCAAGTTCTAGAAATAGGATCATAATTTTATAAATATAACAATTTCATGCTATTTTATATAATAATTTAATATTGTGTAACATTTTGTACTATTAGGCGTCTATATTAATAAGCTCGTTAAATGAGTAAATATTAAGCAAATGTTAAGAAATAGTTAAAACATAGTACCTTGCAATGCATAATACTTATTTTTAATATACCTTTACATCAGAATTAAAAAATCATCATAAAAATCAATCAATTAACAAACAATCATTATGAAAAATTCAATCGTTTATTTAGGAATTGCTTTAGTAGCTTTTACAAATGTTTCTTTAGCTTCTAACACTTCATTTAAAGAAGGAAACAACATTATTAAAGAACAACTTTTTAATGCAACTCCACTGAATGTTGCCATCTCTAAAGGAGATATCCAAATTGTTCTGAAATTTATCGAATACGGTGCAGACGTTAATGAAAGATCTGAAGATATGACTCCTTTAATGACTGCTGCACGCTATAACAAAGTGGAAATAATCAAAATCTTATTAGCACAAGGAGCTCGTCCTGGTGATAAAAATGAAAAAGGATTTACAGCTTTGAAATATGCACAATTATCAAATGCAGCAGAAGCAGTTGCTCTTTTGAAAGATTTAAAATAATAGCTTCACAAAATATTTTTGAATTAGTACACGAAAATATAAAAAGACCTTCTTTCACCAGAAGGTCTTTTGTATTTTTATCTAGCCCTGATAGCAGCGATATCCTTTTTTGCTCTTTTTTTGAGCAAAAAAGATATAGCGAATAGCAGGAATCAGCTCCAGAAAATAATCTTTTTCAACTCATTTATAAAAGCGAAAAAGCACCATTAAAAATAATGATGCTTTTTCATTTGAAATTAATATAACCAACATAATATTAACTTCTATTCTATAGGAGCATGTTTTTTACGGTTGAAGATCCAGAACAAAATTGGGAAAACCAATAAAGTTAAAACCGTAGCTGTTACTAAACCTCCGATAATTACAATCGCCAATGGTTTTTGTGACTCGGATCCGATTCCTGTAGAAATTGCAGCCGGAAATAAACCAATCGATGCCATTAAAGCTGTCATCACTACTGCCCTTGTTCTGGCTTTAACTCCCATAAAAATGGATTCTTCCAGATTGAATTTTGCCTTGAGATTTTGATGAAATTCTGATATCAAAATCACACCATTCTGTATACAGATTCCCAGAAGTGCAATAAATCCGACACCTGCTGAGATTCCGAAATTCATTCCTGTGAAATGTAATGCTGCGATTCCTCCGATTATGGCAAACGGAACATTGGATAAAACTAACAATGAATCCTTAATATTTCCGAAAAGGATAAACAGCAAAACAAAAATCCCGATTAAACTAATTGGCACTACCTGAGCCAGACGCGCACTTGCACGAACCTGATTTTCGAATTCCCCTGTCCAACCAGTTGTGTAACCGTTTGGCATTTTTACTTCGGCAACTTTAGCTTGCGCTTCCGCTATTGTACTTCCTAAATCCCGATCACGAACAGAGAATTTCACACCAATAAATCGTTTGGTATTATCCCTGTAAATAAAAGCAGGGCCGGTAACGGTTTTAATATCACAGATTTCTTTCAAAGGTATTTTAGCACCGCTGATGGTAGGAACTTTAAGTTCTGCCAGATCTTTTTCGTCTTTACGGTATTCTTGTGAAAAACGAACCCTAACATCAAATTTCTTTTCGTCTTCGTATTTTTGAGTAGCCGTTTTTCCTCCAAAAGCTAATTCTAAAACGGCCTGAGCATCTCCTAAAGTCACTCCGTAAGCTGCCATTTTTTCCCTGTCTAAAATTACACTGATTTCAGGCTGACCCACATTTCTTAAGATTCCGGCATCTTTTATACCCGGAATATTTTTGATCTTTGCCAGAACTTCATTGGATAATTCATCGAGTCTATCCAAATCATCTCCATAAATTTTAACAGCATTGGATGCTTTAAAACCTGCTACAGATTCGGCTACGTTATCAATAACGGGCTGGGAATAATTATACATAATTCCCTGATGTACTTTCAATTTCTCATCCATTTCATTAATCAGTTCATCCATGCTAATTTTTCGACTCCATTCAGACTTTGGTTTTAAATCAACCTGAAGCTGAATGAATCCAAAACCGTTGGGATCTGTTCCGTCATTGCTTCGTCCTGTTTGCGATAGTACTTTTTTCACTTCCAGAAAACTTTCCAGATCTTTTCGAATCATAGCTGCCGTTTTTACACTTTCAGGAAGTGAGGTGCTCATTGGCAATTCTGCCGTTACCCACAAAGCTCCTTCATTTAGTTGCGGTAAAAATTCAGTTCCTAAAAAACTAGCCGAAAAAAAGGTTACAGCAATAATAGCAAATGAAGCAATTAGTGTTCTTACTTTATATTTGAATGTCCAGGCGAAACCTTTGCTTACTATTCGGTCCCAGAAATTCACAAACGGATTATTTTTTTCTTTTACATTTTTATTCAAAAGAATGTGAGACAAAACCGGTACCAGTGTCAAAGTGAAAAGCAATGCTCCCAGTAAGGCGAAACCTAAAGTAAATGCTAAAGGAGAAAACATTTTCCCTTCTACTTTCTGAAAAGCAAATATGGGCAGTAAGGCCGTGATGATGATTAATTTAGAAAAGAAGATGGCTTTCCCCATTTCAGTTCCGGTTTTCTTGATCAGGCTTCCTTTTGCTATTTTATTGTAGGCAGTCATTCCTAATTTATGGGCACGCTTGTCTAAAACCACAAACAATCCCTCGACCATTACGACTGCTCCGTCAATAATAATTCCAAAATCGACCGCTCCTAAACTCAATAGATTGGCGCTCATTCCCATCATTTTCAGACATAAAAAGGCAAATAACAATGAAAGCGGAATAACAATAGAAACCGTAAAAGTTGTTCTCCAGTCGGCCATGAAAAGAAACACAACACAGGTAACGAGTATAATTCCTTCAAATAAATTTTGCATTACCGTATCGGTTGTGAAATTCATCAGGTTGTCCCGATCATAAAAGGTTTCTATTTTGATGTCTTTTGGAAGTACGTTTTCATTTAAATCCTTTATTTTATCTTTGATTAAGGCTAATGTTTCCTGAGCATTTTCACCTTTACGCATTACTACAATTCCCTCGACTGCGTCGTCATTATCGCCAATTCCCGTCTGCCCAACCCTTGGCATGGAACTTTCATATACTGAAGCTACATTTTTGACTAATATTGGATTTCCTCCGGCATCATCAACAATAATATTTTCAATGTCTTTTCTGGATTTTAAAAGTCCCACTCCGCGAACTACAAAAGCCTGTCCGTTTTTTTCGATGATATCACCACCAACGTTTAGATTTCCTGCATCAACAGCATTATAAATCTGAAGCGGTGTAATATTGTATTTCGCTAATTTTACCGGATCAACACCAACTTCATACGTTTTGGTCTGACCTCCAAAAACATTCAAATCAGCCACTCCGGGAACAGAACGAAGCTGTTTGTCGATTTCCCAGTTTTGATAGGTCAGTAATTCACGACTGTCCCTGCTGTCACTTGTAACAATGTACCTGAAAATTTCTCCTGTAGGCCCATAAGGCGGCTGAACATCAGGTTCAACATCATCCGGCAGCGTTACGTTTTTCAGTAAATTATTGACCTGAAAACGGGCAAAAGTATCATCGACACCATCATCAAAAATAATTTTGATGACCGACAAACCAAACATGGTAATACTTCGCACACTGGTCTTTTTCTGAACCGAGTTCATGGAGATTTCAATAGGAGAAGTCACAAAACGCTCTACTTCTTCTGCACTTTTTCCGTTCCATTGTGTGATGATGATGATCTGGGTGTTGGTTACATCCGGAAATGCATCAATGGGCATATTTTTGAAGGAAATAAATCCTGCAACTGCCAGTAATCCTACCCAAAAAAAGGTAAATGCTTTGTTCTTGAGCGAAAAAGCAATAATATTTCGTATGAATTTGTTCATGTCTTATTCGTTTAAAGCACGGTAAATAAATAACTGATTGTTGGTAATGACTTTTTCATTTTCCTCTAAACCGCTTGAAATATAAGTCGTAGCACCTACAACTCTGTAAACCTCAACTTGTCTGGTTTCAATATTGTTACGGTCTTTGAAAACCATTACAAAGTTTTTGCTTTTGTCAAAAACAATAGCGTCACTTGGAACAGCAATCATCGATTTGTCTTCCTTAAAAGATAATTTGATGTTGGCATTCATATCCGGTTTCAGTAAAAAACCCGGATTTTTCAGTTTGATTCTTGCCTGCATTGCTTTGGTTTCCGGATCAATTACGTTAAAAATTTTATCTACTTTTCCTTTAAAAACCTGATCGGGATAACTTATCGTGGTCACATCAGCATCAATTCCTAATTTTACTTTATTGATGTCAATTTCATTAATATTGGCCATTGCCCAGACTTCACTGATTTCAGCAATATCAAAGATATTTTCAGAACGGTCGTTACGCAAAAGCATGTCCTGATTGATGCTTTTCTGAATGATAAAACCGCTAATTGGAGCTGTTACTTCGTATATTGATCCTGCTTTGATGTTATAAATTTTATAGGTTTCCTGAACTTTGCTTAACTGAGATTGCGCTTTGTTTACTTCAGATTTTGCCTGAAGGACATCACTTTCCGAATTTAATTTTCCGTCAAATAATTCCTGGGCAACTTTCAAACTGTTTTTGGCAACCAATAAATCACTTTTAGCATCCAGAGATTGTTTTTCGAAATCGGCTATATCCGTACTTTTTATAGTCGCTAAGACTTGTCCTTTTTTTACATAATCTCCAAGCTCCACATTTACTTTGATTACGTTTCCACCCACAAGCGGATAAACATCAATCATTTTATTATTGTCTGCCATGATTTTCCCGTAAAAACTCAATTCGTTTTTTACAGGCTGGGTTTGTGCAACTGCTGTTGTTGTCGTTTTCAGCATGTTGTCGCTTAATGCAAAAGTGGTATTTGT
>Ga0247809_1001067_pt1 | contig 12218 bp, 11 predicted proteins | sample UWRJL104311B1_FD_180951 | JGI IMG/M metagenome (GOLD analysis project Ga0247809, IMG submission 180951) | Plant litter microbial communities from Arlington Agricultural Research Station in Wisconsin, United States - UWRJ-L104-311B-1 | ecosystem: Environmental > Terrestrial > Plant litter >...
GGAAATTCCCGATGCGCGACTCGACAGCGTTGTACCTGCACCGAAGTCGCCAAGCAGCGAGCCGGCGCCCGCGGCACCCAGCACAGAGACCGCGAAGCAGGCGCCTGCATCCACGCCGATGGCGGAGCCACCCGCTCCTGCCCCCGCGACTGCGCCCGCGCCCAGCACGCTGGAGGCCGCACTGGCCGAGTCCCGCGCCATCGCCGATGCAGCCGCGCGTGTCGTGGAGAAGGAAGAGCAGGCGCGACAAAGGCAGGCCGCGCGCGTCAGGCAAGGCGAGAGCGACGCGGCGGCCGCGTTGGCGCGCCTGCAGGGCCGACCTCCGCCGTCGGCCTTGGCGCCGCCGCCGCCAGCACCGCGCGCACCGGTGGCGGCCATGCCGCCGGCCACTGCCACCGCGCCGCCGCGGCAAGCCGACGCGGCCGTGTCGATGGCACCGCGCACACCACCGGCCCTCGACGCCGACAGCGCCTTTGCGAAGCGAGGCGCCGTCGCCGAAGGTGCCGGCACGGCGGCACCGGCCGCTTCAGCCAAGGCGCGCGTCGACGTGGGTGCGCCGCCGACTTTCAATGCGCTGTCGCAATGGACGCGCTTGCGCATCAGCCGTGCGGGTGGCGACAGTCGCAGCCTGGCGCGCGCGGAGGCGCGTGACCTGAGCGCGCTGGTCGGGTCGGCCGCGCTGGCCGGGGTCGGGGCGCAGCCGCTGTCGGGCAGTCCCGACTGGCGCATTGCGCTCGAACGCAACGGCGAGGTTCTGGCCGTGCTGGAGCTTGCGGGCGGACAGGTGCGCTGGCGCGAGAACGGCATGCCGCCGGGCACTGGGGCGCCGGGGGCCGGCGCACTCGCTGCGTTGCGCGAGGCGCTGGAAGAGGCTTCGGCTGCGCCGACACCTGCAGCGCCGGCACGCTGAAGGCACCGCGCGCGCCGCGCGTTATCCGTGCGTGAACGCCGGCTTGCGCTTGTTGACGAAGGCGTCCATGCCTTCCTTCTGGTCGGCGGTGGCGAACAGCGCGTGGAACAGGCGTCGCTCGAACATCACGCCGTCCGAAAGACCGCTCTCGAAGGCGCGGTTGACCGATTCCTTCGCCGCCATGACGGCGATCTGCGAGAAGTCGGCGATCTGCAGCGCCGCGCCCAGGGCTTCGTCGGCCAGCTTGTCGAAGGGCACGACGCGGCTCACGAGCCCGGCGCGCTCGGCCTCGGCGGCGTCCATCATGCGGCCGGTGAGCGCCATGTCCATCGCCTTGCTCTTGCCCACCGCGCGCGGCAGGCGCTGCGTGCCGCCGGCGCCGGGGATCACGCCCAGCTTGATCTCGGGCTGTCCGAACTTGGCGTTGTCGGCCGCGATGATGAAGTCGCACATCATCGCCAGTTCACAGCCGCCGCCCAGCGCGAAGCCACTCACGGCCGCGATCACGGGCTTGCGGACGCTGCGAATGGTTTCCCAGTTGCGGGTGATGTAGTCGCCCTTGTAGACGTCGACGAAGCTGTACTGCGCCATGGCGCCGATGTCGGCGCCGGCGGCGAATGCGCGCTCGCTGCCGGTGACGATCATGCAGCCGATGGCGGGGTCGGCATCGAAGGCCTTGAGGGCATCGCCCAACTCGGTCATCAGCGCGTCGTTGAGCGCGTTCAAAGCCTTGGGACGATTCAGCGTAACGATGCCGACCTTGCCGGCCTCGGTGCGCACTTCGATGTTTTCGTAGCTCATGGTGTCTCCGTGAGGGATGGATGGAAGCGGGGATCCGGGCCACTATACCGAGCCGGGTCGCTGGCCGGTGGTGCCGCGGCCGGGGCCGATTTCAACGGCTTCGACGGCGCAGCGAGGTGCAGTGCGCTGCGCGCGAAGGCGTCACGCCAACCAGGCCGACAGCTTGGCGGGGTCCTGCGCGAACAGGCGCCATGTCGTTGCACCGGTCGGCAGCGCCAGCGGCAAGCGCAGCAGCCGCTTGTCGCGCGCGACGATCGCCGTGACCTTCTTCTGGTCGCCCAGGTAGAGCGCCAAATCGTCGAGCTTCGACAAGCGCCACGCCTGCGCAGCGAGGCCCTTGACGGCCGGCAGCTCGATGCCGATCCATTCGTCGTTCGCCGAGAAGCCGGCCTTCTCGGCAGCGCTGCCACGCAGCACCATCTTCACCTGCACGCTCCCTTGGGTCTCGGCCACGCGCAAGCCCAGCGCCTGGGCACGCTGCGCCGGGTCGTCGAGCGCGGCGACGCCGTGCGCGCGCAGCAGGTCAGACAGCGGCAGTTCCTCGGCCGAATGCACCCACTGCGCGAGTTCCGCGGCGTAGGCGCGGCGGCCGACCGTTGCGAGCGCGGCGGCGATGGCGTCTTCGTCGATCGGGCCGCCGTTGCTTCGCGTCCATAACAGGCGCATCACGTCGTCGAGCGTGCCCTTGCCCTCGCGCCGCAGCGTGAGGTCGAGGCACAGCGCCACCAGCGCGCCCTTGGTGTAGTAGCTGATGGTCTGGTTGGCCGTCTGCTCGTCTTGCCGGTAGTACTTCACCCAGGCGTCGAAGCTGGCCTCGGCCACGGACTGAACATGCCGGCCGGGCGCCTGCTGAACCTGATTGAGGGTCTTGTTGACGAGGCGCAGGTAGGTGGCGTCGTCGATGCGCCCGGCGCGGCGCAGCAGCAGGTCGTCGTAGTAGCTGGTGAAGCCTTCGAAGAACCACAGCAGTTGCGTGTAGTTTTCCTGGCTGTAGTCGTAGCGCGCAAATTCGGCGGGGCGCAGGCGCTTCACGTTCCAGGTGTGGAAGTACTCGTGGCTGATCAGGCCCAACAGCGTGGTGTAGCCCTCGGGCTGCTTCTTTGCCGCGCGCTGCGGCAGGTCGTGGCGGGTGCAGATCAGCGCGGTCGAATGGCGGTGCTCGAGGCCACCGTAGCCGTCGTCGACCGCGTTGAGCATGAAGACATAGCGGTCGTGCGGCGGCTTGCCGCCACCGCGCGTGCCGACCCTTCCAACATTGCTGCCGTGCCAGAAGCGCATCTGCGTCTCGCAGATGGCCTGGGTGTCGGCGATCAGTCGCTCGCCGTCGAACGATGGCGGCGCACCCGCCACCACGAAGCGATGCGGCACCCCACCGGCGACGAAGTCGGCGCTCCAGAAGGCGCCCATCTCGACCGGGCTGTCGGCCAGCTCGTCGTAGCCGGAAGCGAGGTACTGGCCGAAGCCTTGCGCATCGACCTTCAGAGGCGGCAGCGCGGTCGCGCAGCGCCAGCGTGCTTCGCCGGCCACCGGTGTGGGCGCGACGATTTCCATCGCGTGCGGCGCATCGGCATGGCCATCGACCTGCAGGCACAGGCTGGTGCCGTTGAAGAAGCCGCGGCCGGCGTCGAGCCAGGCGGTGCGCACCGAATGGTCGTACGCACACACCTCGTAGCGCAGCACCAGCGGCTTGTCGGGCGCGCAGCCGGTCTGCCAGCTGTGCTTGTCGAGCTGCGTCAACGGCAGCTTGCGCCGGCCCTGCGTGGCCCGAAGGTTCTGCAGGTTCTTCGCGAACTCACGCACCAGGTAGCTGCCGGGAATCCACACCGGCAGCGACACACGCTGCAGGGCCGAAGGCGATTCGATGGTCAGCGTGACGGCGAAGAGGTGGGCATGCCGGTCTGCGCACTCGACGCGGTAATGGATCGCTGCGGTGCCCGTCATCAGTTGGCGGCGGCGAGTTGCTTCTCGACCTGTGCGGCGGGAATGGCGCCCGGTGCGCGCGTGCCATCCGCGAAGATCAACGTCGGGGTGCCGGTGATGTTGTATTTCCGGCCGAACTCGATGTTGCGCTGCAGGGCCGCGGTGTCGCAACTCCCGGCCTCAGGCTTGACGCCGGTGAGCATCCAGTCGTTCCAGGACTTCGCCTTGTCCTTGCTGCACCAGATGTCGCGTGACTTCACGTTCGAGTCCGGACCGAGCACCGGATACAGAAAGAGGTAGATCGTCACGTTGTCGACGGTCTTCAGGTCGCGCTCGAACTGCTTGCAATAGCCGCAGTTCGGGTCTTCGAAAACCGCCAGCTTGCGCTTGCCGTTGCCCCGCACGATCTTGAAGGCGTCTTTGACGGGCAACTTGTCGAAATCGACGGCCGTCAGCTTCTCCACCCGTTCCTCAGTGAGGTTCTTGCGCGCCTGCACGTCGATCAGGTTGCCCTGCATCAGGTAGTTGCCCTGCTCGTCGGTGTAGTAGATCTCGAAGCCATTGATGCGCACTTCAAACAGGCCGTTGACCGGTGTCTTGCGCACTTCGTCGATGTTGGCGAACTGCGGAATGCGCGATGCGAGGTTCTTGCGAATCTCGGCTTCGCCGGCAGTGGCCGACAGCGTAGCGCCGAGCACAAGCGCGGCGAAAAGGAGGCGAAGTGTTTTCATATTGGAATGGCGGATTGCGAGGGGAGAGTTTGACCGCGGGATACCACGGAACCGGTTTTGCCGGGCCGCTGGTATTGCCCCCGGGCGGGGGAGGCGCAGCGGGCGCTTCGGGGGCGAGTCATACGAACCCCATGGCTCGGCGGGCGACGAACTGCTTCACGATGCCGGTGCGGTCGAAGCCACGCATGCCCAAGTTCCGCAATGCAGGCAACGGGTCGGTGGCGTGCGCGAAGAGTTGCTGGAGACCGTCGGTGGCGAAGCTCATCGCCAGCACATCGGCACGCCGCGCGCGTTCGTAGCGACGCAGCAGGCGGGCGTCGCCCACGCTGCGCCAATAGTCGCGGTCTTTGAGAACGCCAGCGAGGGCGGCCGCATCGGCCAGGCCGAGATTGAGTCCCTGGCCGGCCAAGGGATGCAGCGTGTGGGCGGCGTCGCCTGCCAGCGCCCAGGCCTTGCCGCCGGCCTCGTCGGCAAACCGCCCGGTCCATCGGTCGGCGATGGCGCGCTGCAACGGCCAGGCCGCGCGCTCGCTGCGCAGCGTGAGCGCCCCCAGCGCGTCATGGCTGGCTTCACGCACCGCCGCATTGAATTCGTCCGCGCCGAGCGCGAGCAGCGTCGGTGCCCGCAGCTGGTCGACCGACCACACCAGCGCGACCTCGTGCCCGCTTGCGCCGCCCAGTGGCAGCAGTGCCAGCACCTCGCCCCTGGCGTTGAACCACTGCCGCGCGGTTCCCAGGTGTGGCTTCTCGGCATGGAGCCGTGCGGCGATCGCGTGCTGCGGGTAGCGCGTGACTTGGTAGCTGACGCCCAGTGCATCGCGCGTGGCGCTGGCCTTGCCCTCGCACACCACCGTAAGGGCGGCGTTCACCGGCGCGGGTACCACGTCGATCAGCGGTTGGAATCGCACGGCGTCGGCCAACTGACGCTCGAGCGCCGGCACGTCGACGATCCACGCCAGGGCATCGACCTTCTGTACAGAGGCGCTGAAGGACACGTGGCCGCCTTCGTCGCCGTGCACGCGCATCTCCTGTACCGGCGTCGCATGGGCGCTGTCGGGCCAGCCACGCAACGATTCGAGCAGGCCCTTCGATGCGGCGTTGAGCGCGTAGGCGCGCACGTCGGGGGCGACGGGTTCGGGGGAGGGCGAGACCTCGGGCACGACGAGTGCCACGCGCACCCGTTCGCGCGCAAGGAGCAGCGCCAGCGTGCGCCCGACAATGCCGGCGCCACGAATGCAAACCTCGGGGGAAAGGGCCATCGGGGCATTGTAGGAGCGGGCTCCCGGGCGGCAGCGGAGCGAGGACAATCGCCGCTTCGCCCTCCGGCCACCTGGCCGCCCACTGCCCATGACCGACTTCGACCTCAACGCCACCATCGCCCGTTTGTTCGTCTACCCGATCAAGTCCTGCGCGGGCGTTGAACTGCCCGAAGTGCTGCTCACCGAAACCGGCCTTGAGTTCGACCGCGCATGGATGGTGGTCGGCGCCGACGGCGAGTTTGTCAGCCAGCGCGAGCTGCCGCGCATGGCGCTGATCCGACCGCAGATGAAGCAGATGGAGATGGTGCTGCGCGCGCCCGGCATGCTGGCGCTGCATATCGCCTTCGACCGCGTCGAGAAGCCGGTGCGGGTGAAGGTCTGGCGCGACGAGGTGGCGGCCTATGACATGGGCGACATTGCCGCGCAGTGGTTCAGCGATTTTCTGTCGGAGCCGAGCAAGCCGCAGGCCTTGCGCCTGGTGCGCTTCGACCCCGAGCACAAGCGGCTGTCGAACATGACATGGACCCAGGGCGTGGAGGCGCAGAACCAGTTCGCCGATGGCTTCCCACTGTTGGTCGCCAGCCAGAAGTCGCTCGACGAGCTCAACGAAAAACTGGTCGCTGCCGGCCACGCGGCGGTCGGCATGGAACGCTTCCGCCCGAACATCGTGCTCGCCGGCATCGAGGCGCAGGACGAGGACCGCGTCGAGACGATGCACATCGCCACGGCCGAGGGTGGCGCGCGCATCGCGCCGGCCAAGCCCTGCACGCGCTGTCCCATTCCCGACATCGACCCGGCGACAGCCATCTCGACGCCCGAGGTCAGCGACATGCTGCGCGCCTACCGCGCCAACGCGCGGGTCGACGGCGCCATCACCTTCGGCATGAACTGCATCGTGCTCGACGGCATCGAGCATCTGCTCAAGGTGGGCCAGCCGGTCGGTGCCAACTACCGTTTCGAATAAGCGACAAACACCCCGGCCCTAAAATCGCCGGTTGATTCCAGAGGACCTCCATGAGTTTGCAATGCGGCATCGTCGGCCTGCCCAACGTCGGTAAATCCACCCTTTTCAATGCGCTGACCAAGGCCGGCATCGCGGCGGAGAACTATCCGTTCTGCACCATCGAGCCGAACACCGGCGTGGTCGAGGTGCCTGACCCCCGGCTCGACCAGCTCAGCGAGATCGTCAAGCCCGAGCGCGTGGTCCCGGCCATCGTCGAGTTCGTCGACATCGCGGGCCTGGTGGCCGGCGCAAGCACGGGCGAAGGCCTGGGCAACAAGTTCTTGGCCCACATCCGCGAGACCGACGCCACGGTCAACGTGGTGCGCTGCTTCGACGACGACAACGTGATCCACGTGGCCGGCAAGGTCGACCCGATCTCGGACATCGAGGTGATCCAGACCGAGCTCTGCCTGGCCGACCTCGCCACGGTCGAGAAGGCGCTGCACCGCCACACCAAGGTCGCGCGTTCGGGCGACAAAGACGCGCAGAAGCTGGTCGGCCTGCTCGAGCGCTGCCAGAAGGCGCTCAACGAGAACATCCCCGTGCGCGCGCTGGAGTTCACGAAGGAAGAGCAGCCGCTGGTGAAGACCTTCACCCTGATCACCGCGAAGCCGGCAATGTTCGTCGCCAACGTGGCCGAGGACGGTTTCGAGAACAACCCTTACCTCGATCGCCTGCGCGACTATGCCGACAAGCAGAAGGCTCCCGTGGTGGCGATCTGCGCCAAGATCGAAGCCGAGCTTTCGGAAATGGACGACGAGGACAAGAAGATGTTCCTCGCCGAGATCGGCCAGGACGAACCCGGCCTGAACCGCCTGATCCGCGCCGCCTACAAGCTGCTGGGCCTGCAGACCTACTTCACCGCCGGCGTGAAGGAAGTGCGTGCCTGGACCATCCACATCGGCGACACCGGCCCGCAGGCGGCCGGCGTGATCCACGGCGACTTCGAAAAGGGCTACATCCGCGCCCAGACCATCTCCTTCGACGACTACATCGCCTTCAAGGGCGAGCAGGGCGCCAAGGACGCGGGCAAGATGCGCGCCGAGGGCAAGGAGTACGTCGTCAAGGATGGCGACGTGATGAATTTCCTGTTCAGCTCCTGAGCGTTCGCTGTCCAGACCATGATCACTGTCCACCATCTCAACAACTCGCGCTCACAGCGCGTGCTCTGGTTGCTCGAGGAGCTCGAACTGCCGTACGAGATCGTTCACTACCAGCGCGATCCGAAGACGATGCTGGCGCCACCCGAGCTCCGCAAGGTGCATCCGCTGGGCAAGTCGCCGGTGGTGACGACCGACGAAGGGTTGGTGCTGGCCGAGTCGGGCGCAATCATCGAGACGGTGATCGAGCGCTACGGCCAGGGGCGTCTTGCGCCTGTCACCGGCAGCGAGCAAGCGCTGCGCTACCGCTACTGGCTGCACTACGCCGAAGGTTCGGCGATGCCGCCGCTGCTGCTCAAGCTGATCTTCGACAAGATCGAGAACGCGAAGATGCCGTTCTTCATCAAGCCGATCGCCAAGGGCATAGCCGGCAAGGCCAAGGCTGGCTTCGTCTCGCCCAACATCCGCACGCACCTCGACTTCATGGAAGGCGAACTGGGCAGGAGCGACTGGTTTGCGGGCACCGAGTTCACGGGCGCGGACATCCAGATGAGTTTTCCCGTGGAGGCTGCGCGCGCACGTGGCGGCTTGGACGAGAGCCGCCCGCGGTTGATGGCTTGGCTCGCGCGCATTCATGCACGGCCGGCCTACCAGCGCGCCCTGGAGCGCGGCGGACCGTACGGCCTGCTGAGCTGACATGCAGCGCGCGCCGCCTGGGCGCGCGAAATGATCAGGATGGCCAGAGGTACAACAACGCCACCGTCATCGTGAGATAGCGCGCGAACTTGCCGATCGCCATGTAGACGACGCATGGCCAGAAAGGCAGTTTGAGCCAGCCGGCCACCGCGCAGAGCGGATCGCCCACCAGCGGCAGCCAGCTCAGCAGGCAGGCCTTGGGGCCGAGCCGCTCGAGCCAGCCCAGCACCCTGACATGGTGCTTCGAGTTCGAATATTTGTCGGCCACCTTGTGGGCGCCGTAACCCATCCACCAGTCGACCATGCCGCCCAGCGTGTTGCCCACCGTCGCGACCGCGATGGCCGGCCAGAACATCTCGGGGTTGAGTTTGAGCAGCCCGAACAGGATGGGCTCGGAGCCCACCGGCAGCAGCGTGGCCGAGACGAAAGCCGCGAAGAAAAGGGTCGACAGTCCGTACTGCGGCAGCGCCAGCAGCGCCAAGATGGAGTCGAGCCAGGCTTGCATTTGCGTGGGAGTATAGGAAGGCCGCCGCAGGACGCGCGTGGGAGAGCGCGCCGCGCCGCGCCGCGCAAGAGGGGAAGCCTGTACGCAAATCGTTTCAGCCCCTGAAATCGTCCGTGGCTACAATCGTGCCTCATTTTTCAGCAGCTCCGCGCTCGCTCCTCCTTCCCCTCGACCATGCACATCGGCCCCATCGCGCTGGAAAACCGCCTGTTCGTCGCGCCCATGGCCGGCGTGACCGACAGGCCTTTCCGTATGCTGTGCCGGCAGCTGGGCGCCGGGTACGCGGTCAGCGAGATGGTCACTTCGCGCAAGGATCTGTGGGGCTCGCTGAAGACCTCGCGCCGCGCCGACCATGCGGGCGAGCCCGGCCCCATCGCGGTGCAGATCGCTGGCACCGATGCGGCCATGATGGCCGAGGCCACGCACTACAACATCGACCGCGGTGCGCAGATCATCGACATCAACATGGGTTGCCCGGCCAAGAAGGTGTGCAACAAGTGGGCCGGCTCGGCGTTGATGCGCGATGAGCCGCTGGCGCTGGAGATCGTGCGCGCGGTGGTCGACGCGGCCGCGCCGCACGGCGTGCCGGTCACGCTCAAGATGCGTACCGGCTGGAGCGCCGACCAGCGCAACGCCGTCAAGCTGGCGCGCGATTTCGAATCGGCCGGCGTGCAGATGCTCACGGTGCACGGCCGCACGCGCGAGCAGGGCTACAAGGGCGCCGCCGAGTACGACACGATCGCCGCCGTCAAGGCCGCGGTGCGCGTGCCGGTGGTGGCCAACGGCGACGTCACCAGCCCCGAGAAGGCGCGCGACGTGCTCGCTGCCACCGGCGCCGATGCAGTGATGGTCGGCCGCGCGGCGCAGGGGCGACCCTGGATCTTTCGCGAGATCGCGCACTTCCTGGCGACGGGCACGCACCTTGCACCACCGCTGGTGGCCGAAGTGCGCAAGCTGCTGCTCGACCATCTGCAGGAGCATTACGGCCTTTATGGGGAATACAGCGGCGTGCGCACCGCGCGCAAGCACATTGGCTGGTACGTGCGCACGCTGCCCGGCGGCGAAGCCTTCAGAGCGCGCATGAACGCCATCGAAGACTGCGAGCAGCAACTGCGCGCGGTCTCCGACTATTTCGAGGGGTTGGCAGAGGGAATGGACCGCATTCCCGCGCACCGTGACGCCGACCTGGCCGATCACGCAGGCGATGCCGACGAGGAAGAGAAGGCGGCCACCGCCGCGCATTGAGAAGACGAGAAAGAGCCATGAGCAAGAAGAACATCGACGAGTGCGTCAGGAACAGTCTCGACAGCTATTTCCGCGACCTGCGCGGCACCGAACCCGACGGCATGTACGAGATGCTCGTGCGCGTGGTCGAGAAGCCCTTGCTCGACGTCGTGATGGCGCGGGCGGAAGGCAACCAGTCGAAAGCCGCACAGTGGCTCGGCCTCAATCGAAACACGCTGCGCAAGAAGCTGGTCGAACACAAATTACTGAAATGACGAAGAACCCCATGGCACTGACCGCACTCCTTTCCGTCTCCGACAAGACCGGCATCCTCGAATTCGCGCAGGCGCTGCATGCGCTGAACATCAAGCTGCTGTCCACCGGCGGCACCGCCAAGCTGCTGGCCGATGCCGGCCTGCCCGTCACCGAGGTGGCCGATCACACCGGCTTCCCCGAGATGCTCGACGGCCGCGTGAAGACGCTGCATCCGAAGATCCACGGCGGCCTGCTGGCGCGCCGCGATCTGCCCGCGCACGTCGCCGCGATCCAGGAACACGGCATCGACACCATCGACCTGCTGGTGGTCAACCTCTACCCGTTCGAGGCCACCGTCGCCAAGCCCGGCTGCACGCTCGAGGACGCGATCGAGAACATCGACATCGGCGGCCCCGCCATGGTGCGCAGCGCGGCCAAGAACTGGAAGGACGTCGGCGTGCTGACTGACGCGTCGCAATACGCCGTGGCACTGGCCGAACTCAAGGCCGACGGCAAGCTCAGCGACAAGACCAAGTTCGCGTTCAGCGTGGCCGCGTTCAACCGCATCGCCGATTACGACGGCGCGATCAGCGATTACCTGTCGGCCATCGATTTCGACGCCAGCATCGGCCAGCCCGCCCCCAAGCGCACGCTGTTCCCGGCGCAGAGCAACGGCCGCTTCGTGAAGATCCAGGACTTGCGTTACGGAGAGAACCCGCACCAGCAAGCCGCGTTCTATCGCGACCTGTACCCGGCGCCGGGTTCGCTCGTGTCGGCCAAGCAGTTGCAGGGCAAGGAACTCAGCTACAACAACATCGCCGATGCCGACGCGGCGTGGGAATGCGTGAAGAGCTTCGACGTGCCCGCCTGCGTGATCGTGAAGCACGCGAACCCGTGCGGCGTCGCCATCGGCAAGGACGCGGCCGAGGCCTATTCAAAGGCCTTCAAGACCGACCCGACCTCGGCCTTCGGCGGCATCATCGCCTTCAACCGCCCGGTCGACGCCGACACCGCGCAGGCCATCGCCAAGCAGTTCGTCGAGGTCCTGATGGCGCCGGGCTACACGCCCGAGGCGCTCGAAGTGTTCCAGGCCACCAAGGCCAAGCTCAACGTGCGCGTGCTGGAGATCGCATTGCCCAAGGGCGGCGCGAGCGATTGGGACAACGGCCGCAATGCGATGGACGTCAAGCGCGTCGGCTCCGGCCTCTTGATCCAGACCGCCGACAACCACGAACTGGCCGCCGGCGATCTCAAGGTGGTCAGCAAGAAGCAGCCGACGCCGCAGCAGCTCGACGACCTGATGTTCGCCTGGAAGGTGGCGAAATACGTGAAGAGCAACGCCATCGTGTTCTGCGCCGACGGCATGACGATGGGCGTGGGCGCAGGGCAGATGAGCCGACTCGACTCGGCGCGCATTGCCAGCATCAAGGCCGAGCATGCCGGCCTGTCGCTCCAGGGCACGGCGGTGGCGAGCGATGCCTTCTTCCCATTCCGCGACGGTCTCGACGTGGTGGTGGACGCGGGCGCGAGCTGCGTGATCCAGCCGGGCGGCTCGATGCGCGATCAGGAGGTCATCGACGCGGCCGACGAGCGCGGCGTGGTGATGGTGATGAGCGGCGTGCGCCACTTCCGGCACTGAACGACTGCCGCGCCTGCAAAAAAGCCACTGCCTTCCGGCAGTGGCTTTTTCATGTCCGACACGATCAGTGTGCGGCGAGTGTCTTGAAGATCTGGCGGGCCGCTTCGATGGTCGCTGCGATGTCTGCATCGCTGTGCGCGGCGCTCACGAAACCGGCTTCGTAAAGCGCCGGTGCG
>Ga0247809_1001069_pt1 | contig 12207 bp, 10 predicted proteins | sample UWRJL104311B1_FD_180951 | JGI IMG/M metagenome (GOLD analysis project Ga0247809, IMG submission 180951) | Plant litter microbial communities from Arlington Agricultural Research Station in Wisconsin, United States - UWRJ-L104-311B-1 | ecosystem: Environmental > Terrestrial > Plant litter >...
AACGCCAACCCCTATCCTCAACTCCTTCCTTCTTAATCTGGACTACGTAGTCCAGTGCTCGAGACCAAGGTGTTGATTACTATGCCTCAACAACGTAACAGTAATCATGATTTTCGTAAAAAGACGCAGGCAGACAGACAAGCAGGCACAGGCTGGCTGGTATCATGAGACAAGTACAATACTTAGCATCTGAGACGACAACTCTGCCTCAGTTCCAGATAAGTTGATTGATGTCCACGCCACGCATAGCTGCGACGAATCCTTCTTTGAGCTTCTAGGGCTCTAAAATGGTTTCCTCCAAGTAAGGCAGTGATATCGACCTGCCTTGAACACAATGACTGTACTGTCCTTCACGAATCGCTATAACAAAAGCATTCACGAAGGGAACGAACAATCACCTCCTAATCTCACGTACCTTCACTCCCTCCCTCAACAGCAGCACCAAATGATTCCTCCTCCTCCTCCAAACCCTCAATAAATTCCTTCCCAACTACGATTCCCATATCTCAAACATGATCGTCGTCTCAAAATAGAACAAGACCAATCGATCATAGACAATCTCTCACGTCAACACGCTGAGGTCGCTAGATTCTCATCTCATCTCACTCATATCTCTCGTTTCACCAGTACTTTATCCATCATCCATCCAACGTCTCACTCAATACCGAACGCATAAAGACGCTTGCCTAGCTTAATTCCCTCACATGCACACACAGGCACACAGTAGAGAAGCTTACAGTACACGGGAAAGATACCCAGACCTGGGTTTGCGCAACCACCAGAAGTTTCTATATGCACACCGAGATCGCACCTTGCCTATTTTTACACTGCCATGGGAAACCGCGCACTCTTCGTGCCTTGGGAAACGAGAATTAGTTCTTGACTTTGGAAGCTCTTTCTTACGTTCGCTCTACTGTATTTGGTGAGGCATCAGTTCTTGCAATCAATTTGGATTTGGCAGAATCGGTTTCCCTTGCGTTATGTGCCATGTGTTGAACAGGTCTACCATTTGATCTTCGTACACATTATGCATTTGGCAATAAAATATGATTATTGAGAACACTTTGTTGCTTAGAGTCCGGATTCACTCGTGCATACTTCATATAGCTCTGTCTAAAGAAATATCCTTTATCCCTCCCCATGCCTCTGTGAACCATGAGCTACACCTTGTGATAACTTTTGAGCATATCTGGGCAGTATCACCGACTTCCCCAACCTTAACGACGACCAGATTACTAGAAAGTCAAGCAACTTCATCAATTCGCTTTCATTGCATGTACCATCAATCATAGTAGAGAGTTATCCTATCGCATGCTTACCACCCTTACGCTATCTCATCATGTACAATTTCCCAGGCGATCCCCTCCACTTCATCAAGCTCAACACCTCCACCACATCATCCTTAAAGAACGTCCACGAGGAAAAGGAATCAAACGCCCCCAAGTCCTAACAAATACAAACATGTTACCCCAGTCCCAGCAATCGCAAAATGACAGGAAAGGAAATATTCTTGAAAACACCATAGCACCATAGCCGTACTTCCCAGTAATCCCATTCCTTGCGAAATGTCCAGTCGTCTTATCTTATCAATCTGCCGCTACCACTCTTTCTACTTGAAGCCTTAAAAGTATCAAAGATACCCTCACTTCTTCAAAGCCTTGCCTTGTTCGGCAAGGTACTCCTCATCTGAAGCATCGAGAACATCGTACTCTTCATCGGTCATGAAACCATCCTCAGTCTCCTCATCCTCAAAGTCATCACCAAACTCCTCAAACTCATCAGCATCATCTTTGGCAGACTCAATTGTGGCAGAACTTGTTTGATGAACACTAGAGGCGGGAGACTCCTTTTCAAGCTTTGGAAAGATCATCTGGCTGCCTTCTGGTACTGCCACATCCTTGGCCTCCTCTTTTGCTTCTTCCTTAACAATGACTGGTGCCTCCTTGACGCGAACATCACACCAGAGTCTATGACCAAACTTGTCGCCATCTGGTCCAGTCAAGCGCCAGTATGAGATGTAGTTACCAGCACGAGCTGGAGTTCTCATCAAAACAGTGAAGCCAGTTTCTTGACCTGGCGCAACCTCGGTATAGCATGTAGTGCTTTCAGCAGCAGAAACCAGCTCATGAACGCTTGCTGGGTGCTCCGGATCCACAGCACACATATTGTCACCACCAACAAACTTGACGCTGCATCCAGCTGGCCAAGCAGTCTTGCCGCCATTTCTCAAGTACCAAGTCTGCTCGAATACGGTGCTGGCCTGCATCACAGTGCCGTCGGCGACAGTATCACGGACAAAATGAGCAATGAACTCCTTCTTGGTTGGTGCTGGTAGTTCCTTTGGCTCTGACTTGATTTCTACAGTCTTCTCGACCTTGATCTCCTTGGAACCTACTTGTGGCTTGACCTCAGCAACGGTCTGCACCTGAGTTGCAGCATTCGTAGCGATGTTGGTATTTGTCTCAGTTGATCTAGTGCTTGTTCTGGTGCATCGTCGTCGATCACCCATTACTGGCATTGGTTTACCATCCTCGTGATCACCAAGAGTGGTAACGCTGACATTGCGAACTGCAGTCTTGAACTTGATAAGAGGGTGTGTCTTGTTGTGGTCGTTGATTGGGCTTGCCTCACAATTGGCACACAGGTCGAAGTCGTGGCAGACAGCGCACTTGTAACGATCTCCTTGGATGATGGACTGTGGATTACCATTTGCGTTACACAATGGACCATCACAGTAGATGCCGTGGTGACGAGCCTTGGTCTGGTAGCTGCGAACAACTGATGCCACATCGAAAAGAGGCTCATAGATTGGTACGAATCTATGCTCTGGGTGAACGAAATAAGCGTTTGGAACGCAAGTTGCGCAATAATCCCAATCTGGGCAATCCAAGCACTTGTGACGGACGCCAAATATGTACTGTCTATGGTTAGTCGGAGATCTTCCATCGATATGTACAATGCTACTTACCTGGTCACATCCATCACAGATAGCATTGTGAGCAAGGTTGCGTCCTGGAGTAAGTAATGCCTTTGCAACGCCGCTGAGTTCGGCACCTTGAATAGCTGGTGCAAAAGCATGCATAGGATGATGACCATGCTCATTGGCGACATGGCATGAAATGCATAGATCGAAATCAGGACAAGTCTTGCAGGTGGTGAATTGATCTTCGGTCAGTTCTACACAAGTATTTAGTATATCAATGGTCTGAAAAGAGTAATTGGACTCACCAGCAATGCAATTATTGCAGGTACGAGTAGCGGCAGAGAGCTTTGGTGCAGGAACTGTAGCCAATGTAGTTTTGGAATCAGAGAAGCTTCGTCGTGGAGCAAGTGTTTCCGTTGTGCTGTTGACAACCTTGCCATCTTGGATGGAGCGCTTGATCAACCAGTGATCATCACTTCCGCAAACGACCCCTCTGCTGACACAAGGGTGGCACAAGTCAAAATCGCCATCGTCACAGGTGCTGCAATGATAGTGAGCGTCTGGGATGGAGCCGTTGCAGTTGTTGCAGTAGACAGAATAGATAGGGAGAGGTGGATTTGCAGCAGCTGGGCAGGCGCTCCTCCAGAATGCAGTTTGTTCTTGTGTTGATAGACGGGAGTAGTCGGAGAACCATTTGTCATGTGCTGCTGGACCTCGAGTGACTGGAACCTCGACCTTCTCAGCCTTGACAGGTGCGTCTTGTTGTTGTGGAGCTAGAGGAAGATCGAAAGGCGAGACAATTGGTTTGGCAGGAGCCTGATGTGGTTGGTTGATCAAAAGTTGCTCGAAGCCTCGTTGTAGGTCGCTGACGGATCCTGGATAGATGCGGCTCTTCTCGACGTACTCCTCAACAACAGCAACAGGTTTTGGTGCCTGCTCCAAGGCTGGGACCTCATCCTCCACTGTGGGTTGTTTTGATTCGACCTCATCCTCCCTCAAAGTAGCTCGAAGCTTGAGCTTGAGCTTCGCCTTTGCAGCACGATAGAGCTGTTTGTATACAGAGAGGTTGGTAGAATCGAGAACGATGAAGTTGCTGGCACTGTCGGAGTATCGCTCGAAGATGACATCGGTAGAGGAAGCAAGTCCAAGGAGATTCTTGAGCTATAGTACACAATAGATGTTAGCATTCTCCTTTCCCAAGGTCTCACAAGTTGGATGGAGTCCAACAATCATGAAACGGTAGATAAGGCTACAAGCCCCATGATGTCCAACAGGAGTGACTTACGCGGTCAGGCAAGGTATTTGCCCCCAACTCACGAAGAGGAAGTTTGAATCTCTTGACATTCTCCTCAAAGGTAATTTTGATTGTGACCATAGTCTCAGGAGTGACCTGTTTCGCTGTCGTTGTCGCCATGATCGATATCGTTGTGTCTGTCGTAGGAAGCGGTGACGCAGCTCCGGAAGCCGAGGGATTATTAGGATGGGTACTGGAGCGTCCTAACGCGAGGCTTTCAAGGATTTGTGTAAGATGTTGACGGGCCTCGACAGAAGATCGAGTTGTGTAGAGAAGAAGAAGAAGCTCTCCTCAATAGACAGAGATTGTTGTCGTTGTTGTCGTTGTAAGAAAGAATGTTTAGGTTGGTAATGATGGATGGTGGGTGAGGGGAGGAAAGAGCGCCTGATGCAAGCTCTCAAGATACATATGGACTAACCATGCTGCCAAGACTGCACGCTAGAATCCACTCTTGTAGCTATCACTCTAGTCTATTCTGTCACTACAGATATACGTGCGTAGCCACTACTGCTGCCTGGTAGTGAATTATAGATGGACACTCACGTTGTGGAACGATAGTGAACAGCATAGATAGAGGTAAATGATCTCTTGATCTATCAAAGTGGACGTGTTCGCAACATTCAAGGGCAGCATCAAAGAAAAGGCAGTGGTACAGTCACTTTGAAGGTCGCCCTACACTGCACCATTGCGGAGACACAAAGTCAAGTCGTTAGTAGTGGGGAACGATACAGTAGCTGGCTCCAACAACAACATCAACTACCGTCCGTGAGTCGTGCTACTTCAGTACAAGATTCATGTATTATAATTAGCCGACGAGCCATAACATGTGAGCACAACGGTTGCCCATCATCAAAGACGGTAATAAAGCATGTAACCACAATAACGTGTTGAATATTGTTTGCCTCTGATTTCGTGCATTTTCTCTCTGTAATTGCAATGTATTCTGAAAACAAAACGTCGGTGAATCTTGAGTGTCCGCCCGAACGGCTAACTAGAGAATTACAAATGTTACCAAGAATGATGTATCACAATTGTTCAATCTCTGCTTGCTCGACACATTAGTTTGTCAAAAATGAAAGTAGTTATCATCGAAAAGCACACCATTGATTCTCTCGATAATTCATCTCTCATTCTTTGGAAGCAGCGCACAGTGATGGTCCTAAGTGAGCTGAGCTAGGTTCTCATCAGGTAGTAACCAAAATCAACATTTCACAAGCACAGTCAACTGAGGCATCTTCTTAATCCTTGCATGTAAGCAAATAACTACTAATACTATACTCGCACGCCTGCCATGCTATCAAAACACATAAATCGAACAATAAGCCGCGGTATCCATAAGATACAGCATTCATTCAGTACATCGCACACGCCACAAGCAGTACAGACGGTGCACAAATCCGAGTTGTCCATCACGCACGCTTGCAAATTAGAACAGTCAGGATCTCAACAGGCTACTGACAACAACTTCCATTTCTTTCCTCTGGAATAAAGCACCATCGGAGGACCAAACGATTGTGTCTTGCCCATGGCCCAGTTTTTGTCGACAGTGTAGCACAACCCCAGAAACGCTCTTTTTTGATAACAGATTCATTATACAATAGATGTATCAACGCTTTCCAAAAGTAATTCGAGAATCAATGCACTAAGACACTGCTACAATCAATGAATGCGTGAACCTTCTGCGTTGTGGTGATAGCCATCAAGGATAGTAGACAACACCCTGATTAGCCTGTGGATAGTATAATCCATCAGGACTAGGAGTCATCATACCACCCATCTGATGCTGAAGAGGATAGGACGGCATCTGTTGCGCATATTGAGGGAAAGACGGCGCTGTTGGGACTTGAGTAGGGTCGTAGTAATAAACCATACCATTGACTTCCTGAGCTACAAGCCCCTGGCCAGTAGCCTGTGCAGCCGCAGCTTGATCTTGTTGAGGAGCCACCTGAAATTGCTGCTGAGCTGGCACAAAGGAAGGTGGCATAGTGCTCATCTGCGGATAGTAATATCCTTGAGCAGGTGCCAACACTGGATATGATTGATTTTGTGCATAGTAGCCTTGGCTTTGTTGGTAGGGGTTTGGTTGAAATGGCTGAGCGTGAATAGCACGCTCCGGTATCTGTGAAAGTGGTGTTCCAGCAGAGTGACTTGGGTATGATGGGTTGCGAGAGTGCATGACAGCTTCAGCATATCCGTTAGATTGTACCTGTATAGGCACTTGCTGGTGAAACGGCTGCTGCTGCTGTTGTTGAGGAGCATAGAATGAGGCCACCGCTGGTGATTCGATGTCAGAAATAGATACAGCTTTTTGAGGACGAGGTTGATGCATGGGAATAGCCGTGGGCCTATTTTCGCGGTAGGCTGGCTTTTGTGGTGGTGGGAATGTCTGTGGATGAAGCATACCTTCCACCTCTGCTGTGGGAGGGCCGCCCAATGCCTCATTCAGCGGTCCACTCTGTGATGGCGCAACTGGTTGACTCATGGATGGCGGCAGCTTGACGATTGGCTTTGAGGGGTCGACCGGAATCTGGGATCGAGACATGGTCGACCCGGTAGGAGAAATGACTGTATCTCGACGTACTTCCCGAGCAAGGGAAGAGCGGCGACTCTGTGCAACACTAGGCGAATACACACTTCCTCCACCATACATGCTGCCGCCAAAGACGCTCGTCTGACGTGAGTATCCTCCGACTGATCCGAACGCGGATCTTCCTCTTGTACGCCCCCCAAATCCTTGCTGATTTGGTCTCATGGCACGTGGAATGAAGATGAATGACCGGTCCTCTGCTGGGTAGATATATCGAGGAGGGTGATCAGGTAATGATATGCGAACAGGCTTGTCTCGGCGCAGTGGTGGACGATGATCAGGCAGCCGGGTATACTGCTTGAGCGCAACCCCAGGATATAGAGAAGGTTTCTCCATGTTTGTAAGAAAGACTCGAATGTGTACGTTCGCAATATGCTTCTCGCCGGACAGTGATCGATTTGGAGGAGCGGTCTTCGAAGAACTGACAGGTACGCGCTGGGGAAAGTTCGGAGGACCGTGACCGTAGTGGTTGTTTCGAGGGACAGGCTGGCTAATAACTTCGTGCATGTCATGAGCCCAGGGAGCGTCTGCAGGCTCTTGGTGCTGCTGTTGCTGTTGCATGAGACTGCAACTGTCAGCATGAACAAATGTAAATGACATGCAGAACCTACTTGTGCGGAGCAAAGGGGCCACCAATTCTAGGAGCACCCCTTCCTCTTCCTCTCCCAAAAGGCCTGAAGCCGTTCGCCGCTGGCCCAGCATGTCTGTGATCATGCATGAAGAACGCTCCACGATTTGGAACAAAGGCTGGATCTGCATCCCTCTTCTTCTTGTACTCCTCATGTTCCCTCCTTCTCCGTTCGTATGGTGCCTCCATAGGCTGGTCCATAGCAGCGGACGATCTGACAACCGTTGGTGAACGGATTTCAAGTTCCGGATCATCTCGTATATCATCGTACTGAACGCCTTCCGCAACTCCAGCTTCCCCGGATATCTTCAACCCATTCAGCATCATCTCCATATCCTTTGTGCCATTCTGCAGCTTCGTCGCGTTTGCTGTGCCATTGTTTGCAACAGTACTCCCTTGTACCACAGTCGCACTCTTCGCGACTCCATTTGCTTTCGAAAGCACAGGAGATGCAGTAGACTCTGATTTCCCTCGTCGAGAAGGCTTTGCGCCTTGTGCGTTGGCATCTTCGGTGAGTATTGACCCTTCACTGGAATCATCATCTAGATCTGCCTCGAGACCTTCCTCGTCATCTCCATCATCCTCAACCCGTCGACGACGTGAAGCTAGATCTCTCTTTCGGTGGTGAGCCATGCTGAAAGATGATTTGGCGTGCTACTGCGAAGCGTGCGACGGGCTGATGGATAGCTGGTGAAGATGTGAAGGTACGAATGTACTCAAGATCATGTAAACCGTGGCGTCGGGGACTTGGAAACCTTTGCGTGTTAGTTGTATATGTGCCATCATTCAGAAGTCGAACTCACAATCTTGAAGAATGGTATCGAATGTGTCCAGTACAAGCAGTCCTTAAAAAGCTGATATTGTTTGGATTCACCTAGAACTTTGGTTTGAGGATCCAAGATTATGGAAGCCCCAAGACATCGGTGTCGGACCAACATAGCTTGGCATTTCACCGTTCTTTCATCTCTCGACTGAAAACAAAGTGCAGAATGATCTTTGTTCCCAAAACGGTTCAACTAAATGCTCGAGAGTTCAATTACATACTCTAGAAGGGATGACTTCTATTATCTTCTATATATGGCGAATCGACCATGTACCATCAAGCCTGAATAATCCTCCTATCTTGACACAACAAATGTCGAGCACCAAGTATTTGTATGCTACCAAGTATGCTACCAAGTATTTTAAATCTTCACTACCAGCATCGACTTTAGAGCTCGAGATGGGCTATCGGATCAGATGTGGCGAAGCTGAGCTATAATCCGTAGAAACAGAGTTGCATTATGTAACCAAACTTTGAACATGGACGAAACGTTGGGATTGCAAACGCTGTTATCTAGAAGTGTGTACATGCGCGAATTCAAAGAACGAACTTACTGGACCTATGCTCGACCTCTGAATATTGACTGAGACGCAAAGCAACGAAACATGAAAGAATGGAACACGAACAAACTAACTCAGACTCAACTTGCACCCTCAGACGATGCTCAAATCTCCAATCCCAAAAGCAGCCATTTCTTGCTGGTAACGTCAAATCCTTCAGTCCACATGTCTAAAGTAGTAGGCTCAAAGCCGACCCATCTAAGATTCTTCATGAACGCCTTCCTATCCTCCTCTGGCACTGCGCGATCAACACAGATAACGACCTGTGTGACAGCAAAAACAGTTTCAGCAAGCTCGATCAAAGCCATCAGTCTGTAGGATGTTAGCTCGAATTCATTTGCTAGTAATCGATGTTGAGCACATACCCATCCTTCTGATGTGTGGTTACGACAGCTGAGTCAAAGAAAGCGAACAAAGATTTTGTCTCTCCGTTGCCTCCCACGAAGCCACGAAAACTACATCCACCAGTGTAGTCCCAGATCTCCAACCAAGCATCAATCTTGTGACCTTTGTATGTACTGTTTGCGAAGTAGCTTTGTTGTTGTTGTCTAAGCACCTCCTCATCAGGAGGTGAATACCCATTCGCACCCATCACGATAGAGCCAGCTCCTGCCATTCCCTCTTCACCAGAGAAGACAGTTTGCATGGTCTCGCAGAAGAGCCTTTCACACTCTCCCCGTATGTGGTACGTTGCCCCACCTCGTCGCTTCCTCCTATTGCCATCGTTGTCTGCGCGCTTCTTGTTGCTTGAGGAAGTCTTCTTGATGAGCGCGAGTTCGTTGGCGGAGGTTAATGCAGCGAGGGGGGGGCTTGACGGTGGTGACGGTATGCCCTGCACGAGGGCCTCAGGGCCGCCACTGAATCCCTGCGAGATGCGTTAGATTGATGCTTGCGAAAAGTAGAGAATATAATTGATTTGACTCACCCCCGGCGCCCGTAGTGCTGTAGTGGTAACCGCTCAAGCGGGCAGAAGAATCGACGACATAAGCAGAGGCGAGCACATTGGCCTGACGGTCAACATTCTCGCCATAACAATTACTACTACTGTTCTGGTTTTTACTGGGAGCCATTGCTATAACTTTGCCACGGTTGCTGGGGAGTCGAAGTTGATGGGAAAAGTGGAAGAATCTGTGAATATTTGACGGTGAGAGAGATTTGTCTTGAATAGCAGGAGTTTTAGAGAAGGGTAGCGGCTGATGGTAGTGAGTTGAAAGGCTGAGAGTTGCGATGTTGGTGCGGAAGATCGGCGTTGAAGTTGATGCGAGGACGTTGGGTTTCTTTGACTTGAAGAAGAAGTGGGTTTGAAGATGTTGGAGAGATCAGTAAAGTATAAATCCAAGTTTCTTCTCCACCTTGAACACGTGGTGTGGAATATACCCTTTTCAATGCTGATCCTCATTCTGGACTTCTGGCATCTTCCAGTTTGTTCATATGGTGAACCAGACTATGCGAACTACAGTATCAGAATGATCTACTCGGATCTAAGCGTAAGAAAGTCAACAGATGATTAATGTCACTTTACATGTGGTCCTGCAATCGCTTATGGAAGAGGTTGTACGACTCTTGATAGGACAACCATCGTTTACGTGTAAGTGTTGATGAATTGTAAGTAGATGTCAAGGAGGAATGCATCTCTTTGTTACGATTGCATATATGCATCTGATTTGAACCCAGAGGAGCGATGCTTTATCCATTCGCACACTAGAATATACTGTTGTGTTTCGTGGCCGTTCTTCAGAGCTTCTATGGTATCTAACCTCGGAATATTCGGTTGGTTGGAGTGAGTGCTGGTACATATCTACCTACCTACCCAGGTACCTAAGGGAGGCATGCATCAAGTAATTTCATCACGGCTTTGATCTATGGTAAATTGCAAGACAAACAACACTCTTCACCGCCAGAATGCATCATGTTGACATGTACGGTCAGCTCCACTTACATACTATCAGTCCTCGATATTGTCCTAGTCTCTGCTTATCGATAAGGACCATCATCGGGATCTGATAGAAATGCCGAATGTATCCTGCATCATCATCAATCAGAAGACAATCAACGAACCAGAAGAGGGGAGGGGAACGCAACCATCTCGAGTAAGAATCATCTTGTGATCAACACACCACCAAACCTATGCATTACTTTTTGACGCGCTAAGTCTGCGTGACTATATTCAGTGTCGTTATCACCGATTTTTGTTCTGTCGATAATGATTTGTGACTTGCACTCTCATTCAATACCAGAGTAGTAATCTTCAATATGGTACTGCTCTACCGCTAGACTCTCTGCCTCTCTCTCGATATAGCTATCCACGACGCATAGCCATCTCTGTTCCCCATTAGATACTTTGATGTGATACGAGAAAACATGTCACACGAACGCCGTCCTTCCTTTGCGACATATCTCTTACCTTCCCTCTCCTCGCCCTTTCGTCGACGACAGTCTTCGTCAGCAAGTACATCATCCGACAACCCTCCATCCCTCTCTTTCTCAGCACGATCCTCGATATCCATAACACCAGGCTCTTCGCCCCCTTCAAGTTATACAACCCGTGATTTATATCTGTTCACACCTTCACAGCACGGTCTTCTACACGAAGCACTGTCAAAGAATGCTCCTGCTTTCGAGCCCGAGACACGCTTACAAAGAGCACATCCAAACACGTTACGATGTGTGACGTGTGCGACTGATATCGCTTTTGCATCACAAATTGTGAGCAAAGGCTTTACTGGCAGACACGGACGAGCATATCTTGTGTCTTTGCCATCTACTGCAGAAAGCGGTCGCATAGGCGACCCTACTGACCGAGCGGGCCTTTTGATCAATACCAAGATTGGTAGAAATGTCAACAGGGAACTGCTCACGGGGTTACATGTGGTAGCGGATGTTAGTTGTGTCATCTGTAATAGTGTGTTAGGATGGAAATATGTCGATGCCAAAGAGGTGTCGCAAAGGTACAAGATCGGCAAGTTCATATTGGAAATGAAAAGAGTGGTGCAAGTAGCTGGCTGGGAAGATGGTGCACTGGCGGAGGATGACAATGGTGTTGCTCACGAAATGATCCGTGAGGAGGAGGAATACGATGATAATGTGATAGTTTTCGATGAGGATGACGAGGATGAGTGTGAGGAGTTGTTTGCTGGAGTTTGGAATGCTGAGACCGTTGCAAAGAGGAGAGCGAAGATGGCAGGCAGGAAGTGATACCAGGTAGTGATATTGTATTTGGCGTTCTGGATGATTTGATACCATACAACAATTTTGGGAAGATGGCGCGTCCAAGTCTAACCGCCAATCTGAATGATACCATGGGCTATGATAGGAATATTTATAATATGATGAGAATGGAATGAAATGATACCGATTATGTTTACTGTTCATACGTTCCCGATGTATTTGAC
>Ga0247809_1001070_pt1 | contig 12195 bp, 8 predicted proteins | sample UWRJL104311B1_FD_180951 | JGI IMG/M metagenome (GOLD analysis project Ga0247809, IMG submission 180951) | Plant litter microbial communities from Arlington Agricultural Research Station in Wisconsin, United States - UWRJ-L104-311B-1 | ecosystem: Environmental > Terrestrial > Plant litter >...
GCCTAAAACCAATAATATTTCTATCGTTCTTATGATAGGGTTTGTCGCCATAAAGTGTGCGCCAATGGTAAAAATTGCTCCTGAGTCATTATAAAATATTAATGCATTAATCGAAGCGTGTACGACCAGAAAACTTATCAGGAAGAGACCTGTCAGGGCCATAACTATTTTTTTGCCGATTGAGCTTGTGAGAGATTTTGTAAACCAGTTCATTACTTAATTTCTTGGGATTTGTCCAAAAATAACTTGATTAATGCGTCAATTGATGGACCAGATAATTAATTCGCTATGGTCCAAATGCCCTTTCAATTTTTTTATTAATGTCGTTTATTTGGTAATATAAGATTTTCGGTCATCTAAGATTGAGCCGACTTGATTTTGATAAGCGTCAGCAATTGTTTCAACAAAAATTTCTTTAAAACCCGCCCTGGGTGACCTGAACCAATGGCCCAGTTGGAGGGAAGATAAACAAACTTAAAACGTTAAAATAGCAAATGCATGGCAGATATTGACTGAGTTTTTTGGAAAAGGCTCGGATTGGCTACATCCTAATTATCAATAGTGGGAAAGAAGCTAATATTAATGAAATACCCAGTAACGACTCGAAATATATGGTTTTATAGGGTTTAGGAAAATAACGCCTGAACGGGATCCCCATGCCGGGCGTTAAACTCAACAAATATCTGAAATAATTAATTGACTGTTCCTAAGTTTGCATATTTTAATTTAAAATTAAGGACGATAGAGTCGCCAGGCTCAATTTTAATGGTTTTAGGTTTTGAAAATTTATAACCTATAAATGCAGCTCTGATCTTGTAGGTGCGTGGTTTCAGCTCTGCCCTATATATTCCATTATTATCTGCATTCGCAATAATTGTTTTATCCCCCTCTTTAACTGCTCCGGGTAATATTTGACCATTATCGACATCAACAATTTTTCCTGTCAGTATACTTTTGCTATTGGCGATTTTATATCTTGTAATTTTATTAACGGTGCAGGCAGAAAAACCTGAAACAAGAATTAATATTGAAAGAATGATTTTTGTAAAATTCATTTTTATTGATTTTAGTTGCCTTGCATAAACGCGATTACATCAATAATTGCAGGGTCTTTATCTATTACTAATACTTTTTTTTTTTCATGAATGGCTTTAAGAAAGCAAATGTAGCTATAGAAGTTGAAGAACATACTTTAAGTAGAACACATTAACGTTACACTAAAATGAAGGTATACGTCTAAGGCTGGAGATTTCGCTAGTAGTGATCAACTCATTTCGGAATTCACGGTCAGTGTGTTTCGGCCTAAGATGATCATCTCAACAAATTGATTAGTAACATGATGAAGATAAGTCGTACGCATTTGATATTGGTCAATCCGCTAAGGAATTGCATGGTCAAGGATGCCGAAATCTACAGGTAAGATGAGGCAATATACTCGGGTTTTTCCGTCTTACTGTTTAATCTTCAGAAATATTGATTATCCATTTTTTGAGTGTAACTTTCCTCGCTTTCCGCTTAGCCCTAATTTGTTTTTTTTTATCTACTATTTTCGGAATTAGTTTTTCTCTTTCTTTTCGTAATTTCATCAACCTGCCTAGCTCATCATACTCTGTCATTTTAGTGTCTAGTTCTGCGATTCTCTTCAAATCTGTAAGAAATTTATTGCTAATTCGGACCATTGCCGACCCCGAGTTTTTAAAAGGTCTTAAATTAATATTTAAGACCTTTTTTTTGTCTGTAATTATTTGTTTTTCAGATAGATGTGTTGATAATTTTTTCATTATTTTCCACTTTGATCGATCGAAAATCAATAGCATCAATATCATTATCCAGGAGTAAATCTCGTGCCCTTTCGATTTTTTTATTGATGTCCTTTATTTGGTTGATATAAGATTTGCTGTCGTCTAAGATTGAATCGACTTGATTTTGATAAGCATCAGCAATAGTTTCAACAAAAATTCCCTCAAAACCCGCCTTGGGTAAGTAGCCCATAAGTTCTACACAAAATGCTTCATTGACCTGTTCGGAATGAAAGCGTATTCCACATGATGAGTTATTAAAAATGGCCGTAGCAAAAAAAAGCACGCCACATACTAAATAATTAATATATGGCGTGCCAAGTCATTTACTGAATTTATTGATTCTATTGTTTCTGAAAGGTTACCGTAACAGCCTTCATATCCAGGGTAACGAGATATGTGCCTGCATCGTTTGCATTTAATTTCCATTTTACATCGGGATTTCCCCCGAGTGCAATCTGTGCTTTGTTATTGGAGATAGCTTGGCTGGCCGTCGCGGCAGCAAAAAAATCAGAGGAAAAGCTTTTTTGTGTTGCAAACTTAATTTCGCCAGCAGTCAAAGGGCCTGTCCAGGTAAATTGCGTATTGTTTGACGGATTAACGGTCATTTTAATAGCAGCATCGATATTCCAGGCTGCAGGGCTTGCATCACCAATAACATATGCGTTGGTATAAATTAACGGTAAAGGATCGGATGCTTTCAGTTCTTTTTTACAAGAAATAAAGAAAATACTCATCCCGATTAGAAACAAGCTGCACATGAAGTGTAGTTTGCTCAAATTGTATTTTTTGTCTGATGCTTTCATTTTTCTGTTGTTATTAGTAGCCAGGATTTTGTTTCAACTGAGGATTTATATTCAATACATTTTCACCTATTGGGAAAATCTCGGTATGGTTATCTGCATCGGGTTGTTTATCCCACCAAGTGCCTTTGTTAAAAACCCCCCAGCGGATCATATCTGTTCTTCTTCTTCCTTCGGTTAAAAACTCGCGTCCCCATTCATCAAGTATTTCTTGATCGGTTAAACTGCTCCCGTCTGTTTTATATAAACTTGCGGAAGCTGCGGGGTAATACCTCGAGCGGACACGGTTTAGCAGGGTGCTTGCACCTGCCTTATCCCCAGTTCTGTATTTACATTCGGCAAGTGCATAATAAATTTCGGCAAGGCGAATCTCTGCATAGCTCGAAGCTATCTTGTTTGCATCATCTGAAGGGTACCAGGGATATTTAACCGATGGTATACCCGAATTCTGATCGGCATGGTTCATATTTGATTCCTTGTCGGAAGGTGCTACGCCTGGTGGCGTATTCAAAAAGTAGCCAACAGCATCCCTTATGTACAAAGTGTAACCTTTGGTTCCCTCTACATTAACAGTATTTCCACTTGCATTTTTGTAGGGTAAATAACCAAAGAGAAACATTCCTTCCCGTTTACTGCCACCAAGGTTTTTATATTTTTTCAACCTCACATCATCTGCGTATTTTTGGAATTTAACAAAGGGTTTACCGAGTGTTGTGCTCAGTTCTACATCATTAATATCTCTACCTGGCTGAAGCGAAAATTTTGGGTTCATGTTGCCATAGTCGGTAAAACCAAAATATTGTGGGGTATTAACAGGATAACTCCAGAAATACATTCCACTGGTGTATTGCCAGTGGGTGAAGCCAAAAGAAGAAGGGAATGCAAATATATTCTCAGATGAAGTACCATTATTATAATCAAAAGGCGCATCCCAGCGGCTTTCGAGGTTATAGCTGCCGTATTTACCATCAATAATATCCTGACAAACTACCGCACACTGCGCAAATTTATCTTGTCCTGTGTAAACTTTGGCGTTTAAATAAAGCCTGGATAAAAGAGACATTGCTGCACCTTTGGTCCATCGGCCCAGTCCGTTTACACCCAATGTTGTATTAGTCGGTAGATTCGGTACGGATTGCAAAAGCTCATTTTCGATAAAGTTGAAGGTTTCTTGTGGAGTAGATTGTTCTTTCCCCTTATTTTCTCCTTTAACTTTTGTTATAATCTCGATATTTCTATAGGTATCGAGTAATCTAATGTAAAACCAAGCTCTTAATGTTCTGAGTTCAGCAAGAAAATCAGCCTGTTCGGCAGCGGTCATATTAAATTTAACAGGATCAATCGCCTCTATATCTTCAAGCGAGTTAGTTGCCAAGGCAATCCCTTGATACAGGTCATTCCACATACTGCTGGTATAGCCGTCTGTTTTCGTCCAGGTATGATTATGCATACGTTGAAAAATACCCCCATCAAACCAGTCGCCCTGGCGGTTTGGCGTCATCAGTTCATCTGAAGAATTTTCTTGAGCTGCATAGGTACTTTGAATGGTATAATAACCATGCTCAAAAGGCCTTAGAAAATCTCTTACTACATCGTCCTTGGTTTGAAGAAAATTCTTCGAGGTTATGATATCGTATGGTTTTTCATCGAGTTTTGTGCAACTCCCTAGCGATAGGCCTCCAACTAGGCTGACCACTAGTATATGTTTGTATTTTTGAATAAATTTCATGTTGATGATTAATTAAATTAGAAACTAACTTGTAATCCACCCAGTAACTGCATTGTTGACGGGAAATAATTTAAAGATGTGCTTGCTCCAGGATACAGTCCATTAACGGAAGTTGCTTCCGGATCACCACCAGTATAGTTAGTAAATGTGTACAGGTTTCTTCCAGTCAAAAAGGCCCTTACGGATTTAACATACTTTGTTTTTGGGCTGAAGGTATAACCAAGACTGATGTTGTCGATTTTTATGTAATCTCCTTTTTCCAGAAAGTAATCGGAAGCTGATGCAAGTGTATTGCTGCTGGTCAGTTTTGAATATTTTCCGCCATCATAAGCCGAGGTTAATACATTGGTGCCAGTTGTAGTTGCGGGTGTTCCGATATAAAAAGCATTAGTATTGAAGATACTATAGCCAAAAGCACCCCTTAGAAACACAGAAGCATCGAAGTTTTTATAGCGGAAAGTATTTCCCAGGCTTAACGTAAACTTTGGTAGACCATTCCCGACGTATTGTTTGTCTTCATTTTTAGAGGTGTTGGCTGCAATAATTTCACCTGCCTTATTGTAAACCAATAAACGTCCAAATGAATCGTAACCCGCAGATTTTAGCATGTAAAAACTGCCGATTCTCCGACCTTCCTCTAAACGCTGAATAGTGCCTGGGCTGCCTGGCGCAGGCAAACCTACCGCGTCGACAAATGTTTGTCCTTTGTAGGTGTCATTGGAAAAGGAAACAAATTTATTTTCCAGTGTCGCGCCTGCAAGAGAGATTTCGTAGCTGAAATTGTCAGTCTTTATCGGAGTGCCGGAAATCTGAACTTCTATTCCTGAATTCTGCATAGAACCCACGTTAGCATAAATTGTTCCCTGAACATTCGGTGGAATTGGAACATTATAATTGCCTAGCAAATCCTTATTTTTTCTGATATAGTAATTGATGCTACCGCTTAAGCGGTGTCCAAATAAAGAGAAGTCGATACCTGCATTATAGTTTGCTGCAGTTTCCCATCTGAGATCATAGTTGGTATTCTGACTTGGACCATAAACCTGATAATAGGTTCCGTTGTACAGGTAATAACCATAACCCGTGTAGGTATCCAAAGATAAATAGTTGCCGAAATCCTGATTACCTGTCAGACCATAATCTGCTCTAACCTTTAAATTATCAATCCATTTAACGGATTTAATTATCGGTCGCTGGCTTAAGTCCCATGCGGCGGAAATGGCTGGAAAATTTCCCCACTTATTGTCTTGCCCGAACTTCGATGAACCCTCGCGGCGTAAGCTGGCAGACACAAAAACCTCATCAGCAAAGCTATAATTCAGCCTTCCAAACAAGGCGATTAATCTGGAGTCGTTCTGGAAACTGCCAACGTTATTTTGTCCAGCAACCAGATTATATAAACCCGCACCTAGGTTATTGTATGTAAAGACATCTGTAGGGAATTGAGAATTCGAACCAGACAGCCCCTGATTGTTGAAATAGGCGTAAGAATAGCCGCCCAATAATTTAAAGGAATGTTTGTTGATGTCGAGCGAATAATTTGTGGTCCATTCTAAGTTTTTAGTGTCGTTATTGGTATAATTTCTTGATGCCGAATTGCGGCCGCCATTTGAAGCAACGGCATTTGTGTTAGTAGATGGACGAAAATAAAAGCTTAGAAAACTGGTATTCGATTGACTTACCATAAGTTGTGTACTCCAGTCCTTGATTATATTAAGTTTGAAGGAGCCATTCCAGTCCAGATATTTTCCTTCCGTTCCGCTTAAAACGGTGCGCACTTCCTCAACAGGATTGTAAGGATCTGTAATTCCATTGGTGGTATAGTAATACAGGTTTCCATTAGTCGGGCTAATTATTGGTTGGGTCGGATTTAATGTTAACGCCTGTTTAAACCCGGCGTAATCAGCATTGTTGCTTTTTAAGTATCGCGGTGCAATATTTAAGGCAAGAGTATATAGATTGCTTTCGGGTGTATGGGTAACATTTATCCTTGCACCATATTCATTTTTTGATGAGCGAATGTCAATACCTTCTGCACCTCTGTAGTCCCCGGAAATATAGTAATTGGTTCTGGCATTTCCACCTGAAGCAGATAGGTTATGACGCTGAGAAAATGCATATTTTCGTGTGATTTCATCTTGCCAATTTGTTCTGGCACCATAATCAAATCCTCTTTTATTAGCGATAAAAGCATCTGCAGATAGTACTTCAATATTATTTGTGGGTAGATCAAATGAAAAATAATTGTTGTAATTCATCTGGGTTTGTGAAGTACCTCTTTTGGTAGTGATTAGAATAACACCATTACTTCCTCGGGTACCGTATATTGCAGATGCAGCTCCGCCTTTTAGGATGTCTATAGAAGCGATATCATTCTGGTTAATGTTGTCAATATTTCCTCCCGGGATTCCATCAACAATATATAGCGGTCCTAGCCCAGCATTTCGCGAGGATACGCCACGAAGCTGAATGCTGGGAGAAGAGTTCGGGTCGCCAGTAGCAGTATTGACAACACTTAAACCTGCTACCTTTCCCTGTAGGGACATTAAAGCGCCATTTCCGCCAACGGAGAGTAAATCTTTAGCGCCTAAATGGGTTATTGCACTGCTCACTTCCTTTTCACGAAGTGTACCATAACCTACTACAATAACATCGTTCAGGGAACGGATGTCATCAGCTAAAGTGATGTTGATCTGTTTTTTATCGCCTGCTTTTACTTCCTGATTATTAAAGCCTACATAGCTAAAAACAAGAACGGCGGAAGTGCTGCTAACTTCAATCTTATATAATCCATTTTCATCCGTGACGGTACGGTTTGAGGTTTCTTTTTCACTTACAACAACTCCAGGGATTGGCAGCCCTTTTGAATCAGTGACTTTACCTGAAATTGGAACGGGAATTGTTAATTCTTTTGCAATGTTTTCTTTGTTGTAAAAACCCGCGAATGTGGGTTGGCCAGAGATGATCAGCACTGCAAGGAGCCATCTCGACCTTCGAATCGCTTTAGCAATCCCGATAGGTAGCTTTTTTTTCATATACATTTGGTTAGGTTAAACTTTGGTTTAGATTGCAAATCGCAAAACATCTTCTTTTTTGATTGCGACCTTGATCTGAAGCCTGGTTTGGGGTTCGATTATTTAAATTTTCTTGTTTAGTTGGTTTTGGTCAATTCAATAACCTCATTACCTATTGAATTGCTGATACAATGTAGAGAGAACTGCATCATTCCTATTTACCATATTGTTTCAATTTGTCATCAAATAGTATCATAATTCAGGTGTAGGAAACAAGAATTGCAGCGAGTGAAAAATTAATACAAGGGATTCGAAGGGACAGTGTTTAAACCTATGATATTAAGTTAATTAGCTGTAATGGGCCTTGCGTGAATTGAAAACACCATAAATTGAAATGGTTATTTTTTTATTCCTTTAGATTGGATGTATTCTGTAGGAGACATGCCGAACTGTTTAGAAAAGTTTCGGCCAAAATGATTTTGCGAACTGTATCCAACCTGCTCAGAGATTTCATAGATCCTCAGGACTCCCTCGCTAAGCAGTTCAGCGGCCTTTTTAAGCCTGGCAATATTTATCAGTTCGTTAGGGCTCAGGTTTGAAATAGATTTTATCTTTCTGTATAAAGTAGGTCTACTCATATTCATGTGGTCGGCAAGATGTTCTACATCCAGCTCCGGATTATCCAGTTGGGTATTGATTAGGTTTTGAAGTTTCTCCAGAAAGAGCTCATCGGATTTAGAATAAGCCATTGTTTTAATATGTATCAATGGAGAACTTGCAAAATATGCTTTAATTTTACTCCTGTTTTTAATTAACGAAGAAACCTGCGCGTTCAGAAAATCAATAGAAAATGGTTTTTCTATGTAGGCATCTGCTCCAATTTCTAGTCCTGCGATCTTCGATTGTAAACTATTTTTTGCTGTAAGCATTATAAATGGAATATGGCTGTATTCCATGCTTGATTTCATTTTTTCACACAGTTGGTATCCATCCATTTCAGGCATCATTACATCGCTTATTACCAGCTGAATAATTTCATGACTAAGTATTTCAAGTGCCTCAGAGCCATTTTTGGCGGTTAGGACTTTGTAGTGTTCACTTAAATCATCCGCAATAAAATCCAGGATTTCTGTTTCATCGTCTACAATAAGAATCACGAATTTTTCTTCTTGTAATTCGTAGTCATTCATTACTGTTTTTTCCATACTCCTTTTAGGTTAAATTCGATAAGCTGGTGAATAGGCAATTGCAATACGAAAATGTTATGCTCTTTTTCATCAACTGATGCGAACAAATTTCCACCGTGTAATTCGGCCAGTGATTTTGAGAGGGATAGGCCGATCCCTGTGCCTTGCTTAAGCTGGTTTTCAGTAGCCCTGAAAAATGGCTCGAATATCTTTTCCCGTAACTCTGGATGAATTGGAGGTCCTTCATTCGTTACGGTAACAGAGAAGATTTCTAAATTTTGATCTAGAACCTCCAACTTTATTTCGATTGATTTTTCGCTATATTTCAATGCATTATCGATCAGATTGCTTATGATTTTGTAGAAGGCTTCTGTATCGACATAAGCGAAGATTTTTTCATCTGGTAATAATAACTTATAACTGAAATTTTTTTCTTCGGCAATCGGGATAAACACATCAAAAATATCAGACAGAATATTTGAAATATTTGTATTTACAAAGTTTAAAGAGAAGCCATTTACTTCGGTTTTACGGAAATCGAGTAATTGATTGGTGAGATTAAATAGCCTGTCCGTGTTTCTTTCCATGGTTCTAAGATTTTTCTCAATTAATGGAACAGCAGAAGCGTGCTTAAGTATCTTTTCCATTGGCGCTTTGATCAGGGTAAGTGGTGTTCTTATTTCATGGGCAATATTTGTAAAGAATTCAATTTTAGCCTGATATATTTCCTTTTCCTTCCTTTCTTCGAATCGATCCATCCGTCGTTTGTTGCGATTTTCCATACGTTTATGGTAAGTTCTAAAGAGATAAAATATGACCAGAGCAGTTGCAACGGTGTAAAGAAAATACGCTAAATTACTTTGATATGTAGGCGGTAATACTTCTATAAAAATTTTTTGATTGTGCGTTGTCCAGTTATTACTTCCATTGAGTAGTGCTTTTACTTCAAAGACATAATTGCCAGCAGCAAGCTTTGTAAAATAAACCTTCCTGTTTGTTTTAAGGTAATTCCAGTTATCGCTGAGACCTTTCATACGATAGGCATATTGAGTCATATCTGGTGAAGTATAACTGATTGCAGCAAAATCTATACTGAATGATGATTGTGAGTCATGCAGGGAAATTCTGTTGGTGTAAAGAATAGATTGCTTTAAGAATAGATTGTCTTCGTTCTTTTCATGCTGATTATCAATCTGAAACCCTGTAATTTGTACAGGCGATTTGAAATTGAAGTTTTTAAGATCTCGAGGTTGAAAGCTGATCAGGCCACGCACACTTCCAAAAAATAGCCGTCCATCCTTATCTTTGAAACCAGAGTTGTAATTGAATTGGTCGGTTAGCAAACCATTCGACTTTGAATAAACTTTAAAAGAGCGATCCGCAGGATTGAAATGTATTAGACCTCGTGTGCTTGCAATCCACAACTTTCTATCTTCATCTTCCATGATTTTGAATAAAAAATTACTTGGAAGCCCATTTTTAACTGTAATGTGGTCAAAATTTTCTTTTACAGGGTTAAACAAATTTAGGCCGCCACCATCGGTACTTATCCAGATGTTATGACCTCGGTCTTCAAAAATTCCATTAACGGTGTTATTACTAAGACTCTTTTCATTTTTAGTATTGTTTTTATATTGAGTAAAACCAGGTTTACCTAGGTGAAAACGAATTATGCCACTATCAAATGTTCCAGCCCAGATATCTCCCTTGCTGTCTTCTGTAAGGATTTCATAAAATACCAGGGGCAGCCCTTCAATCAGCTGAAAATTGTCTTTTTGCTTATTGTATCGATAAAGGCCTGTAATTGTGGCGAGCAATATTTCTCCACTTTTTGTTTTACAGAAAGTCAATACAAAACCACTTTTCAGACCACTTGATTTTCCGGATTTGTAATGTTTAATCACTTTTTTAGTTCGAATATTAATAATGTCAAGGCCATGCTCGAAGGTGCCGACCCAGAGCTTATCATTATCTACAAGTAACCCATGGATGTTAGAATAAGAAATGCTTGTGGGTTTTCCATCAGGAAGAAAATTTGTGAACAGGCCTGTTTTTGTATCGAGCATATTTAATCCCGCATCTTCCGTACCAATCCATAAATTGCCGTAGGCATCTTTACTGATCTCACGTACATCGCTTCCGCTTATCGAATTAACTTCTTTCTGAGGAAAGTATTTAGTGAAAAGTGAATACTGGCTAGAGTAATAATTGATACCGCCAAAATAGGTTCCAACCCACATACCCATTTCCCTGTCTTGTAAAACACAATATATCGCATCATCAGATAGCGAATATGGATTTCCATATTGTTTTTTAAGTCTGGTTATTTTTTCGTTAGCATAAACGTAAATTCCAGATTCCGAGGCAATCCAGAATTCGTTTTTAGCTGACTGAACAATATCTCTTACATAAATAGATGTTTTATTTGTGTTAAACACCAAAATCTCTTTTACTTGAGCCGTTTTACGGTCGAAAAGCTTAATGCCTTGATTGGCCGTGCCAATCAAAATTTTATTACTCCCAGCATCACGCATCTTTGTAACCCAGCTATTTTCATCAGGATTTGCCTCACTCATTACATAACACGAGTAAAAGGTGTTTTTATTTACATCGTACCGCTCTATAGTGCCTTGCATTGTTGTAATCCAAATGCTGCCATCCTTCATCATAGAAACAGAAGTTGCTTCGAAGTTTGCTTTCTTTTTGAAATTGAAAAGGCTTTTATTCTTTATATTATATCGTAATGTTCTTCCCAGGGCGATGATCCATAAATTTCCGTTTTTATCGCTGGCTAAGTCATTTATCCGAAGATTTTCAGTGCCTTTTACGAGCAGAAATTTTTCGCTCTGCGGTAGGTACAGATATACGCCAGCGTTCGTACCAATCCATAATCGATTCGCCGAATCATTGTGAAGCGCATATATTAAATCGTTCCCTAAACTGCCTAACTGGCTCGCGTCCCTACGATAGGTTTTAAACTGATAGCCGTCAAACCTGTTTAGTCCATCTTTAGTGCCAAACCACATAAATCCATTGCCATCTTGGGCACTACACAAAACAGTATTGTGTGATAAACCGTTTTCAACCTGGTAATGACGAAAGTAGTAAGGTTGGGCGGAAGAAACCCTGGTAGTAAAAAGTAAAATGGTTAGAATTATCAGTCTCAAAATCATATATTCTATATCAAATATATTAATATCAAACTGCTATCGGTAGCAATTGTAAAACTGATACAAAATGTGGAAAACCTGAGAGGATTTGCATGCGTTCGAATAACCTCATTAAGTATTCCTTGAATTAGTTTTTGATTTTTAAACTAACATACTGGTAAAAAGACACAAAATGAAGAAATATTGATACGATTTGGTCTCGCCTAAAGTATTAAATCCGTCATATTTGAAATATACATCCAGTTTAGCTAGTTAGAAACTGGTATGCACTAACCAAAAAAAATTAAAAAAGATAAATGTCTGTTGATTAAGTCAATTAACAAACAGAAAACACAAATTGTTATGAGTAAATTTTTATTAAGCATTATGCTTACTTTTGTTGCTTTCGGAATTCGGGCACAAACCTTTACAAATCCATTACTACCAGCTGGTGCCGATCCTTATAGCTACTACAAAGATGGGTTTTACTATTATACCCACACAACTGGCAATC
>Ga0247809_1001071_pt1 | contig 12195 bp, 12 predicted proteins | sample UWRJL104311B1_FD_180951 | JGI IMG/M metagenome (GOLD analysis project Ga0247809, IMG submission 180951) | Plant litter microbial communities from Arlington Agricultural Research Station in Wisconsin, United States - UWRJ-L104-311B-1 | ecosystem: Environmental > Terrestrial > Plant litter >...
GTTGTGGGAATGCGCAGCAGTCGAGGCAAATTCCGGGGGGCTTTTTTCTTCCTTCTCTATTATTTTTATATCTATATCATCCTCTATCACCTCGTATTGCGCCTGCGTCAACAGGCTGGTGATGAAGGATGGCAGATAAATGGCTGCTAAGGTCCAGATGATGGGAGGAAAGGGCTTTAGATGATTAGATAATGATCCAGTACAGCTTTGGGCAACTCACATGTCCCGGGATCCATCTCAAGAAGATGTAGGTTGCTATCCTGAGTAGCACGGAGCTCACAATAGTAACTTGGTCCTGCAAAGTTGCCATCGTTATACAACCCCGGCAAAAGTGAAGGGAGGGGATATAGGGGATAACGGCAGTGATACAAGAGAGGTAGAAAGAGGAAAAGAAACACCAAAACTTTATAACAGCAACCTTATCTTTCTATCTACATCCGAAAATGCGCCAAAACTTGAAAGAGTTAAGGTTCATTGTTGATGTTGAGTTACATCATACGTTTGGGGACAACATGAACCAATGAGCTGCTGGAGTTGTTAGATGTGGCTTGATAACGGGTGTGGCTGGTGGGGTCGAGGCTTTGCAGCCTCAGGCGTGACATCACAATTACTTTTGCTGCTGCTGCTGCTGCTGCTGCACTGCACGTCGATCCTATAGAATCAACTACATAGCACTTTATAATATAATACCGAGAACCTGTCAATTGCTCAAGTGAAATTGACAATGTTTCGTGCTTAATTAGTTTGTTAGAGTTACAAGATGATGGAATTACATTTTCACATGCATTTGGAAATACTTAAAGATGCCAAATATACTTTTGAGCGTTATATAATCATGCATTCTGTGTTCGTTACAGCAATAATATCTCATGTTCTCCAATCCGACTGTAATTCGTGAAGAGTCTGGAATATCACGTGTGCATTAATTAGCTAGCCAATAGTCTCCTATACATAGATTGAATCTACGGGAGCACATGACAAGATGCTTCCGACTTGATTTCAAACCAGGTGGTAAAACACGTATAAGTACGTCATTATAAGAACAACTACAATAAAACAGAGAGATAGCCAGATGATGTCTGTAGTCTTCTCAAAATCAGGTTGTTTTCAGAAAAGTACCATATTACAATTACCGATCAACTTAACACGATCACATAATACAATAATACCGATTTCTAAATCGCAGCAGTGGCAGCAGACTTGCAGAAGGCCATACACTATGGCTGCACCGTGAGTAAAATTAGCCGTTAATGTGTTTCAATAGCCCTCAACCAAGTGTGACCTATTATAAATTTATACTGTAATCACAGAAATGTTATTGACTGCCAAATTAGAACCAAAATTATTCTGACAAGTCAAGACACCGGCGTCTTCAACTCCAGACCACAGACAGCTGAAACCGCAACGAAAGTGTCAGAATTGTTGCAAGAGAACCATGAAGTACTTCTCTCAAACATTTAAATTTAATCAACGAAAAATTAACATTAAAGCAGAATCATCATATATTTTTCAACGAAGCAGGTTTTCACAACCATCTAGTTCACGGCTTGCTTACTCTTTATGGACTTGGAGCACCTACGAGAGTTCTTGAAAAGCATTACAAAGACAACATATACTACCAAGCCAAAATCTCTACTCCTAACAAAGATATCATCGCGGAGATGAGGACACCAGAATTATTCAAAAAGTATCTTGGTAAAGGAAAATACTACCCCGAATTTCTCATTTTCTTCCAGAATGAGATGAGCCAAAAGGGATGGGAAAACGTACTGAGCGAGTTTCTCTTTTCAGGCGATGAGCGTGCTGAGGACTTGCTTGCAAGGCTGTTTGCTGGTAAATCTTTTCGTACTCGCTTCCATACTGTTCACTAATATATATCAAGGGCTTTATCATCCGTTGATCCATCTGGGATTTGGCGTGGAGTTCAAGCAGCCAGCAATTATGGCTGAAGCCCTTGCTCAAGCAGCTGTTCATGACAATTGGAGGTCATCTTATCTGTTCGCTGCGGAAAGAGAATCCACTACGCAAAGTACCAAAACTATCCCAGAGATCCTTGAAGAGATTCATGACGATCGTAAAGCCAAAACTGCTGCAAAGAAGCGGCAAGGATCACATGATAAAATAAATTACGCAAATCAATGGGCTGTATCCGAAAGCAACCTCGAACAAAAGACGGCTGAAATGATAAATGCCACTGTATACTTCACTGCTGCGGTACAACGGCCTCCAAAACAGGAAAGTCACCATTTGCCTTCATAATCTTCATCTTAAAAATAAACACTAAATCTAGAGCTAATTCGTTTGATAGGCCATATTTGATTTTTACATGTTACACAGCATCACCAGCAGCATATTTTTCCCTACATTCAACGCACAACAGTGGCTCTCAACTGCCTCTAAAATCCGTCTTCTGAAGTTGAAGGTCTACACTGACCTAGATTTATACGCCTCTCGTCAATCACCAACGTTACTTGTAGATGCAGTGAACAACTATGTCCCCTTAAAGGACGCAGGTTGGCCGGGTGTGTGGGAACGACTTTTCAGTCTTGACGACGATAGTCATGCAGTAAAACTTGGGAGAGCGTTGGCTTTCGGTGAGCAGCTCATGCGCGATGGTGGGTATGACAACGAGGATTGGGCAAAGATAAAAGGCGGGATGTGGGAGAAGATTGGAAATATGGTTGTGGATAGCGTGGAGAATACCACAACACCATGGGTCCGCTAAATATCAACGTTTTATAATTACATGGTCGTAACGCATTATACGTTGAATACGTATCGCGATCTAAACCCATCAAAGCTTTAGTGATAAGCTGAATCGTACCAGAAGTGTAAGCTAAATAATTCAGATTCAGGCCAAAAGTTGTCCTCTTTTGTAGTAATTCAAACTGCTCTATAATATTCAGATCTTGATTGGTAGCAATGGATATTATAAAATTTTAATATTGGTGAGGATATGTATTCTATGGGAAATAAAATCTTGTCAGTGGTTCGTCCGCCGAAGCCGTCCCATAATCCATTCCCCTCGTTCCACAACAATTATGCTGATAATAAGCAGAGGCAAAGTGATTACCGCCCACACCCAAATGGATAAATTTCCTTGTCCCAACTGACTAAAGTTCATACCGAATACGGCTGAGACGTAGGATATGGGCAAGAATATGAAGGTTATTCGATTGGTTGCTTTTGCCAGCTTGTGGACTAGTTTGTTTTCTTCAGCGGAGCGCTTGCTTTCTTGTATGGATGCGTTGCTCATGAGGGTTGCCTTTCCTGCATCACAAATAGATATGAGCTTCTCTAACCTAGACATTAAGTAGCTGAAATCGCCTTGTAGGAGGGATAAAAGCTCGGACTGGTCTGCTGATTCCACCTTGGATGCTTCTGATTGCCATTTCACTGGAGGTTTCGTCACAAAGGATAGAATTTCCGCGTAACGTGACTGTAATCGTGTAAGAATTGCTTTGGCATAATCAAAATGTAGAATTGTCTCGAGTTTGGTGTGTTCGTATGACGGAAATTTTGTTCTACCCAAGTGGTCGGAGAGGGCTAATTCTACCATATTGATGTGCTGTAAAGCGGACACTGCCTCGAAAGCTAGAATTTCTTGTATAACATATAGTGGTGAAGGATTTATACAACCTTCCCAATCAATTGTAGTACCATAACTGCAGCTTAAAAGGGCTAAAGGTTGTTTTGTAAAGGGCCTATCGGGCGTCTGCTCATGTTGTCTCAATTGCTTCTCAAAGTAGATTGGACAAAACGCCAGTTGAGATGCCACAGTCGCAAATCCATCTGTGGTTGGTACAGGTATATGGCTGTAATCTACTTCATTCCCAGCATCGGTCCAGACTAGTACTAATTAGAAGTCAGTACAGAAGTTGGTCGTTCAAGGTGAGAATACCTACCAGTCCAATGCTCGTCTCGTCTGACGAGTGCGATTGTCATGTCTTGTTCAATAACTAAAGCACTTCCGTTATGGATTTGTATTCTTCTGACAATAGAATTGCCAGCGTCTGTGGCGGAGCTCTCTTGCATTGATCGGAATGATTTCCGTATCTGGTCGTTACTATCATTTCTTGCTAGTTCTAGACCAAGCACATCCACGTCTCGACCTTGGGAGCCAATGAAAACAATAGATGGAAGGCACAACCGAATTACTTCCAATGACCTGGATGGTAAAGTAGGAACTGCGTACCAATGCTTTTGGTTCATTAGTATGGAACCCAGGTGCTGATGATAAAACCTATGATCAAGCTCGTACCTCGAGCCAACAACATTCAACCATTCAGCGGAAGGACGTCCCGTAAGGAAGATGAGTTCATTTCCAGCCGGAATAGGCGAGCATTTATACACATTAGGATCGTCAAAAGCATTATGTTCCGGCTCTTTGCAAGGGCGTATTATATATTGCTGTATGAAGTGTTGCCGCTGCGGCGTAATTTGGTTGACTAAGACTTGAGGTCGCCGGGGCTGTTTAATAAAGGGACTCTTGAGATACTTTGCAAGATAAGCCAGGTATGCTGTCGAGTGCAAAGGGTCTGTCTCAAAAGACCTGACGCGATCACCCAGTTTGTGAGCATATTTTCGAGAATCGCAATCGCCAGTAGAGTGCTCTTGAGGACCCAAGCCACGTGCTGTATCCGATTCCCTCATAATTATAGGCTCCCGGGTTGAGGCTGTTGTCGTTTTTATGTGTTTCTGATTTGTGAACGAATATGATATGGCCTGTAAATGCAATCAAAAATGTCATCAGTGGAACACTTTACTATTTCATAGCTTTAGAACACAAACCAAGTAACTCCAACTGAGATGAACTATGATGCAGCGCCTCCACTATCTTGTATGCGCTGATAGCTTTGTGTCGCACGAGAGTTCCGCAGTCAGCGAAGGCACCAAAAGGGATGGTGGTGGCTTAGCGAAACACCACATCGAGGCACTTCGCAAGGTTTCCTGTTATGCCTCACTCAAAAACAAATCATATCACCATCAAACGCGACCGTTTCAGCTCTTTCTATATTCAATGTTCGATAGCAACTTAGACAGCAAAAGTTTCAGATGGCTCGACTAGATATGATCCAAGGTTGCAGTAATAATGATGTGCCAAGAGCTAAGTAAGTAGTGGGAAATCGACACCCAAACTGATAAATACTGAGATTCTTTCAAAGCTTTATCGTAGTGCCTGGTATCGCTGGAGCGTGCCTGGACGATAGAACATGTCGACACTTTCGAGCCTGGCTAGACCGTCTTGTGGTTGATTACAAAAATCAAGCTCAAAGCTGGGTGTATAACCACCATCTAGAAATTGATAAGCTAGAGTCATGGGACATGTATGCTACCACTGGGGATGACTTGTTGGTCCAACTAGTATTGTTACAGCGCGATAATCGGCTTGTAAGTTGACAAGAATGTCCATGGTTGTGATAGCCTCTAAAGCCATGCAGGGCAAGAATGACAATTTGGTCTTAATTGGACACAAAATGGGCTGCTATATCTTGAAGAAGGTAGTTGAGTATTTCCATGGGAGGATTATTTGAACTGATGATTGCAGGCATTAGCAGAAGCCCATCAGAAGGACCATAAGCCTGAAGAAAGAGAGTTACTCGACAAGATCGATACCATTGTTATGGTAGGCGAACCTAACCTTCAGACCGATAATCAATGGGAGTGGTTCGATCTAATTTGCGTATCTATCGAGCGACCACTTCCACAAAAGCTCGCCAATGATCTTAGCGTAGGCGTTCTCCAGCGTATAGCCGATAGTTTTGAGGAAGTTCTGCTATGGTCTACGTTATTCGAAGTAACCGGTATTCCAAGAGCAAAGCCAAAACACCACTGGAATTTCAGGCGCACTGAGCCTGGTGGATGTATTTGCTCTGTCAGTATTCATGTCCGAAAAAATACCACTGCCGACGAGGAAAAGCTCCTTGAGAAAGGCCAAGGAGATGATAAAATTTGCTCTTTCCACCCGAGGAGTGCCCACTTCCAAAATCTCCTTATGCTCAACGGCCCTCCCGCCCTCGTACAGATTTCCGATAAACCAACATTCCCAATTAACACTGAATGTGTTGCTACGGACCACTCGCTTAGTATACAACCTAATAAGTTCCAAGATCAAGTCGCTACAGAAAAGAACCATAGGCCAAGAACACGGGAAGAGCAATGTTCCCCTTCCAAAGATATAAATAACTCCGATGAAGTGGCTAGTCGAAAATCATGCCACGAAGTGGGCAACTCAGATACTACCAAGGAGCATAGATTCTTCATGGACACCTTCTCAACCTTCGGAACATCAACTGCAAAACAAACTGACATATCTGTACTCGAAAGCTTTCAGGATCCTCGGCCCTTGCAAAATAGAAGAAAACGGCGGATGCGAACACCTGCCCTTTCAAGCTCGATACCTCCAAGAGACATGTTGTTTTTTGGTAGAGAATCTATTTTATCTCTATTGAAGGAAGCTATTCTGGCTGCTTTTCCCAATTCTGAAAAGAATCGTGTCCTGCAAAGGCAGCCAAGGATACTCTACTTGACTGGCAGTCCAGGCATCGGAAAAACTGCGATTGCAGTTGAGTACTTTTACCGCTCAATGGACCATATCGATCACCTCTTTTGGCTAAATGCAAGTTCTCAAGCAAGTCTTGGAAAGTACTGTCATGATTTCGCAGTTGCACTAAGCCTAGTGGAAGGACGTCTCAGCCAAGACCACGAGGCAAGCAGAGCAAAATTTCTCGATTGGCTTGAGACATGTGGGAAGACTTTTCTGCTCGTTTTTGATGATGTTAGTAGGGATAGTGATCTTACTCCATATATTCCGAAATGTGGTAGTGGGTCTATTCTCGTCACTAGCAGACACAAAACTTGTAAGGGTTTGGACCAAGACTCTACTCAGATAGTTGAAGTCCCTGCTCTCGAGGAAACTGAAGCCGCTAGATTTCTCTACCATGCACTTTTCCTGGGCAACAGACCTGACCAATCCAGAGATTTGTGTGTTGCAGCCAGTCGCTATCGTGCTTCGCCGCTAATACTGAGGCATTTGGCAAATTGGAGCTTCCGACACAGGATATCTATCCATTACATCAATAACATTATAGATATAAAAGAAGCCTCACTAAGACTTCAAGTCAGACTCCATCACGCATCTATCAATGACATTATTTCAATCAAAGTAGATGCGATGGATACAGTAGAATTTTCGGTTTTTAATGTTTTGTGTCTTTTCGATCCAGAAGGCGTTCAGGACAAGTTATTGTTTGGTGCAGAGCGGTCAGATTGTCTCCCTCTACAGTTATTTCCTCGGAATAGTCAAGCCTTATCCAGTATCATGCAGCAACTCTGGAAATCCTCCTTGATCGAAAATAGGTATGACAAATTATGGTATGTTCAGCAAACAGTTCAGGACGCGGTAAAGTCTAATATGGACTACGAGACATTTAACGACAGTTTTCAGACCGCATGCCTCTTAGTAAAAGCCCAATGGCCTCCAAAGCACAGACTTCGTAACATTATCAACGGATTTTGGCCTGAATTTGACGCGCTTCACTCTCAGGTCTATTCTCTAGCACACTCACTGGTTGAGACCCGGAATACTCTCGTCGACCCCGATGATGACTTTAAGCAACTCTTGATAAACCATACATGGTTCGTGATGCCCCTATCTCTGTGGGATTTCACTGACAGATGCTGCTAAGGTACAACTATAGTCGAGGGAACCAAGCTGAGGATCGGGACCTGGTGCACCTCGCATATTCACTTTATTCAACATCCAACGAAATGAAGGCACGCAATGTATCAAGTTCTTGTTTACCACGGTGGTGTTTATATGTTGGTCTCGAAACAAATTCCATCAATCCACGTCTTGTAGATACGGATCGCCGCCATGGATCATATATGACTCTGAGTTATACGTGGGAATCCGCCGATCACTGCTCACCTTGGAAGCTCACGAAAGACACAATCAATAGTTACAAACGAGCGATTGATTTCGAAGGTTTACCAGTCGTTTTTCGTGATGCAATTACCATCACCCGTAATCTTGGAATATCCTACCTTTGGATAGATTCTCTCTGTGTTCTTCACGATAGTCCTGAAGATATTGCTGAAGAATTTTCACACATGGCCGATTACTATGCAAACTGTGAGGCAATTATTGCAGAGGGTGGAGGGTCGAACTCGCTGCCATTGCTCACCGTTGAAAAGGTTGCGATAGTGGACGTGGCACAGTACTCCATTTATAGATTGCCACGAATGCTGGAGAAGCAACACAAATGGTGTTCGAGAGGTTGGGTATATCAAGAACAAGTGCTCTCTCCAAAGTTTCTCCTCTTGGACCCAAATTATCTGCAACAAAGAGACGAGTCACCCAAAAATAGCTCCACGGTTACGACAGCAGAGAGAGTTGATTCCGATGTTGTCAAAGTTATCTCCAGCGGACTTGAGGTTCCTTCACGTTTGCCATCAGATAGTCAATTTTCGATGATAGATGAAGCACAACGTACGCTTGAAAATGGTCGAGAACTTATGCTGCGAGGCTCGTATGTCGAAGCAACTGCAATCTTAGTTTTATCGAGGGATCTCCTTGCACCCTTGCTCGCAAAATACAAGAATGCATCAAATGTATATGCGTTGGCAACTTCGTTGTTGGGCACAGCTTATCATATGTTAAATCTGAGCAGTCTGGCGCTAGACATACTACAGGCCGGAAACCGATTATTTACGCGGTTAATTATAGGCAGAGAGAGTCAAAGCCATGGGTGAGTAATCTACTAATATAAGCTGTAGTAGAGAGTCCACGCTGATCCAGCACGCAGAATGGGTCGTATATTGTTTTCTATGGGCACCTGCCTCTTGGAATTAGGGAAGATTGAACAGTGCCAAGAGACTCTGAAAGCTGCGCGGGAACAGTTGCTTGAATCTGACGGAACATTGAATGAGTGGTCGGCATCTATCAATATCAAACTCGCCGACTGCAAATTGTTTGTGGGAGATTTTGGTGGAGCTCAGTCAGTTAATACTTCCATTGATTACATTTGTTGGTAACTGACCAGGTAGCCTTTTATTGCAATCTGCCATGGAATATTTCCAGACTGAAAGTTCGGAGTCGAAACAGCGACAATTAGCTCGCATTTTACATCGACAAAGCATCGTTTACGAAGCCGAAAATAACAGCATTATGTACAGTGCGTTTACTGCCGCAGCTCGCGATGCCTTAATACAAATTACGAAAAGTTATGATAGTACGAATATCGCAGCCACACCAACCCTAACATTGAGTCAGCAAATGTTTGACGAATTGGTCGACCCCTGGTTCCGCTGAGTGCGAAACATCAGTAGCGGTCTTACGACTAAGTCTTAATGTTCCAGCAGTGTTCTACAGATTGTGAATATTTAAATCTATTAGCACGAACCCCCTGAAGAGTTTAAATTCTATCGCAGTATGACTGATCTGAAGAGAGACAAGATTTTTGCACGTGTGGGTAAGTCTAACATGATGAAGGGATGGCTCGATGAGCGAAATAATGGTCTATGCAAGGTTATAAGGAGTACTTCGAAGACTCTTGTAAGCTCCTTTGGTGCTTTTGAATATGAGGATTTTTCACTTCGACGAAATGTAATAAATTTAGCATGATTGTATCATTAGCATATATATATCTGGCAATGAAGTCGGTAGTCGCCCTCTGCAAACTCTTGAATATGTTACATGGCTGAAATATTGAGGGTTCACTTCCCATCTCACAGCACCCACATATCAAGACATGTACTTTCTCCAATTGACATTGACTGAATACTTAAACCCAGTTTTATTCGAATCCCATTCGCTTTTTGGGGAAGCTTTCTGGGATGTTCAGAGCTAAGCTGTAATTTTTGCATCTTCACACCTGCACATTTCTCGGTTAACAAAGGGGCCAGGCTTCCCTGAAATTCCACATTCCTTTCAGTACCTAGGTAACATTCTTCCCAGGCAACTAAACTCTATCTACGGGCTCTCTAACGAAAAGCCCTCAAGAACGGTTCAATGCATATGGCTTCCCCACAAATTACCGAATGGAAAATGGTTGCCTGCCTCGCGTCCCCGTGATACACAGAATGGGGGGCGCAGACTAGGCTGACGAATAACTCAACACTTCGTCCTCTTATATAACTCGGAATACCATTGCAAAGCCACTGCGACGCGGAATCTTTAGCAGTGCTACTGCCAATGGGGGTGCAAGTAGATCGAAAGGCCTTCCAGATTGAAGTTTGTTAAATCTGACAGAATCCTCAGGCTTTCACCCAAACCATCTCCATTTCACAATCAAGGGCGCACGCTCGAGTAGCACTCCAAAATGTATCTTCCTTCTAAAAGTCCGCATATCTATGCGCGTGTAGTGCTCCCAAGCGATTCTTATATTGCAGCCGGAAAGCTGGGCGCCACCGCCATCGCCCTCCTCGTGCTATTCGCCGTGCTTCTATCAATTTCAGTATCAGTTCTCACCTACTGCTGCTTCTGCCGTCGACGGCGCAAATCTCGCAGCAGCAGGACACCCTATACTCCTCCTCCTTCCGCAGCTCGTCATTACCGTATCGCTCCGCTTCCGAACCCCCAATCCCGTGTTCCAAAAAGGTGGAATTGGTCATGGAAACCAAAGGGAACGGAGATGCAATCTCCATATTTTTACAGCAACGCTGCAAGAGATTGGGATGCTGTGAATGGCGACGGGGCTAGGGATTTGCATCGCGAGAGGATAGACCGCGAGGAGAGACGAGAGAGGTTTTGGAGTGGAAGAGGGCGAGAGAAGAAAGCAAGGATGGAAGCGAAGAGGGAGAGAGAGATTGAAATTGAGATGCAGAGACCTGGTGGAGCAAAGGTGAGGGAGTGGAGGGTTTGGTCTCACAGGGAGGCAGTTGTTTAGAATATGGGCCAAAATATTGTAATTACTAATGTTTAATGTCTAATACTGGGCGGATGCTGTTATCACAGTCTAAGTAGAGATGGCTTCTTATTTGCCCGTGAGGAGTAGACGAAGTATCTGCTGGAATCGGTGATTCTGTAGAATAATTCGGCTCTTAAGAGCACTCTGGCAGAATATAAATCACTACTTTTCTTAGTTCATAAGTGTATCTGACTCTAAACTGAGATACCGACTTGTAAGGGAAGAATAAGCAGAACTAGCCAAAAAAACACAGTGATGATAAGGATTAGCAGATAAAACTGCACTGATCTAGAGTATTCAACGTCTACAATCTGACTAGATATGAAGGATACTTTGTAACGCCATGAGTAGCTGTCACTGGCCCGGTTTTTGATAATCTGACTTGCTCTGGAGTTTGGAACTCAACCAGAATTTATTTCTAGCTAACTCTCTGAATAGTTAGGGTTATTGAATCGAGAATATTTTGGATCCTGGAATGCAACTTTGAGGCAGACGCTAGGGGTTTAGTATAATAGCAAAAATAGCTGCACGAACACGAGTAGCGCAGCGAGTTCACTTGTAGCACGGAAACATAAGCTTTGGTGTTCATTTTTGGTTTGTCTTCATTATTTTATGTAGACATGCTAACTAACGGCTTGTTGCCCATATAGCTAGCACCCATGCTCCCATCCCAGAGTATCACGCCTAAAAGAGACACATTTCGCAGCAAAAACACACAAAGCAACCCGTTTATTCCTCCTTGAGCACCTTTGCGAAGGCAGTCTTGGTGGCTCTCTCAGGCTTGCCAGCATCGAGACCCTTGGTACCGATCTTGGCCTTTGAGTATCCAGCAGCGTATGGGTTGAGGCGGAGTAGAACCTGCTTGTTTTGGAGAGGGTTCTTCTTCTGGACGCCAGCGCGCTTGGTGCGTGAGGTTCCCTTGGCAGCGCGGATAACAGCTTGGATTTCGGAAGAGTTGATGAGACGACCGATATCTGCTTGCTGAACGACTGGTTGTGGGAGGAGGAAATCTTTCTTGAGCGCCGATGGGACGGTGGTGGAGCCGTAGATGGTGTCAAGCGCCTTGAATGCGGAGGAAGTCCAGATGACGAATCGTCCGAGATGTCCACCTGGTGCGAGCTGAAGAAGGTTGAGGGCGAATACAGAGCATGTCTCAACACCAGCGATGTTGCGGAATGCGCGAGCCAATTCCTTTCCATCGACCTCTGGGTCATAAACCACTAATGGGCCACGACGTTGTCTGTGACGGCGACCACGTAGCTTACCCTTACCGGCACGGAGCTTT
>Ga0247809_1001075_pt1 | contig 12180 bp, 9 predicted proteins | sample UWRJL104311B1_FD_180951 | JGI IMG/M metagenome (GOLD analysis project Ga0247809, IMG submission 180951) | Plant litter microbial communities from Arlington Agricultural Research Station in Wisconsin, United States - UWRJ-L104-311B-1 | ecosystem: Environmental > Terrestrial > Plant litter >...
AATCGTCCAGCCAGTCACAGTCACAATATCAACTGCAATTGGCGACTTTCAGTACCTCCACGAATTATGCAGTCAGAAGTCGGAAAAATGCCGCAAAGCCTGCGGAAAGAAACCTGCAGGATTCCGTTGCACTGTTGAAAAATCTAAGGCAGGGGTTTCAGGAGGACTTGGAGGCGGAGGTAAGGGAAGAGAAGAATCAAGGGAAGGATGGAGATATTGCGAAGAACTCGAGGGAAATACAAGAAGGGAACGGGGGACAGGAACTGAAAGGGGAGAAGCATCCAACACTCGCGAAAAGCACACCACCGAAGAAGAAACCGAAGGCTGCGAAAGCTGCAACCGTAAATAAAGATTTCAAAGCCGAGAAGATTGCTACAGCGTCTGTACCGAAGAACCGAGAACACGGGAAAGAGATATCGAAACCAGCCAAATTAAGTCGAAAGGAGAGGCTAAGAGCGAAATCAGAGAAGAATGGGAAAACCAAGGAGCTTAAAGTCGAAAAGGTCCCCACCGATTCTGATGTTGCATTTAATCGCATTCCCGGTGTTAAAGAAAAGAAAATGGAAGACAAGGCGCCACGACCAAAGAAGAGGCCAGAGAAGAAGGTTCAATTTGTTGGTGTTGATGGCCAGCCATTTATAATACGTCGCGCCGAGCCCATGACCTCAAAAGCTATTCTGAAAACCATTGATAATAACACAACTAGACAAGACCTTGTAAAAATCATCGAAAGCGGCAGTCTTTCTCCTGCGGACACGGTAATTGCGGTGCGAAAGCTACGGGAAAAACTCATTACGACCAACATCAATGCATCTCAAGCAATACCCATGCTACAAGTCAAAGAGATCATTTCCAGCCAACCCGTTCCGGAAAAGAAGTCATCTGTAACTGGTGGTCTTCCTGTAAGGAAGTGTCCGTCGTCAATTAGCAAAGGTACTCCAGGACCTCCATTGGAGTTGAATTCGATGATGACTGACCTGGCCGCGGTCCGGAATGAGGAAGCGAAAAAGAAAAAGGACGTCATTAGAAATGGTCTCAAGGAGATGAAGAAAAGCAAACCCGCGGTTGCTAGAAGTGGAATGACTATCAAGGAACGGATGCAAGCTAAACCGGTGACATCTAATAACTCCAAAGGCAAGACAAGGTCAAAACTGCCTTATACCAGACGATTGATAGCGGCCGGTGACCCAGCTGAAACAAAACTTGTAAAAACTGGACCCCTAAAGGTAACCAAGGCTCAGAAAAAAGAAGGGTTCCAAATCGAAACGATTGTTCCTGACGAACTGGTGTTGGTACCTGTGGAAAAATTGGACCAGGAACCTGTTCCGAAATTAGTATACGGACTAGATAGGGTCTTGTTCAACCCTGGTGTGGTCCATCTCCAAGATCCACGCTCGAGGGTCTACAATTTTGACCCTTATCTCCAAAAGATCACGCCAGTTTCAGAATTCAACTTTAATGCATTGAAAGAATACAAAACTTCTTCTAAGGATAATACTCTCATACAACTTACCAAGGATCAGAAGAAGAAATACACGGGATCGACGTCGAGCATGTCTTCTGCGCTGGCTCATTTTCATTTCCTTTTGTCACAATGGCGGCCAATCACTACCTCTATGCTATCTCGAACATTTCCCGTTGAATTTAACACCTTTACGAAGTTGCAGCGGGGTCCTACTGCAGTTTTTCTACGGTGGCGAGATGGGGCATATGCCATTGATGCCGACAAAGAATATGATAGTTCAACAGTTTTGATGATGTTGGGAAAGTCCATGGAGAAGCTCTTAACCCTACCCAAGGATCACTATAAGAAGTATCTCATGGAAAATGCCAATAACTTCCCGGAAGAGGCACGGCACGAGCCTGAAACCTTTCACTACACCACCATTGGTGATTTCATGTTACGGTCTCAACTTGATGCGTTCGATCCTAGACTTCCTGGGACTGGAATGTTTGATTTAAAAACCCGGGCTGTCATTTCTGTTCGTATGGATACTAAAGGTTACCAGGAAGGCAGTGGTTATGAGATCAAACGGGGGAATGGAGAATTTGAGTCTTATGAAAGGGAGTACTATGACATGATTAGAGCTGCTTTCCTTAAATACTCTCTTCAAGTACGAATGGGCCGCATGGATGGTATCTTTGTGGCTTTTCACAACACGGAGCGCATTTTCGGCTTCCAGTACATTAGCTTGAACGAGATGGATCTCGCACTTCATGGTTCTGAGGATACTACCATTGGAGATCAAGAGTTCAAGACAAGTTTGGATTTATTGAACCAAGCAATCAACAGAGTCACCAAAAAGTACCCTGAGAAGTCTGTTCGTCTACATTTTGAAACAAGACCTGGTGATACCCCGTTCATGTATATATTTGCGGAACCAATGGAAGAGGAAGAAATCGACAAGATACAAGCAACCAACCAGGAGGACATAGCACGATTTGAAGAAGAGGTACTTGGTATAAAACCCAAGAATAACTCTTTGAAGGAGAAGAAGTATGCAGAATGGGAGGAGCTACGGGTAAAGGTTGAAGAGAGCATTGAGGAGGACGAGATGGATATCCAGGAGATACGATCTATTGCCGAAAACTTACTAGAAGAAAGTGAGTATTGGGATGATTTGTCTCCTGAAGAGAAGCAAAAATGCATCGAGTCTCTTGTGAAATCGGCTACTCTTAGTGAGGAGCCCGAAAGTACAGAAGAACAGAATGAGACTGTATTGGTCACTGATACCGATGGCCAGACTGACGATGATGTACTTAATGAGGATGAAGAGGCTGAGAACGATGATGAGTCCGAAATCAACGAAAACGACGAATTTGAGATTGAGGCCGACGAAGAGGAGCAAAACGTGCCAGAAGATTTTAACCTAAACCAAGCGATACTTGCAGAATCCGAACTAGAAACTGCCGCGAATTCTTTCTTACAAAACTCAGAAGCTACAGAGGCAGCCGAAAATGAGATGGCTGAGACCGAGGGTTCGACTTCTGATAAATCTCCAAGCGAACAAACTACGGGAGAGCTTCTCGAAGAGCTTCTCGGAGAGTCAGACACGAGCGCCAAAGTCGAAGAAGAGGTGGTTAATGATGAGACGTTTACCGGACAAGTCCAAGGAGTTCTCCAGGATAAAGCTGCCACGGAAGGTCATCAAACGGAGGAACTTCTCGAAGACACAGACGCAAATTCTACAGTTGAGGAAGAATTATCTAACGAAGGAAACAACAATGGCAAAATCGTGCAAGATCCACTTGAAGATGAGCTAGATGAGACTGATGATCTGCTCACTCTCGAGGACGAAGTCAAAGCGTACCACGAAGCCGAGACAAAGGAGATAGCGCCCCCAGCGGATCTTCTAGCCATGACTCTGACAATCCGCAATAAAGTCGATGGCGAATATGTCGCTCGACCTGTCGATCTTTCAGATGGACAAAAATGGACTATCGAGTATGCTTTAGTCGATATTGCCGAGAAGGAACGCTCGGCATTATTATATGAGGCATGCAAAAGACGCCGATTTGAGTCCCTACATTATGACGAGGAAGGAGAACCGGATCCGTTGTCTTATAATACCATCTTCATGAAAGAGCTGAAGGATTTGGCCAAGAAGGGTAGGCAATGGAGAAATCAGGTAGATAAAGAGGATTCAAAGAGACCTGTGAGAGTTTTGGGGTGGTCGGATCCGGTCGAGATTGATAGTGAGGGAATCGTGGCTGTGAAAGAAAATACCGAAGCCGAGGAGAGAGAATAGATCTTGAGTTAGAGTGTATCACATTGTATAACTATGACGAATATACTGTATAATATGTATTTTAGGTACCGGGTAGCTAAGAGCACTTCCAATTGGATCTAGTGGGCTGTAATTATATCATCACTCTATATATCACTTAAACCACATCTATCATAGCCTGCACTGAAATTTGCCGAGTTCCATAGTGAACTTTCCACTGAGTTCTAGTAAGTAGTTTACTGTGCTCTTAGCTTTGTTTCTTCACTAGAACAAAACATCTTTTAACGGCTAATTTGTGATATTGTAGGGCACTGCCTTCCAAACCGGGAGCTTCGATGCGCCATTCAAAGTTCAGATTCTGAAGACGTTTACGAGCCAGTGGCAACCATGTCTCCCAGAATTCCAAAAGAGCCGAGAATTAGAGAGAATTCCGATCTTACACATCACACATTCCGAAAATTTGATTCCCGGTGAGAGGTATGCAACGCCATGGTCAACTCTTCTAAAACTAAGCTCCCCATTTTCCGCAACTTCGCAATTCATTCAACCGTGATCAAATTGGCTGATCCACTTGTCTCGGTCTACAGTCTACAGTATACACTCTGCAGTAAACAAAACTAGGTCGGGAGATCATGATAGCGTAGAGGTCCACAGCAAGGTCATCGGTTTTTGACGCCCTCGCCTAATAAAATACGAACTACACATGCTGATTGCTCGATAATGGTTTGAGGCTCTCTCCCACCAACAAGGGTGGCCCAGGAACACCATCGGAACTTCTTTTTGACAAATAGCCACGAGACACGCGACCTTGCTGATTTACGTATTCGGATATGTCGATGACCTATAGGTCCTCTCCGACACTATTTTTGAGACCATTCAACTTGTAGTGACGCACGTATCCCCAATATCGTGAGTAAGAAGCCGTGCGGCTGGCGCTTATCAAGACGCTCGCGCGGAAGTTTCAAAAGCCGAGAGACGCAGTGCCAATAGAGTCAATTTGTTGTGTATTACGGCTCCGTACTTCGTTAGTATCCGTGGTTTGTTACCACGGGAGCCTTGCATATCAACCCTGGGCTATCCAAGGTGGTGGAAGGCTGAGCAAATGTAAGCTTTTTAGCGCTGTAAGCTTATGTGTTGTTGGACATCTTTCTCATTGGCCAGAAAATGTTTCGAGATGTTGTTGGCCAATCAAGGGTAAATATGTCATCTGTTTTGGTCTGAGCCCCCCTATATTAAGCGATGAACCCTCCCTGTTCCGGATGTGTTTGTTTCCAGAAAAAACAATCTAGTCACCCGTCAGCACATAGCCGTTTACTGGAAAACGCCATTCAGATACCCACTAGTATTATACAAAAATACACTGGCAATGGCCATAGTAAAAGTTAAGATGCTTCTATATAACCTGCTTAACTTTCCGCTCAAATGAAATCTTCATCCGAACAATTCAAATCACAAAAACATCATCTCTTCAAGTCCTTTTCCTAGATTAATCTTTTCTGGCTCTTTCCGGTTTCCAGTTTCTCGACTTTATTGATTTTTAATTTCTCCGATTCCACTGACCATCAATCACCAAGAGTCACCAATAGTCACCATGCGGTTCACATCCTCCATCATTGCTGTCGCTCTGGCGTCTTCCTTTGCCTTTGCAGCTCCCCTCGACGCTCGTGATAACCACAAGCAAAGCACAACTACTTCTTCTTCAATGCCAACATCCGCTCCAGCAGCCCCAGCAGCTCCCAAAGACCCCCTCCTCACACAGAAGATATTCCTCTCAGACCTGGCCTCTGACCGTTTCAAGCTCCTTCCCAAAAACGAAGATTTCGTTTTCAACTTCAACCAAGAAAAGGGCAAAGGAGGTAAAGGTGGAGATCTCTTTGCTGCCAATCGCAAAACATTCCCAGCGCTCGTTGGTACTGGATCCGGTATGGCAGTTGGCTTCCTCGGCCCTTGCGGTTTCAATACTCCTCATGTTCATCCTCGTGCCGCTGAGTTACAAATTGTCGTCAAGGGCAAACTTGTCACCGAAATGTTGCCTGAGAATGGAGTTTTCAATGGTGCCGATAAAACTACTGGACGTAGGGTCATTCGTAATGAGCTCACGCAATACCAAATGCAGCCTTTCTATCAGGGATCGGTGCACGCACAATTCAACCCGACTTGTGAGGAAGCCGTCTTTATAGCTTCATTCAACAACGAAGATTTTGGTACAGGGCAAATAGCTGATGAGTTATTTGCTATGGATGATGAGATCGTGGCTGCCACCTTCGGACAGGCCATTGATGGCGCAGAAGTTGCAAAGTTCAAGAAGAATAAGGTTATTCCGGAGTCTATTGCTCTAGGTGTTGAGCAGTGTCTTGCAACCTGCAAGATTGCTGCTAGATGAGTACTTGGAACGCAGCGGGACAGTATAAATGGTTGTTAATACGATATGACTGCATAGCGATGGTTCGGTGGGCTACTTGCATTAACGAGAAAGTTTGGCGTTTCTTGAAGCATTCAATCGGGGCTGTTAGGACGGATTAGATTAGAATTTGGTACAGTCGTTTAATACATAATAAAGGAATTTGCTTCCCCGCACCTTAAGCCATGTTTTCTCACTTCTTGCTCTCCGTATACCTGCTTAATTGCTAGCATATTTCTCTAGTTTATCTCCACGGACTTAAGGACCGAGAATGGTTGGAGTCCCTGAACCAAGGGATCTGTCAAACATTGAGGAATCCAGACCAGGAAGTCCAAAGACCACTCATTGTAGATCGTGAAATTGCGCTATTCTAATTATGGATAGCCAAATTGAGTTTGAGGCATATAACTTAACGTGATGCTCTCAAACTGCACCGCAAGTTTCTAAAATTTTGCACAATCAATCGAGGCAGCTTGCTAAAATTTCCAATAAAACCGCGGGCGATATTCCGGAAATACGGACAGCATATGAGAATAGAGGAGTCTCTAACATATATATAAACTCTAGGTGTAGAATACAAATACGTAGCGTACCAAAAGAGGTACCATGCTGAGTTTCCCTGAATACCAGCTTGCGCAGAGGCGATTTCAGCTGTTGTATACCATGGCAGAGTCATCCATTGCGATATCTGCTCAGTAATTGGTTATTAGCTATCGTTATTTTGAGTTATACAGTCTCTTATGTGCTCAGTGTGCCTTTTGTACTTGGGATCTGTCCAGTCTTAGGTTAGTAACTCCACTTTACATAGCTAAACAGCAAGAGGCTAAAGACGACGTACCTCACCCTCCTTTCCAGGCACCATACTCGTTGCCATCTTTATAGCCACCGCTAGTGCTTTGAACGCACTCTCCGCACGATGGTGATCATTGAAACCTCGTAAACAATCAACGTGCAACGTAATCCTAGCGGCCTGAGCAAAGCTTTCCATGCAATGCGGTATCATCTCACAGCTTAAATCTCCAATCTTCTCTCTCTTCAGCCCCAATTCTATCACAGCATATGGCCGATTACTCAAATCCACCACGGCTCTTGACAATGCCTCGTCCAACGGAGCATACGCGGACCCAAACCTCGCAAGTCCTATTGGCACGCCCAGCGCATCTTTGAATGCACTGCCAAGTGCTATGCACACATCCTCTGCGGTGTGATGGTCATCAACTATTCCTAATCAGCTTCGCTCCCTACCCACTATATCAGAACAGACGGTCAACGTACTGTGCAAATCGCCCTGACATTCTAGCGCCAAACTCCACCCGGCATGTTTTGCCAGTGCATGTAACATATGATCCAAAAAGCCAATGCCCGAATTTATCGCAATAGTCTGAGATTTCGAGGATTGGCTGGCATGGCCATCAGTGCCATTTGTTAGACGTTTGTCCGTAGAGGAAGGGAAAGAGCCACCATCAAGATTTATTGCTAATTGGATTTTGGTTTCGTTGGTATCGCGGGAGAGAGCCGCTGAGCGAACTCTGGGAGATTTTGTATCTACCATTTTGGGTAAAGTGGTTGTTATGAATGAAAGGAGGGGGGGGTTTGTCCGTTCAAAAAATGTTGTTCGTTCGGCAAATTCTCGGCATCAATTACATGGCATGACGTTTACGAGCAATCTCCAACGAAAAGCTCACCAACAACCCCAATGAAATGATGCAAATGATGCATACTTCTGGCGGCCTCAGAAGTGAAGAAGCAAATGCCGCAGCATGGGAAGGTGGCAGGGGCGCGGCGGTTGGTGCTGCAAAGGTATAGCTGTTCAATACACTCAAATGACGATAGGATTAACACATAGACAGTGGGGGGTCGTTGCAGCAGCTCTAGGAGGGGTTGGCTATGCCATTTCTCCTATCTATAGAGGCTTGACCTTTCAATTCAAGGTGTAAGTTTTTCACGTTGCTGGGCATAATATGGGTGTTAATATCTTTTAGCTTCCTCCAAATGTCTGGTACGATCTATAGCTATACCTCTCAGAACAAATAGACTAACATCAAAGGGATGATAATGGGATCTTGTCTGGAAGCCGACCATCGAATACGAGAGTATGAAGCAAAAGTACGAATGCACAAACGGATGGTTCGAGACAGAGCTGCTTGGGAGGCTTATGAGCGAGAATTTGAGGAGTCAATGCCTCCTACGGATCGCAAATGAACAAATCATCTAGTAACAAAGAACATAAATCGGACTGTATTATAAGCCGAGCAACCTGTAAAAACCTATTGGATACATCTCTACTAAATCCAGTGCAAACCGCCTTCCTAACGCCTCAAATGTCTGCATGTCATTACTTTTTTGCTATAAACTTCTTTTTATCCATATTGATCTTCGAAAGCCTCGCAATACATCCACTAAGCTGAAGCAGAGTCTGCACACCTTCCAAGATCTTCATATGTGTGAACCCAATCTCCTTGATAAACTCCAATTTCGAGTGTTCGCTAAGCGTTGGAATCGTTTTTGTAACCCTGAACATCGTACTTATGATATCGTGACTCGAATACCCTAAATTCCACAACTCCTTCAGCGTATCCAACGCTCCCTCGATGTTCCCTTCATAGCATGCCTTTATCATGGCCTGCACTTTGATTGGATGCGGAGAATCCACAACTTTGAATACGTTATCCCCACTGACAAAACCAAATCCAGCGAACGTTGACTGAAGGTTGTTAATGGCCTGCCGCATATCACCTTCTGCACTGAAAACCAGTGCAGCCAATCCATCTTCGCTATATTCACATTTCTCTGCCTCAATGATCTGCAGTAGTCTCTTGACCACTTGTGCGTCGGTCAAGCGGGCGTAACGTAGAATGGCGCACCTAGATTGCAAAGGTTCGATGATTTTGTTCGATTGATTACATGCAAATGCAAATCGAGTTGTTGCTGAATATATTTCCATCGTCCTCCTAAGTGCTTGCTGAGCGCCAGATGTCATACTGTCTGCTTCGTCAAGAATAACCAGTTTTTGGCGGCCTTGGGGAAGTGTCACTTTTTTCTGGGCAAAACCCTTAATTCGGTTTCGTACTACATCAATACCTGGATACTGGGTCAATCCTGAAGTGAAAAGATCACAGTATTTTCAAACCTCTCTCGTCACTGGCATTTAGCTCTAGGACAGCCTCCTTATAATTGTCTCCCAAAAGCTGCCTCGCCAAACAGAGCACAGAGGTCGTTTTTCCAATTCCCGGCATCCCAGATATGATAACATGCGGCATATTTCCATCTTTTGCAATAATCTTGAGTCGCTCAATCGTCTCTGTATTTCCTACTATGTCATCAAGAAAGACCGGACGATATTTTTCAACCCTAGAAAGTTAGTGATGTCAACATAGCCATTAATACTCGCATACCATGGTAATTCGTAATTCGTAATTCCGTTGGAGTTCGGCTTAAGTATTTTCTTTGCAGCTGCCATAGAGGATTCTCCTGGCTTGTCTCCTTTGGTGGCTGCCATGATGGTTGACGTGAGATACGAAATATGTTGCAACAGTCGCGTCTTGTGGAAGTAGACGCGCCCTCACGAATATCACTTAACGCGGGTAGTGGATCTAGCAATGGGTGGGAGTAGATCTAAAGTTGGCCTGATGCTTTGCTCCTCATATGTGAGGCAACCAACCATACTTGATTATTGTTTAACGCCCACATTTCTCCTTGTTTTGGTATAAACAAGTTCAAATTTCAAATGCGAAGGAATCTTGAATTATTGATAGACGTTAAACTCACATTTAGTCTAATCGAAGAAGAAGAAACTTTTACTGTACGAAATATTACACAACACATCTTCGAACCCCTAATTAACAGCATATTCATAGTTGGTGGAACTTCAGTTACACTTTATGCCTTCCAGCAGCTATTCATATTTTTACCTAGAGATCGTTTTAGCCTCAACACAATGTTTTCTATTTTGTGTTCATTTTTAGTTATGGCCCGGTTCTCGCACGCTGCCTATGTAATGTATCTAACAGGGTAAAAGACCTAGCGACCGAGCCTAGTAGGATTTCACTAAAACTGTGCAGACAGCACAATATTATTCCAGATTCCAAGCTAGTATCAAGTGTTACTCATGTTGCTCTAGCTTTTATGCAGTCTTCAAAATTCAACGAGGCCCTAACACCATCCGAATGGCCACTCTTTACCACTGTCGAGGAGGTACGCCAAAGGTTTTCTAAAGGAACTTCTGTTATGGTAGCAATTGGCGGATGGGGTGATACTCAAGGGTTCTCTGCGGCTGCTGCTAGTGATGAAGGACGAATCCTGTTTGCTAGGAATGTAAAGGCAATGGTCGACTTCACGGGTGCTGATGGTAAGTTGAGCCCTCAATTCTCAACAATATAGCATAACTTACAACTCTGAAGGGGTGGATATTGACTGGGAGTACCCTGGGTAATACATGTGTCTATAGCTACTCGCTTTTGCAGTTAACAGTGTCTAGAGGAAACGGAGAGGATTACAAGAAGATCCCGAATTCTCAGAAGACTTGGGAGATCGAAGCGTATCCCAAACTCCTTTATGAAATCAGATTAGCGCTTGGTCCAAACAAGATCATATCGGCCGCAGTTCCTGGGCTTCCAAGAGATATGCTGGCCTTCACCAAAGAGACCATTCCGAAAATCAGCAAGTCACTCGATTTCTATAATATCATGACATATGATCTGATGAACAGAAGAGACTCCATCACTAAACATCACACTGGTGTGCAAATTTCTCTGGATAGTATCAACGCCTACCTTGAAAATGGTGTACCGGCTGAAAAAATGAATCTCGGATTTGCTTTTTACGTGAAATGGTTCAGAACCAATGCCAATGGTGGCTGTGACAAGAACCCGCTTGGATGCCAAACGGTCCTAATGGAAGACCCACTGGATGGCAACGATTTAGGCCAAGCTGGTGCCTTCTCATGGCATGACGAAGTGCCCTCAAATCTCAAGAACTCATTTGGTAAAGCTTTGAAAGACTCACATTACGATGAAGATTATGGAGGCACCTATTATTGGGACTCGGAGGAGAATATCTGGTGGAGCTGGGATTCGGAATCTGATATCAAATGGAAGATTCCTACAATCAAGGAGCAGAAAGGATTAGGTGGTGTTTTTGCCTGGGGTTTGGGTGAAGATGCACCATTTTTCAGTCACTTGAAGGCTTTGAATTCTGGTCTGAGTAGTGAAAACTTGGAGCCCAAGCTCTCTGAAACAACAGAATATTATAAAGATGAGCTGTAGCACAACTATCCAATACCCAACTTGGAAATTTATGGAGGGAAAGCACAAATCTAGGGAGCTGACAATGAAAGTACTGACTGCTCATGCAAGAGTGCGTGACAATACGGGTATAATCAGACAAAACATTCGATAGGATCCCAGGTAAGAAGCAAAATCTCACGCACATAGGCCAATTTATGTATATATAAATTCATTCATTGAAAATTCGGGCATCTACCATCCATACGCTGTGAGAATGAAACTTCTCTAGTTTTAGTCTATGGGAACACATTGTAATACATGTATCTTACCGGTGAAGACAATAAGTAAGCTAAACATTTACGATTTGTGAACACAAGAGAGTAAGATGCTAGAGTGAGTATATACTTGCAAGCAGTCAAAAAATAACACAGCAGGAAGGACTTCGCTTGCTTCGTGATTGAAGTCTGCTCCGGAATCGATGATATAGTCAAGCTTCTCGCAGTGATTAGTCTTGGTAAGAGAACCTATGGATCTCAACGAGTTTATGACAGTAAATTGGATACAGGCGAGTTGACGGTTCCTGAACCTTGGTGTGAGTGGGATGTATCACTTGAAGAATTGGAATTCGCTCTAGATCCTACACGTAGAGCCCCACGAACGACCATTTTCAGTAATAAAAAACCATAACAGTATTCGAGGTATGTAGAAATAACAGACTCAATATTCCAAGAACCCAACAACCCAACAATCAATAATCAATTGGCCAAGCAATCAAATGATCGAATCGAATCGAAATGCCCCCCCCCCCCCACTAAATAAAAATAAA
>Ga0247809_1001076_pt1 | contig 12177 bp, 14 predicted proteins | sample UWRJL104311B1_FD_180951 | JGI IMG/M metagenome (GOLD analysis project Ga0247809, IMG submission 180951) | Plant litter microbial communities from Arlington Agricultural Research Station in Wisconsin, United States - UWRJ-L104-311B-1 | ecosystem: Environmental > Terrestrial > Plant litter >...
AGCACCAGAAGGTGGTGTTGCAGTAATAGGTGTACTCATTACGACATACTTTATTTACATTCTTGGTGGCCCTATCCAGGAAGAGCCGGGCTGGCGAGGCTTTGCTTTACCAAGGCTTCAAGAAAAACTTCACCCTATCAAAGCAGCACTCATTTTAGGTGTAGTTCATTGTTTCTGGCACACGCCGTTGTTTTTTACCCGCGAGTGGGACACCGCACGTAGTGATGCTGGTCAATTATTAGCCTATCTCGTTTTGGTTGTCAGTATGTCATTCGTTATGTCGTGGATTGCTAACGGAGCAAAGGGTAGTATTTTACTTTCGATTCTTGGGCATAATGGCGTTAACTGGGCATTGTTTACCGTAGCGGTACTTACAGGTAGTCTTGTCATCACTAACTGGCCAGCGGCTATTGGAATGGCAACACTTGCTCTTATAGCACTTATTGTGACACGAGGCCGTTTAGGATATGTACCGAATACAACTTCTAAAGTTAGTCTTTAGATAAGCTTTATTAGAGTCCTGTTAGGGTTTAACAATAAAACGCCGATTTTACTCGACGTTTTACAGGGGTCATTGTTTAAAATAATCTTGGTGCCAGATAGCGGACGCATTTCTAACTCTAAATAATGACAGTATTGACACCTCCAAGCTGAAATACATCGTTTCTAGTTTTGTTTTAGCGGACAATCTACTAAACAGCAAGTAATTTCAAGCCGTTTAGTTTCCTCGCATCAATATGGGTCTTAGCTAAGTAGGCGCACTTTTTTTATAGACAATGATGATCTACTTATTAATAAGCGACTTGTGTTTGAGCTTTTTATGCTTATCGCCAACCAGCTTTTTAACTTTATACCGCCACTCAGGTGTGTCGAGAACCTGTACAGGGCTCTTATTAATCAACTGATTGAAATCTACCCTAGATGCTGATACAACTTCTTTCTTCATAACATCACTCAAGGAGTCGGGAGTTAGAAGAACTTGATAGTAATCGCCGACTTTATAAACATCAAGTATTAGGAATGTGAACCCTAAGTCAAAAACGTATGCCCCTCTGTTTTTATATTCAGTATCTGCCCACGACAGCGTATTCCCAATTTCTAATGTTATTACAAATCGCAAGTTACAACCCGAAATTAAACCACCCCTCAAAAAAGAGCCCGTTAAGCCACTCGACTCATATATAGCATCACCAGCTTGGTAGCTATTAACTTCTTGCGTTGTTGCTATAGTGTCTCGATAGATGAAATTATATTTTGACATTTGTTTAATACCTATACTAATTATAGATTAAATAGCTAATGATATTTTCAAGCAAAGAGAGCCTAGTTCAGCGATGCGACTAACACAGAATTATTAGAACTCTAGCTCAAAATCAAGCTTATAGTTTGCATCTTCTAATGTTTTTGCGATATCCAATAACCCAATGTACGGTCTATACTCGTCATCAATATCAAGATAGTGCATTTTATTGTCTATCATTTTGGATGCCCTAAGTACAGTTCTAGTTCCATTCGTGAGACTATAGCCAGTAAGTTCGTTCGCATAAAATAACCCGCCAGTTTCTGTCATCATTACTGGGAAAATATTGCCACCCACTCCCTCGTATGACCTTTGTAAAATTACCTCTTTGTAGAATGTAATCAAACCAATAGTGTCGTGTGCAAGCACTTGAAATGCATTCATCGAACTGACATCTTTGAAGTACAAATCCGACATAACATTTTTTGGAAGTTCGATTCGGTTATAGCTAGCGTCCATTCCGTAAAACAAAGACTCAAAGCTGTCGGCCTCCTCAGTCTCAACTTCAACACCCGATGCATTAATAGTAACTTTATAGCCTATAACCACAGCTTTCTTTGTGTCTACAGAAACCCTACTTCCCCTGCTCAGAGGAGTTGGCGAAGAATGCAAAGCATTACCCATAGCCTGCAATATCTCCGTATCAACACTTTGATTTACCGACACTCCATCGCCGTGAAGCCGCACTCCGTCGGCCAACACTTCACCTAGTCGAGTTGCATCAAAGTCATCGTTTTGAGTTAAGTCGTATCCCACCAGTAGTATTGCGCACTTTGTATAACGACCTGTAGCTCGATTAAATTCTATCGCAGCCTCTTTTAATTTAGTGTCAAAATTTGCTTTTGTATCACTAAAGGGCTGCTGCTCGCTTGAAAGTTCCGTCATATATTTTGCAATATAAGCTCCAAGACTGGCATCTCCAGCTACTGCGATAGAGGAGTAGGTATTAAAGTGCATCCATTTTTGAGCATTGTCTTCTACTACCACAGACCCGTCAGGAAAAGTCTTAGTCGCTCTAGAATCGGCGATAATGAAGCTTTTTTTAATTCCTCGAACTCCAGCTGTCAACGTCATATTATCTCCATAATTAGTTTTCTAATTATACCCTTTGAAAACGAAAAGCTCATATCTTAGATGGATTTTGAGATCTGCAAAATACACTAACTAATGGGCAGTACTCCAAATATATTCGTGAGAAGCGATAGAATAAGCCAATAAATACCGACCAACGGCAGATAAAGTATGAAGTACATTGCAGACCTTAGTGCTGCGCTTTGCACCTCAAGATGCGAGGAGATAAGCCCCACTATCGGATAACAGATGAGTCTAAATAATGTATAGATAGACAGAATCTGTCCAAAAACCCACCCAAGTGCATCGTTCGAAAAAACAGGAAGTTGCTCAATTGTAATGTAGCAAAGGTAGAATCGTGCAACGAAACTTATCGTGCTTACTAGCGGGTACATTTCTATTTGTTAACCTCGACTACAAATTTTTCACCTATTTCAACAACTCGCTTTGATAACTTGTTATAAACGTAGTATTTAACCCAGTGCTTGCCGCCATACTGCTCTGTTTCGTGATTAATATATTCGTTAGAGTTTTTACCACCTCCCGCACCGTGTGCCTCGAACAAGTCACCTCTTGTTTCTGGAGAGCCTTGCGCATTCAGTACTTGCCAGCGAATTCCAAAGAATTGTTTATCGTATTCATTTGCACGAAATTCTAGGGATTCACCGACACCTGTAAACTTCCGCCATCCTCTAGTGATAACCGTGCCCTTTGATTGATGTTCGCGTATCGTCGTTATTCGAAGAGAGCCGTCAGTTTCAATTCCCCAGCCCCTTTGACGCAAGGGCTCAAGTTCTGCTGGAAAATCATTGATGTCAGCAGGAAATGAAACACTAAGCACTGAACGAAGTTTAGCTGTATCTACACCTGCGAATCCTTCAGCGAGCACATTGCGTGCATTAACAAAAAAGTTCAATATATCTTTTTGTTGAGCTTCGCTGATTCGACTCGCCAAGTCGTCCTCTAGTGGTTCGAGCGTAACGCTCAACAAAGAGTGCGGCACATTAAATATTCGAATGATTCCGTTGATTATATTAAGGAGGTCATCTGCGTATGAAGATTTATTCTCATACAAGTTACACACAAGGGCGGTGATGCAAATGGACGACAGCGTACTGGTCAAGCCAACTGTATCACGCATACGTTTAATAATGAGGATGAGTGAGGGTAAAAACGTATTCACTTCTGCGGTATCTTGAAACCATTCAATCAGTTTCTTCGTGTCACTCGGAAACCATTTGTTTGCACTGCGACGTGACGCATATCGTGTTGGCTGTATAGACTTGATGGGTACGTAATCAACGTGAAACGCCACTTCGGTATCGGCATCAGTCGAATGAAGAACACGCTCGCAAGATTCTCGTAACTTTGTATCAAGTTTTGCACTATACTTATCGCTCAACACGTTACGTACATCCTTGAGCGCACTAACCGCATCTATCCAAACTGAACGTTCAAGTACTATATCAACATCATACTCACCGGCAATACCATCGCGACTTTGGAGTGCAGTAAGAGGGCGTACGGTGGTTCCCATTGCATAAGAACCTTGTGAGTAAATCTCAACATCACCCTCGTACTCAGTTGCAAAAAGCGAAAGTGTTTCTATGAGCATCTGGTCTATACTGTCTGCCTGTGAACGAGTGAGAATGATGTTTGTCAGATACTCTTCAAAAAGCGTGTCATATCGACTAAGGTTCATAGACTTTAATCTTCCAAAGGCGCGCGATAAACCAAGAGTCACGAAGTCGCATTAACGGACGCATCAGGGGGTTCATCAGGCGTCGTGAGTCTTTAGCGAATTGCATCGACAACTCTTCAATCCTCTTGTGGTCAGGGCGATGTTCAGGCTTCACTTCGGCATCAGGGCCAAAGGGTTTTTGCTTCCAAGCCTCTTCTGTCTGTTGTTTAGTTAACTTCTTGATGGCGCTAATATATAGAGCATAGCGCTCACCGTGCCATTTTGATTCAGTAGCAAGTAGCACGCGATAGTATTCATTTTCTTCTTGAATTTTGTGAAAGGTGTCACGGATTTTAATAACATCAGAAAAGTCTTTGGTGCGCCTACGAATTCTATAGTACATTTCAACTCGTTTAAACACGGACTTACTAGCGGCAGCGACAAGCTCTTTGTGTTTAGTAGCCTGAGCTTGGCTATTCTTAACCACCGCAGCAAGGACTGCCGTGCTTAACAACGCAATTAACAATGTAGCCACTAATTGTAGGTCGGAATCCGAAAACACGCTGTTCCCCTATTTTTTATTTTATACTCACTCTGAAATATAAACTCTCTCCATTTTACGCCTGCTCGCATTGCATTGCAATAACATAAGAATTATTACTTAATACGCTTATGCTTAGTGCGCCTGCTGCTTTCGTCACCTAGTCTTTCTTGGCGACGGTATTAAACATACTAAATTGGCTTTCCTTAAATCGCTCCAGACCTTAGCGATATATAACCATTATCTACATACCTGCCCAGCTTGGCTTCTGATTGATAGTTCCGTTGCTCTGCGATATATCTTAGTTAGTATAGAAGCTTGATTTGTGCATCCTGTTTACATACCACGATTCTCCATTCGGCAGCCTTGCCACATAGATATATCCCTGACTTATACGTTATTTGTGCTGATAACAGTGACGTATCAGTGATAATAAGGGTTTTGTCAGTTTTAACAAACAAACATAGACCTAGGTTCTTAGAGACCTCAATAAGGCAATGTGTTTTAATATTAAGCATATGAGCTATAAATATTACGGACTACATTCCAAAGTCCAACGCTGGAATCGTCAGCTCTCTTATTATCTAAAAATTAAGAATCAAGAAAAAGCATTGGAAGCTGAGGAATATATTATTCAGGACGAGCTCTTTATTTCTGAAATTCGTCAAGCACGACAAGAATTCGGTATTTACGAGAATCAATTATATCCAAATTTAGAGCGTTTGAGCATCGGTGATGTTTATTCTTGGTTCAATTCGACAATGAAGGAACTAGCAATCGACAAAGATTTCGGAGATTTAGCTCAAACTGCTTCAGACATCTGTGCAAGGTTAAATCTTCCCTATGGCTGGTCAGACTACGTATCCGCATATATATGCTTAAATGATAGGCCTTTGAATATAGCTATCGAGCCAGATTTGAAAATTGATATTGTAGGAATTGAACACGATGATTCACTGATGGTTCGGATAGAAAAAGGTCTTACCAGATCTGATTATATTGCGGCCTGGAAGGCACTGGATAACTACCTCAAAGAACTTACGCCAATAGAACATACCGGCGATTCATTAAAATATAGAATCCTGTTAGATAATGTAGAAAATAATATGAGCGCAGGAAAACTTGCTAAAAAATACTTCCCCATAGATACCCAGAGCCTAACTAAATACGAAATTATTTCGCAATCACAGCTCAATAGAGACAGAGTAAAGAAGATTTTGAAGCGGATGAAAAATAGGGACAAAAAAGTTTCTTAAAATATCCTCGCTCTAAAACTGGCGCACCCTTCTAAACTGTTAAGTACGACAGACAACGAGCCAAAGCCTTATATATCAACTGTCGTGGTGGAGGCTCGAATAAAGGAAAACCATAATGTCCGAAGAGGAAAATGGTTATAAATTTAATGGCAAATGGTCGCCTGATATCGCTAAGTATAATTTTACTCAGGTTCCAAATTTGCTGCTTGGTTGCCAAGCGCATTTAGGGCTCACGGATGGCGAATTAGTAACACTAATTCAGCTACTGACCTATTGGTTTAGGCACGAAAGTAAAGTGTATCCTTCCATTACTACGCTAACGAAATTTTCACACAAAGGCTACTCTACAGTTCAAAAAAGATTACGCTCGCTGGAATCCAAAGGTTTCATAAAACGCAGACACCATCTTGGTACCTCTAATACCTACGACTTGCATTATTGTGCCATCAAGTTATATGAGCACCAGAGAGTTTGCGCAAACCCGCCTCGCAATAGAGCAGCCTCAGTGACAATAATGAGGAGCCTACCCTCCTCATTAACAAGCAACAAAGAATACGAAGCTAGAAGAAGAAACTCTTTAACCCATACTGAGAATAATGTCGCACATCTCTCTTCCGAAATATTTGGAGCTGAGATTTTATGATTAATACAGAAGATGCAAAAACAAGCTTGAAGAACCTAGCAGGTTTTTTAGACATACTCGTCCAGATAGACCTTCAAAAACCGAACTCAGAGCCTGAGGCAAGCATAAGGGCTAAAATAAACTCATAACTTAGAAAAGAGAAATTCAGAATGAAAAAGCCAGAAGTATTACTAGTTGCTCGTGTTTCAGACGTGGAACAACGCAAAGCACTACCAGCTCAAAAGAAACGACTATTAGAATATGCCGAAAGAAAAAAATGGATTGAAAATGTTAATTTTAGATATGTAGAATTTGACGAAACAGCATTTAAAAAGGACCGCAAAACGTTTAACGAACTCGTAATCAAGCCTTTACAAGAGAACAATGAACTCAACACAGTCGTATTTGACAAGATAGACAGATTTAGTCGAGACTCGTCTTCTAGTGAAAAAGCATTACTTACAAGATTATTTGAATCCGGTAAAATTGAACTACACTTCCCTAGCGATAACCTTTTTATCAGCAAAGCCTCGCCTGCCGCCGATAGGTTTCGACTTGATATAGGAGTCTCTTTGGCCTCCTATTACTCTGCCTCAATTAGAGATAATGTTAAGCGACGTTTCGAGCAGCTATTAAGTGAAGGTATCTGGGTACATAAAGCTCCTGTTGGATATAAAAATATCACTATTCCAGGTAAAACCAGTTCGCAAGATACAAAGAATATTGTCATTGACGACCAACGGGCACACTACATAGCAAAAGTTTTTGAGTTAAGAGCGTTAGGAACTCCTTATGGTCTTATTGCGAAGAGTCTACTAGAATCTGGCTATACGTCTCGAAAGACCGGTAAAGCAAGGCTAACTAAGAGCGATATAGAAAAGATTATCAATAATAAGTTCTATTACGGCACTATGACGCACAACAATAAAGAATACGAACATTTCTATCCAAGGATTATCACAAGAGCTCTGTTCAATGAATGCCAGCGAGTAAATGAAGGTCGTCAGGCAAGAAAAACTAAATGGGATAGTCTAAACTACACACTCAGCGACATTGTGACGTGTGGCAAGTGCGGAAGGTCGGTGTCGCCATTCAAATCAAAGAAATGGGTTTATCTAACTTGCGCTAATCCCAAGTGTGACAATCCTAACACTGCAGAATCATTAGTAATGGGTTCTATTGAAGCATTAATCCGCAATATACGTATTCCCGAGAATATGATTGAGAATGTCATCACCCAGCTTAAGACCAAACACGATGAGCAACAATCATATTATGTACAATCCATTGATGCAATTAGGACGGAACAAGATGGGATTGATAAAAAGCTAGAATCATTCTTCGATAAGCTAGTAGAAGAGCGTATATCCCCAGAGCAGCACGACAAGATTGTCGCAACTTTACACAGCCGTCGTGATGATCTCAATGACAAGCTAGACTCTCTAACTCAAGGTGACAAGAACTTCCAGGTAACCGCCTCCTACTTGTTAGACCTGATTATCAGGGCTGAGCAGCTTTTTGAAGAAGGGACTAACGAACAAAGGTCGAAACTACTCGGATTCCTACTTTCTAACCTCAAAATGAATGACAAAAAGCTTACTTATACAGTGAATTGCCCCTTTAACTTGGTAATTGAGCAAAATAAATCGGAGCCAAACGGCTCCGATACATCATTTTGGTGCGGGTACAGGGACTCTAACCCTGGGCCTCATCCTTGGCAAGGATGCGCTCTAACAGCTGAGCTACACCCGCATACCCTAAAGAGTATAGCGGTGTCAGGGGACTTTTTCAAGGGGGAGACGGGTTTTAAACCCTTTCCAAATAAAAAGTCCGATCGCAATGATCGGACGTTTTATTTGGTGGCTCCTCCCAGACTCGAACTGGGGACACGCGGATCTTCAATCCGCTGCTCTACCAACTGAGCTAAAGAGCCACACTTGGGACTATTGTAGGTGAAAGTCGGCTATTTTTCAAGCGTAGAACAGATGACTCGGCCGTAATCGACGCCGATTAGGCTACTCTGGTGGGTTCTTGCCACCAGCAAATGTCTTTAACGTCCCGTCACCAAGGCGATACCAGATCCGATAGGCTGTACAGACATCGTCATCATGAAAACATGTCCAGTGTAGTGGGTCTGCTTGCTGCAAGGCGGTTGCACGCACCGAGACATAGCCGATCTTACCTCCACTACCATGTGCGGCCTCTGCGTAGGCACCCTCTTCGCGAAATGATGTCACCGACCCGGTGGTATCAAACGGTGATTTTAGATCCTCGGCAGTGACATCGTCCAAGTTACTTAATGGCCATACCCCTGTCGTATCATTCAGCCCCATTGCACCCCAGGGTGCGCTCTTTGGGTAGACGCCATTGTCCAGGAAGTACATATCAAGGCCAGCTTTGACAACATCCATGCGTGATTGCAGTACGGCACTTTTTGCACGTACCTGTGCGCCGTTATACGAGACAACAACGATACTAGATAGAATACCGATAACAACGACGACTATCGCTATCTCGACAATCGTAAAGCCTCGTTGGCGGGCCTTTGGGTGCTTACTTGTGCCCACGAAGTGCATCAATCAGCTCAACAGGAAATAGCATCATGGTCTTTTGACTTGGTTCGGTACTAATTCGCTCTAGTGTTCCGAGTGTACGCAGGTTTAGTGCACCAGGTACTTTTGCGAAGATAGCGGCAGCATCGGCGAGGTTTTGGGCAGCAACTTTTTCACCATCTGCGCCGATAATATTAGCGCGGCGTTCGCGTTCGGCTTCGGCTTGTTTTGCCATGGCGCGCTTCATGTCTTGTGGCAGTTCGATGTTTTGCATTTTGACGTTTTCGATATCGATTCCCCATTTGCTGGTTTCGGCGTCGACGATTTCTTTAATGCGTTCGCTAATTTCTTCACGTTTTTGTAGCAGCTCATCAAGTTCAAAGTTACCGGTCACGTCGCGTAGGGCGGCTTGGGCAAACTGACTCGTCGCATAGGTATAGTTGGTTGTTTCCAGGACTGCCTTGGCTGGATCTACTACACGGAAGTACACAATTGCATCGATACCAGCAGTCACGTTATCTTTGGTGATAATCTCTTGCTTGGGAATATCAATAGGCGTCGAACGAACATCAACTCGGCTCATTTGCTGAAAGATCGGCACAATCACCCGTAGTCCAGGTTGGCGCACACCAGTAAAGCGACCAAGGGTCAACACAATCCCTCGTTGGTACTGATTGACGACCTTTAGACCGCTCAGAATAAATACGATAGCGACGATAACGACTGTCCAGATTACTAATTCCATGAATACTCCCTGTTTATAGGCTTAGTATAGCGTATTAAACGGCGGATGTGTGCACGGCAAGATTTATCAAGCGCTCAATTAGCTGGCCATAGCTCACACCGGCATGTTCCCATGCTTTTGGATAGACACTAATATCTGTAAATCCTGGAATAGTATTAACTTCATTGAGGTAAATGTCCTGCGTATCTTTGTCGAGAAAGAAGTCAACGCGCGCAAGCCCACTACCACCCAATAAGTAAAAAATCTGCTTTGCCTGCAATTGCAAGCTGGCACTAATTTCAGGTGAAAGCTCGGCTGGAATAACAACTTTAGAAGTGCTCGCTTTGCCGTACTTTGATTCGTAGCTATAAAAATCGCCATCAGACCTTACCTCGCTGACTGCGCTCGCTTCGACAGTAGGGTAGTTTCCTAACACGGCGACCTCTAACTCGCGTGCGTTAATCGCCTGCTCGATCAGCACGATCGTGTCGTGTGTATGCGCATCCCGTAGTGCCTGTTCAAGCTGGGGCTGATCCACCACTTTATGAACCCCTATCGAGCTACCTGCATTGGCAGGCTTGATAAATAGTGTCGCTCCAAGTTGTTCGCTAATTTTTTCGTACTGAGGGATTGGGTCGGCGCTGTGGTGAACCATGAAGGACGCCACCTTGATATTATTCACCATTGCGATTTGTTTGGTGATATATTTATTCATCGCAGCCGCACTCGACGTCATATCACAGCCAACAATTGGAATATGTAGCAGCTGTGCGAGTGCCTGCACCGAGCCATCTTCGCCGTTGCGACCGTGTAGAATCGGCAGGATCACTGTTGGGCGAATAAGCTTGTCGGTGCCTTCAATCACAAAAGCAGCTTCACCTAATTTAGGGAGCAACTGCTTGGTTTCACCAGTAGGGTTATCCACGACAGCGTCAACATGCCACCACACACCATCTCTATCAATGTACCCAAAATGGATCATATACTTCGATGTATCAATCGCCCGAGAGACGTTGATTGCCGATTTAATCGAGACGTCATGTTCACTTGATTCACCGCCGAATAACAATAGAATAGATGGTTTCATATACATAGCATACCACCAAGGTATAATAGAATGATGCAACGAGTTCCACTTGCCGAAAGAATGCGCCCCTCAACACTCGATGAAGTGATTGGCCAGACACACCTCCTGGGTGATCACGAGATCTTGAAGCAGATCGTCAAGAACCGCGAACCGGTCAGTCTGATTCTTTGGGGGCCACCCGGTAGCGGTAAAACAACCTTGGCGCGCATTATCGCCAAAGAAGTGAACGCTGAATTTATTGAGATATCAGCCGTCACAAGTGGCAAAAAAGACGTCGAACGTATCGTCGAACACGCCCGCCAAAACTGGAACCTCCAACTACGAACAATCCTATTCGTCGATGAGATTCACCGCTTCAACAAAGCCCAGCAGGACGCTTTCTTGCCACACGTTGAATCAGGCCTCATCACCCTAATTGGCGCAACGACCGAAAACCCAAGCTTTGAGGTCATTACCCCACTACTCAGTCGAACGCGCGTACTGGTGCTGGAACCACTTGATAAACCGGAAGTTATTGGTATCTTGAAACGCGCTGTGACGCTCGAAAAAGCCTCGGCGCGGATTGATGCCAAAGCAATCGATTATATCGCCGAACTATCTGGTGGCGATGCCCGAGTTGCACTTGGTAACCTAGAACTCGCTTTCAGCATGGCCAAAAAAGTCACCGTCGAGGTCGTCAAAACTGCCGCCCAAAAACGCCTGCCCGGCTACGACAAAAAAGGTGACATGCACTACAACGTCATCTCGGCATTTATTAAAAGTATGCGCGGTAGCAACGTCGATGCAACACTATACTACCTGGCTCGTATGATCGATGCCGGCGAAGACCCAAAGTTCATCGCCCGTCGTATGGTTATTTTTGCCTCCGAAGATATCGGACTAGCCGGTAACGGTGCCCTGGGCCTTGCCCTCAACGCCTTCCAGGCAGTAGAGCGTGTTGGGATGCCAGAATCTAGCTATATTCTTTTTCACGTTGCGACGGCGCTTGCAAAAAGCGAAAAGTCACGCCAGACAACCGACGCCATGCACCGTGCTCAGTCACTCGCCAAACAGTACAACGACGCACCGGTCCCTTTGCAGCTACGTAACGCACCGACAAAACTCATGAAAGACCTCGACTACGGCAAGGGCTACAAATGGGAAGCTGACTTCAAACACGACAAGGGATTTTTACCAGATGAACTAAAGAACGAGAAGATCTTTTAGCTAGTTACTAGTTTTCTTTTGAATCTCGCTGCTGTTTCATCGCCAGATAGACACCATTTGTCCACCCAAAACCATCTTGCAGTGCGTATTCACCACCGCCACCAAGCCCGTCGCCGTCGACAACGTTATATTTCTCA
>Ga0247809_1001077_pt1 | contig 12168 bp, 11 predicted proteins | sample UWRJL104311B1_FD_180951 | JGI IMG/M metagenome (GOLD analysis project Ga0247809, IMG submission 180951) | Plant litter microbial communities from Arlington Agricultural Research Station in Wisconsin, United States - UWRJ-L104-311B-1 | ecosystem: Environmental > Terrestrial > Plant litter >...
TAGGTAGATTTGTAGCTGAGGAAATTTGGCTTTTAAAAGTTCTATTGTTTTTTTTTTTAAGCTTTTATCATCATACAAGGATATAGAGAAATTTTTTGCTTCTTCATAAGTTAGCCACTTCGAAAAACTATAAATGCAAAAAAGTGTCTGATGAATAAACTTTTCTCCAGTTAAGAAATTTAGCTTGAATTTACCAAAATTATTGAAAGGACTTGAAAAAGCTAACTTATCAAAAGCGTAATTTCGCATTTCAGCTTCTCCATCTAGCATTTCAGTATATTTTATCTTACCACCGTATCTTTTAATAGTATCTCTTTTTTCTATTGGGCGATAATAATATTTGTAAAGTAACTTCCCTAAAAATGACATATTATAGGGTTAAATAGTTGACTAATTGTTTATGAATATAATCTGGGTTAAACATCGTGCTACTAAATAATTCTATCATATTTAGCGTTTCTGTCGTTGTTATTTTTGTGGCTAAAAGTTCATATAGCTCTTTTTGGTTATACTCTTTTAAATATAATGGCCATTTATTTTTAATGCACCATTTTCCTAAAGCAGACTCGATAGGTGCGATTATAATTGTAGGAATGCCCATTCTAGTATATTGAATAAATTTACTCGGAAAACAAGTTTTAATCCAAGGCATTTCTATTAAAAGTTGTGGATATGGAATAATACAAGCTTTGCATGTTGCTATAAGGAAATCATTTGATTCTTTTGCCGTTTCGAATAATGTTTGATAATGTACATTCTTATATGAATAAGAAAGGTATTTAGCGTTATCGTTATTTCCTATAATATAAAAAGGTACTCTAATATGATAAAGAAAAAGTGATACTTTCTCTAAATATGGAATAATCTCATTGTAAACAGATCCAGAGTATGCAATAGCTTTATTCTTTGTTGGAATTGGCAGCTTATCATTTTCTCTTGCATCTTCAGGTATAGGATAAAGAAGTTTCAATTTCTTGCTAAACTGTGGCCAATTATCTATCAAGGCCTCTGATGCAATGAACACAAACCGACTAACGTCTAATATTTTTTTTGAATTTTCAATAGAGATTTTTTTTGATTTGTGGCTATTTAATTCCGATGTGTCATCATGAAAAAAGCTATAAAGTGGCAAACCTGTTTTTATCTGAACAAATGAACAAAATGTAGCCAAAAAATCTCCATAAACGAAGCCAATTAAAGTATCAATTTGGTTATCCTCATTTATTGTTTAGCATGCAGTTGATAATAGTCGAAAAATCTGATTTTTTGAAGTATACCATATGGCTTGTAAGGGGGATAATACCATTTACGATTAGGTAATAAATGAATTCTAAATACGGAATCTAAATCTTTTTTCCTGTTCGAATAAGAATTTACATCAGTTAAGATATGTATAGTGTGACCTTCGGATATTAATCTTTTAAAGTGCCGATGAAATACCACATCACTTGCATAAGTGTTTATTGGAAGAATTTCTGATATAAAAAGGATGTTCATGAAAACTATATTTTCATTTTAATTTCCCGTGATATTTTGGCTAATAGTCGAGTGATTAGAGAAGGCACCTTCTTTGGAATAGGGTAACTAGAGTTATAATATTTTACAGATTCGTAACTTACGTTGCTATGATAATTGATATCATTTAAATAGTCAAGATATAAAGATTTCATTTCTGGCCGATTTTGAAATGTAAATCTTCCATCAGCTCGAGGCATTAATTGTTCAAGTTTCTTATCGAAACTGCTGAAATGATAGAAAAAGAGATCTTCAGTAGTATTTACCATGAACTTTCCTGCTTCTAAATGAATTGTTCTATCATGAAGATTCCAATATGCTGCATTAAAACCCGGATGATCTATAACCAAAACCTCCTTAAATAGGGAAGGTACTAGATTAAGCCATATTTGATCAGTAAAATATCCTTCCTTTAAATCGATAATGCATTTTTCGTTCAACCTTTCGCACCACCAATGTAGAAATTTTTCAGATATCTCAGATCTTTTTAAGCCTAAGAAACCCAAATTATATATTCCATGATTGAGAAATAAATTTTCCTGTGGGAACAATCCATCAAATGGAACAGGCTTAAGGATATGTGGAGTTAGTAAAATAGACTTTTTTTTCCAGAATTTCTCAAAATTGTTTAATGACTGGTATACTTTGATATCTGGGTCAAAATAATAGATTGTTTGAGCATCAGTGTATTCAAAAAGATAATTAAAGGCGGCACCTTTGATTGCTGTATTAAATTCTACAATATTGTAGTTTTCCAGCTGCCATTGCAAATTTGGTATTTTTAACTGATCGGGTGTCAATATTTTGTCAAAGCCAAGCTGCTCGTAATTTATCTTATTCGATTTTTGGTCTGCAAGAAAAAGGTACACAACGGCTTCTGATTTTTTCTTTATAGAATTCACCAAAACCCTCGCTTTGCTTAAGTAGTTATTTGAACAAATAGTAAATGCAATCATTTCTTAGCCTTTAAAAACATTTTAAAAATAGTTTTCTTATATATTAAGACGCTATATAAGTAAAGACTCTTTAAAAATCTCCCATTCATTAATTGTTGATGGGCTTCTTTCTGGATTTTTATATTTAGTAAATTAAATTTGTGGACTCGATAAGGATGATGCTTAATTACAATGTTATCAAAATCTGATATAAAATTAGCGTCCGTTTGAGAACTTAATCCACCTCCACGAAATTTTGCAATAATAAGATCAATATGGTGGAATCTAAATTTAGTTGCTAATCTAATATTTAAATCATGATCTGCACATATCTTGTATGATTGATTAAAGGTTTCGGAATTATTAAACATTCGTTTGTTATAAAAAATAGATTGATGACAGATGTTGTTAGAAATAATTTTCTCTATTGAGAAATGACCATCATAAACCTCTCCATCTTTTGCCCATCCTGCGTCTCCAACAACAAGAACGCTTCCGTATATAGCCATATTTCTTGAAGTCTTCAGCAGCTCATAAACATTATCAAATACACGGTTGCCAAACAATTCGTCATCACTACCTAAAAAATAAATCCATTCACCTTTAGCTGTTGTTATCCCCTTATTCATTGCATCATAAACACCTGAATCTATTTCTGAATAAACTTTTATTCGATTATCATTGAAAGAGTTGATACTTTTTAAAGTATCATCATCCGAGATGCAATCTCTTATAATAATCTCATAGTCTAGAAAGGTTTGGTTTAATATACTGGATAGGCATTTTTTTATATGTAGCTCGCTGTTTTTTGTGGGTATAATTACAGTAATGAAAGGATTACTTTTTACCAACTTAATATTTGGATCTGAATACAACGTAGTTAATTTTGAAGCAAAACATAAATGATTTTAACAGAGGCTCATTGAAGGCTTTAGAAATTATCAAAGCAATTTCAATAAATTTATGCCAAGGAATTCCCTTATAATGCGACTTCAAAACCATAGCTAGATTATTTTTTGACTCGATGTGTATTTCGCTAAGCTTCACGCCATATATGTATTGATCTGCATTATTAAATTTGTTATTAATCCAATATATGAATTCAAGGTGACCGAAGATTAAACGCGATTTATTTTTCGCGGCATTTGAAGAAATATTTTTACCACTTCTTCTCCACTCAACCCGGGGACCTTCAATTGTGTAAAGTCCTTTCGGATACGAAAAATTAATAGATGTCGCCCAATCACTTGCTTGTCCTTGAATAAAGTTAACAAAACCTCCGAGCTCATTATACTTCTGTTTTTTAAATATATGGTCTGGCATAGAATTTCCTCTTTTCCATTTTAGTATATTTATCGCTAAACTCATTGGGTTCTCTAATTTTGGACTAACTCTTGCTGCTGCAAGAAAGATATCATCTGCATCAATTATAGAGGTGTTGAATCTATACACATCGTAGAAAGAACTGGTAATGCTTAAGGCCTCGTAAAATTTTTCTACACAATTTGAGTCCGCCAAGTCATCGTCTGAAAAAAGCCATATCCATTTTTCATCTCCTGCCAAATTAACGCATCTTTCCCACTGTGCAACTAAGTCTTTCCCACCTAAATTTTTTTCAAACCTATGATAATTCAAGTTGATTCTATCAGCAAACTGATTGCATATTTCTTTCAATGAATAAGGACTGCAGTCATCTCCAACATATAAGTTGAAATTTTTATTTGTTTGAGAACAAATTGAATTTAAAGCCTTCTCAAAATATTCTTGCTTATATGCTGGAATTATAATGGCCAGTTCAATCATTTAATTTGCAAAACTAATATTCGATAACCTTACTCTAACTCTTAGAATTCCTTTTGGAAAATTAATTCTTCCCTTTTTTGACCGTAAAGTATTCACTATTTATAATAATTGAAAATGTTAAGCGATCTATATAAATACTTAAATATACTTCTGAAAGGATGTTGAATGTCATTTGAGTACATTTTAGACTTTGAATAATGGGACGCCAATTCACTAAGTATTTGATTTCCACGTTTACTCATTAGATAATTTATTGTAGCATTATTTTTATCCTCTGAATTTATTTGTGTAATCATCGAATCACTTAATATTCTATATTCATAAAGTTCTTCGTCGATAAAATGAAATTTGAAACCATTGAAGTAGCTATTTAACCAGAAATCCCAATCCTCTACTCCTTGATATGGCATTTTATCATCATAACCTTTATTCTTAAGCCAGACATTTTTTCTAAATACGGCACAGGCATCAATATAATTATGGAAAATTAAGTCGGATCCATTAAATTCTATAGGTTTGAATTTTCTATCGATTGTTACTTCGCCAAAGAAACTTGGTTTTGCATAAACAATATCGTAACTATTTGTATCTAAAAGCTGTATAGCTTTTTTAATATAATCGGCTTTAATTTTATTATCTGCATCTAGAGGCAAAATGTATTTACCTCTCGCTTTTGCTATACCTACATTCCTTGCGGTAGCTAGACCAGCATTTTTTTGCTGAATTATCTGATAATTAAGAACTTTGAGCTCCTCCATTTTATTAATAGTATAAAGGTCTGTGGAGCCATCATCTACAATGATAATTTCAACTGGTTGGTCTTGATAAGTTAAAACACTATCAATGGCCTCTTGTATGTATTGACCATGGTTATAACATGGAATGACAACTGTTAGCATCATTGTGTTTTTTTTGCCACAACAACATAATTCATCGTATTAGAATTGTCATTGATCTCATCATCAATTTTCTGAAAAAAAGTATTAACTCCTTTAATCCCTCCAAATAATTGAAAAGATTTACGTAAGAATATTCCTTTTAATCCTTTAATATTATAAACGCTTGGCAATAATGCATGTAAAAATGCTTGTCCAGCTACAGACCATTTACCTCCGTTTGATTTTATTTCTACAATCTCAAAGCCAGCTTTTTCTAAAATGTATTTAAAGCCATGTTTGGTAAATCTAAAGAAGTCATAAGGTTCTTCATGTAACGGCCAGTACATTGGGCCGCTAACAATAAAAATTCCATTTGGCTTCAATAATCTATAAGCTTCATTTACTAAGCCCTGATGATCTTCCACATGCTCTATTGTTTGGGTTGAAATTACTGTTTCAAATAAACTGTTTTCTAAAGGAATTTTATTCGCAGGGCATAAATAATCAACTTTGTTATCACTAGATTGAATAATATCAACGCCTATATATTTACTAATTTTATGCTGTAATTTATTTTCGTAAGGCTTATTGCCACATCCAATATCTAATAAATTACCTAGAGCATACTTTTCAAATGCATCAAATAAATCTCGATGGTAATACTTATAATGTAAATAATATAAATCATCAATTTTTATATCTGTTGTGTTTAAACGGCCAAGCTTCTCTTCTCTCATATAGTTGTTTTCTCCCAAATAAAGTCTTCAGTGTATACACAAGTGTCTTTTTGCCAGCCCCATTCGATGACCTTATTGGACATAACCACTTCGAATTCACAAATTCTATGGACTTCTTCAAACTTGAATTTACCCTTAGTTTCAGCTAAGTGCATTATTAAATAATAGGTATTAGCGTAAAGCTTACATTTGGGGAGTATACAACGCATTTTGTTAACACCACTCTTTCTCAATAGGGGCAATTCTGTATCAAATAAGTAGGTATAAATTATGGGAATTTCCTTTGAATTGCAAATTTGTAATGATACTGACATGCCTTCTATAACCTCAGGCATGTTGATGTCAATATCTATAATTAGATCTTCTCCATTCATGTGAGTACCATTTTTTTCTGATGTTATAACTTCTACTTTCGTAAAAGATGGGCTGTTAGCATTTGGATCTTTGATATAAATACCAACTTCATTTGTATCTGTTTCTAAATATTTCTGAATAGTAGTTTCTGTCTTGTCGTATAAGTTTAATTCACCATTTTTTAGATAAAGTGATTTGGTTGTGAGTGTTGCTACAGCATCCATATTATGGCTCACAAATAATACGGTTCTACCTTCGCCTTTACTGACATCATCCATCTTGCCCAGGCATTTTTTCTGGAATTCTGCATCACCAACCGCCAATACTTCATCAACAATTAAAATTTCAGATTCTAGGTGTGCTGCCACGGCAAAGGCTAAACGAACATACATGCCAGATGAATATTTTTTAACTGGAGTATCCAAGTATCGCTCAATTCCCGCAAAATCTACAATCTCTTCCAATTTCCGCTGTATTTCTTTTTTGCGCATACCTAAGATTGCACCATTAAGAAAAATGTTTTCTCTGCCGCTCAATTCTGGATGAAATCCTGTTCCAATTTCCAATAAACTTGCAATCCTACCTTTTCCAGAGATCTTGCCTGTAGTAGGCGCAGTTACTTTGCTTAATATTTTTAAGAGCGTACTTTTGCCAGCACCATTCCGCCCAATAATGCCAACCGCATCGCCATGTTCAATTTCAAAATTAATATCCTTTAAACTCCAGACTACGTCGCTTTCGCTTTTTGTATTTTGGTTATTGTTTTCGCCTATTCTTAAAAATGGATCTTCTTTGCCTCGCATGCGGGCATACCAGCGTTCCAAATCACGACTGATCGTGCCTGTGCCGATTTGGCCAAGCAGATAGGCTTTAGAGAGGTTTTCTACTTTTATAGCAATGTTATTCGACAAGTTTGTTTAGGATTTGGCGTTTAATTTATTTAAATGTATTAAGTAAGTTGAGATTTTCTCAATGCACTTATTTTAGTCGTTATAATTTCTATTCTAGTTCTTAATGATAAGTATTCTGATTCAGAAATATAATCTAAGTCTATTGCAGCGACCAGATGATTCATTGTTTCAAGTGTAGTGTGTAGGCCATGTTGGTATAATGTGCTTTGTCCTTGGCGGTTATTTTTCCCGAACCTTCAGCTAAACAAGCCCCAATACAACTTACCGATCTTTTAATCTGACTTGTTAATCCAAAAGTTTCTTCTTTAGGGAATTTTGAAGCCAGTTGATAAATGTCTTTTCTAAATGCTCTCGAAATTTGCCACACTTCCAGTTTTTTAAATGAATAAATGCATAATCTTTATTTAGCTACTGATGAAATAAATAAAGGATGATTTTTATTAAATATTCTATACCTACCAAAACTAACCTACCCCCAAACCCTAACCTCTAATCCCAAAATCCTAATCCCTTAACTCTTCCTAGCCTACACCGTATCCACAAAATTCCGTTCCACCTTCTTAAAAATCACAATTCCAAATAGGAGCAGGGCAGTAGTAACACCAGTTGCATAACCTAAGCTACCCCAGCTAAAACTTCCTTCACCTAAAAATCCGTATCTAAAAGTTTCGATAATAGGGGTCATGGGGTTGTACTCAATAATCCATGCGTACTCTGGATATTTCGCTAGCGCCGTTGAGAGCGGATAGATTACAGTCGTGGCATACATTAATAATTGCACACCGAAACTCACCAAGAATGCTAAATCGCGGTATTTAGTCGTCAGGGCGGAGATAATCATTCCTGAACCTAAACCCAACAAGGCCATTAATAAAACTACTAAGGGGAAAAGACAAATGGCCCAACTGATGTTAAAATGAGCACCTGTAAAATAGTAATAAGCCATAAGCATAACAAAAAGCAACATTTGCACACCGAAGCGAACCAGGTTGCTAACTACAATGCTCAGCGGCATAATAAATCGTGGAAAATAAACCTTGCCAAAAATACCAGCATTATCTCTAAATACCGTTGATGTCTTAGTTAAACAATCTGCAAAGTAATTCCAGGCCGTTATGCCTGCCATATAAAAAAGTGGTTTTGGTAAACCATCGGTAGAGATGCCTGCAAGGTTACCAAATATAAAAGTGAAAATTATGGTTGTGAAAAGTGGTTGTATAAAAAACCACAGCGGACCGAGAATCGTTTGCTTGTAAAAAGAAACAAAATCTCTTCTAACCAACAAAACCAATAAATCGCGATAAGCCCAAACCTCATTTAATTTTAAATCAAACAAGGAAGCTTTCGCCTCTATAGTCCAGTTATGTTCTTCTTTATGCTCCATTAATAATTTTCAGTTGTTTGTTATGTGTTGCCTGTTTTTTGTCTTTAATTAACTTAACAGCACCATCTATTTCCACCCAGCTAAGCCTTACCACCTCATCTCCGTTCAGCTTTTCGACCGGCATGGCCTAGATTTCGGGATGCAAAAACTAGCCAAACCAATAACTCCGACAGAAATCTAGCGAGCCAGCAATTTTGTGTTTTCACTAGTTTTTAGGTTTTTTATTTGTGTTCAAGCTTGCTTCGCAGGTCTTTTGTTGTCAAAAGAAAAAAGCCGTCGGGACAAGACAATAAACAACGCTTTGACAGTTTCTGAAATTTTCAATTAAAACATTAGCCAATAAATAATGCACCATCTATTTCCACCCAGCTAAGACTTACCACCTCATCTCCGTTCCGCTTTTCGACCGGCATGGACTAGATTTCGGGATGCAAAAACTAGCCTAACCAATAACTTCAAAAGAAATCTAGCGAGCCGGCAATTTTGTGTTTTCACTAGTTTTTAGTTTTTTTATTTGTGTTCAAGCTTGCTCCGCAGGTCTTTTATTGTCAAAAGAAAAAAGCCCGTCTGGCCAAGACAATAAACAACGCTTAGACAGTTTCAACAATTAATCAATTAACCAACGCAACCCTTACACGCTCCTTATATTTTTCATACCCGAAAGCCGCCAAACACTTTTGTTGTAAATCTATCTTGTTGTAATTCGAATTCACTTCATCAAGTATGACTGTTTTAAGGGCAGCTTTATCATGTGGATTAACCGACTGTCCCAGTGCTCCATTTAAGATTGCATCTGTACTTCCATCCATATTTCCTGTAACCGAACGACAACCACAAGCTGCAGCTTCAATGATACTAATCCCAAAACCTTCACCCTTACTTGGCATTACAAAAACATCAGCCAATAAATAATGGTCTTCTATTTCTTCATCTGGAATAAAACCTGTTAAAATTACTCTTTGCTGCAAATGGTTCTTAGCAATTAAGTTTTTTATTCTTTGCTTTTCATTTAAATCAGCCTTACCGCCAAGTATATAAATGATATGCTCAGGAAGTTCAGCGAGTGCTTCAATAACTTGATCATAGCCCTTATACTGTTCATCAGAAGATAATCTACTCAGGGTAAATAGAACCCGATTTTCTTCTTTTAAATGATAACGGTTTATTAGTTCCTGAGGTTTTTCGAAAGAAAGAGGATTATTGAAAAATGGATCGAGGCAATTGTTAATCACTGTTATTTTGTTTGCCTGCAGTTGATGTACCTCTTCAATTTTTAGAGCAGTGAATTTACTTACCGCAATAATTTCGACCTGCTTTCTAATGAAAGTCGTTTTCCACTGGCTCAGCTTTTCCCAAATTTCAATACCGTGGGCGAATAAAATAATTCGGTTTTTGGGCTTGAGCTTTTTAATTAGCCAGCCGAAAATTAAAAGGTTTACGTGACTTAAAATGATAACGTCCGAATGCAGTCCGCTTGTTAATGCTTGAATGGCGAAATTGATTCTTCTTCCGTTAAAACCAATATAGGATTTCTGATCAACGTAGTTTAAGTCAGGGCTTTGATCATACATGCTTAACACCTTATAACCGCTTATTTTTCGTCCAGTTAATAAATCTTGTAAAACTTTAGCAAAACTCCTGCAAACCTTTTCAATCCCTCCTGTTAAACTGAAGGTATATAAAGTAAGAAAGAGAATTTTTTTATTTGAAATCAATTTGTTGTCGGTTTCCATTTAACCAATCAATAATACTCTATCTATTTCCACCCAGCTAAGCCCAACCACTAAATATTGTTCTACTTAAATCCAACCTAACAAATTTTTCGGCTGGCATAAATTTACCATAGCTACTGACTTTAAAAGAAAAGTTTTCAGCTGGTTTTTTTTGCTTCTTTTTGACATCAAAAAGAAAGACGCCTGTCTGGCCAGGACAATAAACTGCCTTCTAAACCCCTCGACAATTCATCATTCAATTGCCATCAACCACCTGATACAACGCCATCATCTTACTCCAATGCAATTTACCACTTCTAAAATCTTCCGTTAAATTTCTAACCCGCTCATTTTCACTGTTGGAGAGTTTATCTAAAAATTCCTGATTATTACTCAACCACTTTTGAAAAGGAAAGGTGAAACCCATTTTTGGGCGATTCCATATTTTTTCAGGCAAAGCAATCAAAAATGCATCAACCAACAAACCTTTAGGTTTTGCGCCATTATAAACCAAATCGCTTTTTATTTGATGAACAAGTTTAACTAAATCTTTATCTAAGAAGGGTACACGTACTTCGACACCATGCTGCATACTCATCGCATCTGTATCCTTTAATAGTTGATTTTGCATATAAAGATTATACTCCAGCCAGCTTGCTTGTTCCTTATTCTTGAGTTCAGTGTCGATATTGCCAATTTGAGCAGTTTGTAATACCGAATCTACCTGTTCTATTGTGCAATTCAATATAGTCGCAATCTCATCAGGTGTATAAAATCCCCTTAAAAAAAGATATTTTCCAACGGTGTTTTTATAGTTTAAATAATAAACTCTTTTTAATGCTGGCTTACTAAAGCGTAAACCTAATTTTAGGATGAAACCAGGCAGCTTACTCAATTTTTCAACCAGCCCCATTCTTTTAAATGAAGGATAGCCCCCGAAAAGTTCATCGGCACCAATGCCTGATAAAACCGCCTTTAACCCATTTTGCTTGGCAAAATAAGTTATAAACCAGGAGTTAATTCCATCGGTTGTAGGCTGATCCATAGCCGATAAAGCAGCCGGGAATTTATCGTTAAATATCGATTCATTGATTGTATATTCCTTATGATTGCTTTTGATTTGTGTTCTGATTAGATCTTGATAAGGCTTTTCTGAATAGCTAGCATCATCAAAGTTAACAGCTAGGGTTTGTAACGAATATTGATTTTTAAGAACATTACTCGCCAAAATGCTGATGATACTGCTATCAATGCCACCACTTAAAAAAGCACCAATGGGAGCATCAGAATATAGATGTTGCCTAACAGAATTTTTCAATGCTTTCTTTACCCCAAGAACAGCTTCATTATAATCGGTAATTTTTATTTCTCTTGGAGGATTATAATACCGTTTAATTTCGAAAGTCTGGCTGGCCTGCAGCCAAACTAAATAGCTCCCTTTTGGTAGCATTTCGATTTCGGAAAAAGTGGTATATGGCTCAGGAATATGTCCAAATGCCAGGAAGTAAATTTTCCAGTTTACATTTTCCGTAAAATGATAGCCCGTTTGATTAAAGGCTCTAACTTCAGAGGCAAAAACCAATTGTTGGTCAGTGCTGCTATAGTAAAGGGGCTTTATGCCTGCCGAATCGCGGACCAAATAAGTGCAGTCTAGCTCAGCATCAAAAAGCGAAAAGGCAAACATACCGTTAAGTTTATCAAAACTTTCTGTTCCCCAGGCGGCGTATGCAGCAAGGATAACTTCTGTATCGCTATTGCTGTTAAATTCGTAGCCGAGATTTAGTAAAGCCGCTTTTAATTCGCGGTAATTATAAATCTCTCCATTAAAACTGATCACATATCGGTCCTGATCGTAAAACATAGGCTGATGCCCGGCTTTACTAAGGTCAATAAAAGCTAACCTTCGGTGACTAAAGGCAATTCCTTTAACAGTATTAAA
>Ga0247809_1001078_pt1 | contig 12168 bp, 10 predicted proteins | sample UWRJL104311B1_FD_180951 | JGI IMG/M metagenome (GOLD analysis project Ga0247809, IMG submission 180951) | Plant litter microbial communities from Arlington Agricultural Research Station in Wisconsin, United States - UWRJ-L104-311B-1 | ecosystem: Environmental > Terrestrial > Plant litter >...
AGGCGACGCGCATCGCTAAGTAGGTGTTTGAAAACAACTTGATGGCTTCCGCTTCCGTACTCCCGGTAAACAAGGTAGGAATATCGGCTTTGATCGCTCCTTGTTGTAACAACTGGGCAAACACGGCGGCACGTTCGGATTGCTCGCCGATAACAATACGCGAAGGATGGAGATTATCGTAAAGCGCTTTTCCTTCCCTAAGGAATTCTGGGGAAAATAAGATATTCTCAGACTGGTATTTTTCCCTGACACTTTGCGTAAAGCCTACAGGAACAGTGGATTTGATAATCATCACAGCTGCAGGATTGATCGCAATCACATCCTGGATGACTTTTTCAACCGAACTGGTATTGAAATAATTGGTTTGCGTATCGTAATCGGTTGGTGTCGCAATCACGACAAAATCCGCATCTTTGTAGGCATCGTGCTTATCAAGGGTAGCCCTGAAATTCAGGTCCTTTTTCAAATACTCTTCGATCTCGACATCCGAAATCGGTGACTGCCGTTTATTCAGCATGTCGACTTTTTCGGGCACGATATCGAGTGAAACCACTTCATGGTTTTGTGCCAGAAGAACGGAAATGGACAGGCCGACATAGCCAGTCCCTGCAATACACACTTTATAAGTTTTCATTCAATAGGACCAATCATGTAAATTAATTAATGGCGTTTGAGGCTTTGTTTTCCCAAAGCCAGGCATGGGAAATGATGCTTTCGAGATCCGGGTAAACAGGGCTCCAACCCAATTCGGATTTAGCGAGTAGGGCAGAGGCTACCAAACGTGCCGGATCCCCTGCCCTTCTTTCACCTTCAATAACAACTGCTTTTTTTCCGACGATCTTTTCTACGGCAGAAATAACTTCCTGCACCGAAAATCCAGCGCCGTTACCAAGATTGTAGCGGCCACTTTTTCCATCCAGGTTCAGTTTATCCAGCGCCAGTAGATGAGCGGTGCAAATGTCCATCACATGCACATAATCACGGATACATGTTCCATCGCCAGTGGCGTAATCACGCCCGAATATGGTTAGACCCTCATTCTTACCAGAGACCGCTTGCAACGCTAATGGAATCAAATGGGTTTCCGGTTCATGCCGCTCACCTAGCAATCCAGAGGGATGTGCTCCTGCAGCGTTGAAATACCGCAGGCATATCGACTTAAGGCCATATGCATGCTCATAATCTTCCAGGATTTGCTCAATCATCCATTTGGAACGCCCGTAAGGATTTAATGGATGTTTAGGATGATCCTCATCGATGGGCAGATATTCAGGCTCACCGTAGATTGCCGCTGTCGATGAAAATATAAATCGCTTAACGTTGTGTTCCACCATCGCATTGAGCAGATTGAATGTATTGCTAACATTGTTCACATAATATTTTGCGGGTTGTGCTATCGATTCACCTACCTGGATACTGGAAGCGAAATGCATGACCGCGTCCGGCGTATGCATTCTGAATACATCATCCAGTGCGGCAACATCTGCCAGATCGCCCTGTACAAACAACCCGCCAGACACCGCATCACGAAATCCCGTTGATAGATTATCGAACGTGACTACCGTGTGCCCATGTTCTAAAAGCATGCCCACCATATGGGAGCCAATATATCCAGCACCGCCAACCAACAGAATTTTCATTAATTAAGTACTTGATCGTTAGCCGAATCAGGATCTACCGTAGGTATCCTGGAATCTCACTATATCATCCTCGCCAAGATAGCTTCCCGATTGCACCTCAATCAAATGTAAGGGCAATTTTCCCGGATTCTCAAGTCTATGCGTTGAGCCGATAGGAATGTAGGTAGACTCGTTCTCACTGAATAACTTGCTGTGATCATCCACCGTGATCATGGCAGAGCCGCTCACAACTACCCAGTGCTCCGCACGATGGTGGTGCATTTGCAGTGAAAGTTTCTCACCCGGTTTTACCATGATGCGTTTAACCTGGAAACGCTCTCCCGCATCAATACCCTCATACCAGCCCCAGGGCCGGTACACGCGTGAATGAACTTCATGCTCTTTACGCTTTTCGGCTTTCAGGTGATCTACGATTTTTTTAACATCCTGGGCACGGTCTTTATGCGCAACCAGGACAGCATCGGAAGTTTCTACAATCAGCAGATCTTCAACGCCCACAACGGCAACCAGCCTGCTTTCGCTACGGATAAGCGAATTACTCACGTCATTGGTATACACATCACCTCGCACGGCATTACCGTGACTGTCTTTATCCTGGACATCCCATAATGCCGTCCATGACCCGACGTCATTCCATGCCATATCCACAGGCACTATCGCCGCCAAGTCAGTTTTCTCCATCACGGCATAATCGATAGACTCCGATGGCGAAGCCGTAAAGGCTATCTCTTCAAGACGGCAGAAATCCAGATCCTGGTATCGATTTTCGAATGATATTTTCACCTGCTCTATGATTTGTGGATGGTATTTATTGAGTTCCGCCAGGTAAGCCTGCGGCTTGAATAAGAACATCCCGCTGTTCCAGAAATAGTCACCGCTGTCCACATACTCTTTCGCGGTAGGCAAGTCAGGCTTTTCAACAAAACGGCTAACGGTATAGCTACCCTCAACACCCACCACCGCGCTACCCGATTGAATATACCCATAGCCCGTTTCCGGCCCTGTAGGCTGGATGCCGAAGGTGACCAGCTTGCCTTGTTCTGCGGCTAGGGTCGCCTTGGCGACGGCCTGTTCAAAAGCGGCAACGTCCCGTATCACGTGATCCGCCGGCAGCACAAGCATCAGTCCGTCGTCAATCGCCATAGCCGCAGCAGCGATAGCAGGTGCAGTATTTCTTCCGATAGGCTCAAGAATGATCTGGGCTGGCTGTATGCCAAGTTCCCTTAATTGCTCTGCTACTAAAAACCGATGGTCATTACCGCATACTACGATAGGGTTAGCGACATTCGCCCATCCTGATACCCGGTTCAACGTTTCCTGAAGCATGGAATTCTTGGAAACCAGAGGAAGCAATTGCTTGGGAAGAGATGCCCTGGATAAAGGCCACAGGCGCGTACCGGAGCCGCCTGAAAGTATTACGGGAACAATTTTCGTCATGTCAAAATCCTGGTTTACTTATAGCCGGGTTCGCTTAAAGTCTGATTACTTAAAGTAGTCCAATAACTATTAGGTATAGTTCATTAGAAATAACTGCCTGGCTGTCTCTATTTATTTTTAATGCAAATAAATAAGAATCTCATAATATCGATGGTGTATCGCTTAAATAAGCGCCTGGGTTCCAAAGACAACCTGAATAGCCATTCAAGATGCAATTGTTGTACCAGTCTAGGGGCACGCGGCTTGTCGCCGGCCCAAAAATCGAACAAAGCGCCCACACCAAGTAGCAATGGGGCATTGAGCTGATGGTGATGGTCAAGTATCCACTTTTCCTGCAGAGGATTGCCCATCGCCACAAGCACAACGTCTGCGCCCGATGCATTGATCCGCGCTATCAAGCCGGAATCGCGCACACCGCCAAACCCATCGCACATGCCGACCACTTCCTGGCCAAGCGTTTGGGTTAAATACAAGGACGCTTTATCGAGTACTTCCTGAGTACTGCCGATTAAGAACACCTTGCTTATCTTGCCGCTGTGCTGGAAATAATAGGGGGTGAAATCGGTACCATTCAAATTAGCCGTAAATTTTTCACCATGAATCAACCTGCAGCCGATATCAACACCGATCCCGTCATTCACTATCAGCACATCATTATTATCCAGTTGCGATGCTATCGACTGGCACTTGACTATCAGGTTGGTATTGGCAAAAAACAGCAGGGTTTTCTGTGACTTTTCAGCACGGTAACCGATGCTCCGCATCAGCTCATCGGCAGTCGCTGACATAATGGGTATTGAGGCAAGTCGGTACGTTTTATTCATTCATCATCTTGAAAGACAGCAGCAATGACATGGTAAGGGTTTATTGCCAGCCAGGGAAAACAAAAAATTTAATATTCGTCGCCTTGTACTTTTACTTTACAATCGACTGTGACTTTATTTTAAGTTTGTTGAGGCAAAAATGCGAGTGGCACATGTAGTTCGTCAATATCTACCATCGATTGGCGGCATGGAAGAAGTGGTTCGCAGCCTGGCACAGCATCAGTTAAAAAGTGGCCTTCAACCTTATATCATCACACTCAACAAAGTATTTCGCGACACCGAAAATGTATTGCCAAGCAGTGAAGTCATAGATGGAGTTCCTGTTTATCGACTGCCGTATTATGGTTCTGAGCGTTATCCCATCACCCCGTCTGTGCTTTCGCATATCAAGCAAGCCGATATCGTGCATGTGCATGGCATCGATTTCTTTTACGACTTTCTTGCGCTCACGAGTGTTATCCATAGAAAACCGCTGATCGCCTCCACGCATGGTGGATTTTTCCATACCAGCTTTGCAAGCAGCTTAAAAAAGATATATTTCAACACCATTACACGCGCTTCATCACTTGCATACAAAAGCATTGTCTCCACCAGTGAGAACGACGGAGCACTTTTCAGGCAAATTATTAGCTTGCCAAAACTAAGCGTGATTGAAAACGGTGTGGATATCGTTAAATTCAATAATGCGGCATCCCCAACCAAGCAGCCAACCCTATTGTATTTTGGCCGCTGGTCCAGCAATAAAGGGTTATTAAAAGCTATTGATGTATTGGCCGAACTGATTAAGACAGACCCGGTAACGGAATGGCAATTCATCATTACCGGCCGAGAATACGACCTGGACAAAACAACGCTTAGCGAATATGCAACCGCAAAAGGGGTTCTGCATCGATTGAAAATCGTATCAAATCCGAGCACGGACGAAATAAAGACACTGATAAACCAGGCAAGCTACTTCATTTGCCTGTCCGCCCATGAAGGCTTCGGCATTGCCCCTATAGAGGCAATGAGCGCTGGGCTATACCCTTTGCTAAGCAACATTCCACCTTTCAAGCGCCTAGTGGATCAAACAAATATTGGCGTGATCTTCGAGAACCCTAACCCTTCGGTAATTGCCAAACATATATCCGGCATTCATCAGGACATTACGATAGACCATGATGATTTGATGAAGGCTGTTATACCTTACTCGTGGGAAGGCGTAGGTAATGCCTATCAAAATCAATACTCACAAATTGTAGGTGGCATATGAACTTTTTTACCGCAAAAAATTTAATTCTGATTCTTTCATTTTCTCTATGCCTGAATAACTCAACATATGCGGAAGTAATAAATAAATATGTTGGCATTAATCTAGCGGGTGCAGAATTCAACAGCTCGACATTGCCTGGCAAACAAGGCACCAACTATCTTTGGCCTACTCCTGCAGAAATAAACCAATATGGAGATGCTGGATTTAATACCATCAGGGTTCCATTCAGATGGGAAAGGATGCAACCAACATTAAATGAATCCTTAAATGAAACAGAGGCCGGTTATTTAGACTCAATAATCGATACTGCAAAGAAACGTAATATCACTATTATTATCGACCCACATAATTATGGCAGCTATAAAAACTCTCTGATTGGCTCTGAAAATGTACCTAATAATGCATTTAGTAATTTTTGGTCAAGGCTAGCAGAACGATATAAGAAATATCCAAACGTAATGTTTGGATTAATGAACGAGCCTAATAAACAAAGCGCTGAAGAATGGGCAGAAATAGCCCAATCAACAATTTATGCAATTCGAAAGACCGGGGCTAAACAAGTTATTCTTGTGCCGGGCACAAGATGGAGCGGCGCGCATTCATGGCTATCAAAATCGGGAAATTTATCTAATGCGGAAGCATTAAAAAATATTCACGATCCTGCTGAAAATATCATTTTTGAATTGCACCAGTATTTTGACAGCAATTCATCAGGCACCAAACCCGAATGCGTAAGTGAAGAAATAGGGGCTCAAAGGCTGAAAGCTTCCACAGAGTGGATGAGAGCCAACCACCAAAAGGGTCTTCTTGGGGAATTTGGGGCATCCGTAGACCCTGTTTGCTTACAAGCACTCAATAAAACACTTGAATATATGCAAAAAAATTCTGACGTATGGGTTGGATGGACATACTGGGCAGCTGGGAAATGGTTTGGCAAATACATGTTTAATATTTATCCGCCCGACCTGAATAGCTCTAAACAACTTCAAGTCATTACCCCTTATTTACCCAATCGATAATATCTGTAGACGAATCAGTCTTTCAAATTCACTGCCATAACATCCATGTACATTAAAAGTCATACTAAAAAAACATTTGAAGATTACACCTCTATATTTGCAATCTTCATTATCTTTGCAAGTTTGACTTATCAAATTGCACTCTGTTTTACCAATACACACGTATTTGGCGTCAGTAAAGGTGCAGTGGTACTGGTTGAATTTGTATTGATAATTAGCGGATTCTGTTTATTCGCAAAAAAAATGGATGAGGGATTTTTACTGTTTTTAGTTTTCCTATTAATAAATGCACTATTTTTGAGTTTATTTAAAGGTCAATTTAATCCAAAAGATGTCAGGGATTTTTTGATTCCAGTATTAATGCTGTGGCTTGGCTTTAACTACAATAAAAAAGTCGAAGTGGATAAAATCGTAAAATATTGTGCCTATCTGGTAATCGGAGTAGGTTTATTTGAAGCTGCATTCTCAACACAATATCAATCGCTTTTTAATATTGCTCATTATCATCGGGCAATTGGGCTGATCGCTGAAAATTACAATGATTATAGAGAGGATGGACTCTCTCTCAATGGCTTGAGGTATGGAGGCAGAAATTTTCTATCATTCCTAGGGAATCACAGAATCTCTTCGGTGTTTCTAGAGACAGTGAGTATGGGAAATTTCGGCGTGGTTATTGCATGCTGGGGTCTAGCAAAAGACAAGAAAGAAGTTAAAGACATCTGTTTTATCCTGGGATTAGGACTTGTAATCGCATTATTAGCGGACTCCCGATTTGGCTTGACTATGATCATAGGCTTAGCTTTCTTAAGATTTGTACTATCAATCAATGTCCTGAGAATAAGCTCGTATTTTTTTCCATTATTAATAATCACAATCACGTTATGCATCTATGAATTCAGCTACGTAACGTTTACTGACGACTTTAAAGGCAGGCTGGGATTTACCGGATATAACTTGGCCCATTTCAGCATAATTGAATATCTCGGACTTTCCGGTGTCCCGAAATACTACGGGGATAGCGGCTATAGCAATGGCATTATTAATTATGGATTGATTTTTTGCATACTTGCCTGGACGGCACTCTGTAGGTTGAAGCCAACAAGCCCACAGGGGATACGCTATGCGTCTCTTATTACGATATTCATAGGAGCCATTTTGGCTATCAGCGGCAGTTCCATTTTTGCCATGAAAGTGACTGTGTTAATGTGGTTTTTAATTGGCGTTACGTTGCAAAAGGAATCTGCTCAATGAAATACTTGATTTTGTCGGCTCATGACTACAGGACACCCAGGCGTGCAAGCATTCATTTCCTCGCGGATGAACTTAATACTCGGGGAGAAGTAAGATTTTTTTCTCTACGTTACAGCTTATTATCAAAACTAAAAAAAGACTTTAGGTCTAGCTTGGACAGCAAAAGCAATCATGTGGAAAATCACAATGGCATTGAATGCTATTTGTGGAAAACGCTTATACATCCAATTAATACAAGAAGAAATTATTTAGCTCCTTTTGAAAATATTTTATTTCAACTCTTTCAAAAGTTCCCACCTCAACAGCTAACGGATTGGATTAAGGATTCGGATGTAATAATAATTGAAAGTGGTTTAGCAATAATTTACTTTGAATATGCTAAAAAAATCAATCCCAATGCAACCTTTGTATATAGAGCTTCAGACGATCTTGACACTATTAATGTGGCTCAATTCATTAAAGATTATTTCGATCTAACATCCAGAAAGTATGATCAAGTTTGCATGCTCTCACCATTGATTGGCAGGAATATCAGCTACAAAGATAATCTTTATTATGTACCGAATGGTGTAGGAAAAGAAATGGCCATACACGGAGATCCTAATCCGTATTCACATAAAAAGAATGCTGTTTCTGTTGGCTCCATGTTGTTCGACTTATCTTTTTTCAAGGTAGCTTCAAAACAGTTTCCTGACGTTAATTTCCATTTAATCGGTACAGGCTGTACTAAAGATGATTTAGACACACAGAATGTCATTTTTTATGGCCATATGCCTTTTTATGACACCTTGAAATATATTAAGCATGCAGATATTGGTATAGCCCCTTACATCACAAATGCAGAATCAGCGTATCTAGCTGACAGTTCAATGAAGATGGTCCAATATGATTTTTACAAAATACCATCAGTTTGCCCCGAAATTGTAGTTGGCAAATATCCGAATAGATTCGGTTATATCCCTGGCGACTCAGTAAGTATTGAGAATGCAATGAAGATGGCACTTAATTCTAAAGACTCACAAAACAGGCCTGTATATTACTGGAATGAAATTGTAGACAGGTTACTTAAACCGCAAGATTACCCAGATACAAAAATTGAATTTGATAATTAATTCGATTAAAGCGTATTCACAACCTAACCTGCATCAAGGCAAGCCGAATGATTTCAATCTATTTGATCAATATGGAAAAAGATGTCGAGCGTTTAGCACACATTACTGCACAGCTAAATAATCTCGATTTAACCGCAATCCGGATTAATGCAGTCAATGGCAAATTACTACCTGACGTAGACTTTGACAGTTATAACAACGCCCGAATCAGCGGGTCAAATAAAACCTGGGGTAAGGGTAATCTTGGGTGTTTTTTAAGCCACAGACTTACTTGGGAAACATTCAGTAAATCGCAAGAAAATTACTGTCTAATAATTGAAGATGATGTTTTTCTATCTCCAGATTTGAAATTATTTTTAACATCTGATGCCTGGATCCCGAAAGATGCAGATATTGTACGCCTCGAAACATCAACAAACAGGCTAAAACTTGGAAAAAGCGCAGTACACCATGATAGGGATATAGCTAAAGTATTAAGTACTAGCTGGTGCGCAGGGGCATACTTGATCAAAAAGGACTATGCACAAAAGCTGGTGGCGTTACCCCCGGAAAAATGGAGTACGGTAGATGCATTGATGTTCGAATTCGAAACATCAGAAGTTGCTAGAAATACCAGCATTTACCAAGTGAACCCGGCGTTAGCAGAGCAAGCAAAATTCAAAGTCGAAGAGTCGGGATTATCTAACTTTTTTTTCAGCAACATAGAGCAACCTCAACAAACAAAAAATACAGAACAAAAACTGAAAGAATTTTTGAAGCGGGTTAAAAAATCTAATTTTTTAATAAAAACAGTGTTGGGCTATAAAAGAATTCATTTTAAGGAATGATATTTGCATCATTTTTTTATGAATCGAATAGCTAAACTATAGCTTAGGTTAATAATTAGGAATTACATGAAAATATTGGTTACAGGAGCAGCAGGATTTATCGGTTTTTATGTCGTACAGCGTCTACTTAATAGAGGCGATGAAGTCATAGCGATAGATAACCTCAATGACTATTATGACGTGAGCTTAAAAGAGGCGCGATTAAACGTTCTTCAATCTCACCCGAATGCCAAAAATCTAACGTTTTTAAAATTCGATATTGCAGATACAAATGGCGTGTTGCAATTATTTTTAGAGCAAAAACCTCAGCGAATTATCCATTTGGCAGCACAAGCCGGCGTGCGCTATTCAATTAAAAATCCACATGCTTACGCACAAAGCAATCTAGTTGGATTTACGAATATTCTGGAAGGTTGTCGCGCAATCAAAGCGGATCACCTTGTCTACGCAAGCTCCTCAAGTGTCTATGGCGGCAATACCAAAATGCCCTTTAGTGAAACAGATGCGGTAGATAATCCGGTAAGTTTGTACGCCGCAACGAAAAAAGCCAATGAGTTAATGGCTCATACTTATAGCCATCTTTACCAATTGCCTACCACTGGCTTGCGTTTCTTTACAGTATATGGTCCCTGGGGAAGGCCTGACATGGCCCCTTTCCTTTTCGCTGATGCAATTTTGAAAGGCAAAGCTATCCAGATATTCAATCAGGGGGAAATGATGAGAGATTTCACCTATATTGACGATATCGTTGAAGGAGTGATACGTACCAGTGATAAATCAGCGACGCCAGAAGGTTTACTAAGCAAAGATTCTCTTAGCTACAGTGCGCCATATAGAATATTTAACATTGGCAATAGTCAGCCTGAAAAGTTACTCGATTTCATAAGCTACTTAGAATCTGCAATTGGGGTAGAAGCTAAGAAAGAGTTTTTACCAATGCAGCCAGGCGACGTAAAGGCGACGTATGCCGACACATCAAAGTTGGAAGAGTGGATTGATTTCAAGCCTGAGACGCAGCTGAAAACTGGGATTACTGCTTTTGTAAAGTGGTATCGCGAGTATTACAAAATATAAATTATTAGTATTGCCTTGTTTAATTTAGGTCAAACATTAATTAGCGTATATAACTTTGCTTTAGTTACAGCTGAATTTTCTTTTGAACAGTGTTGCCATATTATATTTACATATCACTAACCACATCAGGGTCTTTCGCGCTAACCACGCTTCCTCATGCATCGGCGAATGAATAATAGTCAAATATACTTCTAACTTAATCGCTGTTTGCAAACACATGAGGGGTATAACACTCCCCTGTCATTATTTACGAGTGAAATTCCCTAATACTCGTGTGGTTTAGATAAGAATATATCCACACTGTGCTAAAGAGTAATAAACAAGAGTGCAATCGCACCTTAATTTTAGGTAATCCCCAAGTTAAGACAGGAGCAAAACTTGAATATCATTAAGGCTAAAGATGGAAGCTTTTCTTTGGAGCAGTTAGACGCACGAGCCATTACCTCAAGGGATAACGAAGTTCGAGTCTTTATTGTGGCTCGTAACGAGCGGACACGTATGCCATACCTTTTGTCTTATTATCGCGAAAAAGGCATCAACGAATTCTTTATGATTGACGACCGTTCCGATGACGGAACTCGAGAATACATGCTTAGTCAGGCTGACTGCCATGTATTCCACCCAAGCAACTCTTTTAAAGAAGCCAGGGCCGGGGTGAATTGGCAAAACTTGCTTCTGGATACTTATGGTATAGGTCACTGGACATTAGTAATCGATGCAGACGAATTGCTGGTATATCCGCAATGTGAAAAAGTAAGCTTACCCGAATTTTGTCGCTTTCTTGATAGTGAAGGTAGCACGTCTTTTTTTGCTTTCATGCTCGATATGTATCCGGATGGCGATTTAACAAAGGGAGAATGTATCGCAGAAAAACCTTTCACAGAAATATGTCCATTATTCGATAAGGATTATAAATTTCGTGAAATCAGCACAAGAACTAGCTCTATCGAAGAGTTGCCAAGGGTGCGTGTGGTAGGAGGGCCGCGCATTCGGAAATTCTATCCCTGGCAGTACAGGACCGATTTCCCTAGCCGTGCACTGGCTATATTGATTATAAAACTTGCAGAAAAACTGACATTCTGGAAAGGCGATAAGCCGCATTATGCACCAGCACTTATTAAAGTGCCCTTAGTAAGGTGGCAACAAGGATGCGAACGACTTTCTAATCATGTGGTAACCAACCCACCAGGCGGCCGAATTTCAAGCGTGACAGGCGTTCTACTGCACTTTAAATTTTTTGCAGACTTTCATGCTAAAGCAAAAAAAGAAGTGGCACGTAACCAGCACTTCGGCGGCTCAAAGGAATATAGGCGTTATCTAAATTATATTGTTCGATACCCTAATTTCACTTTTAAGTATCCAGGCAGCCGAGAATATAAAGGTAGTAATTCACTGCTGCAAGAACGCTTGATAAATACTAATTCGAAATATGACGCTTGGACTCATGAGAATTTCTCAGAAGAAAATTAAAAAAACAAGTATTGAAACGCTGGGTAAAGTTAATCAAAGCCTTCAATTAATATCACACGTAAAAATAGCATTATTCTTAATAATAAAAATTATTGTATTGGTCACACCAATGCCTTTTTATTTAAAAATTTACGAGCTGGCTCATCAACCCATTTTCCCAAGAGGTGGGCCAAAACAATAACAGTGAGAATTAGTATTATTGTGAAAATATGATAATTTTTAGGATTTGGCACTGCGACTGAGGCTAAATACCATATAGGTA
>Ga0247809_1001079_pt1 | contig 12161 bp, 11 predicted proteins | sample UWRJL104311B1_FD_180951 | JGI IMG/M metagenome (GOLD analysis project Ga0247809, IMG submission 180951) | Plant litter microbial communities from Arlington Agricultural Research Station in Wisconsin, United States - UWRJ-L104-311B-1 | ecosystem: Environmental > Terrestrial > Plant litter >...
CACCCGAGTTGCTTCCAGGCGAATCCTGGAAGGTGACCACCCGCGTGCCGGGCGTGGTGCCGACCTTCTGGCTCTCGGCGAAGACCGTCGTCAGCCTCGAGTCGGCCAGCAACGAGGTCGGCGACGCTTCGATCCCCTCGGTCGAAGCGGAAGCCACTACCTGGGCGGTGCCGTGGGCGCTGCTCGTTCTGCTCGTCGTCGTCGCGGCCGTCGTCGTCGTCACCGTGCTCGTCACCCGCCGCGTGCGCCGCAATCGCAAGCGGCTCGAAGACGCCCGCGTCGAGGAAGCCGTACAGCAGGCACTGCGCGAAAGACATGGTGAAGACGCGCTTGTTTCCTGAGACCGCCCACACCGTACGGTTGACCCATGACACCCTCCGCGAGCAAAACGACCGAGACCGTACGATCCGGCGCGCAGTCCCTGCGTGAGAACCACGCGTTCCAACTGGTCGCGCGCGGCGGATTCGTCGTCAACGGCGTACTGCACATCCTCATCGGCGGCCTCGCGGTGTCGGTGGCGGTCGGCGGCGCAGACGACGCCGACCAGGGCGGCGCGCTCGAGCAGGTCGCCGCGGCGCCCCTCGGTTTCACGGTGCTCTGGGTGCTCGCGGCGGGACTCGCGGCGCTCGGCCTTTTCCAGATCCTGACGGCGGTGCTCGTCCGCGGCACGGACAAAGACGCGTGGGCCGACCGCGCCAAAGAGGGCGGGAAGGGAATCGCCTATCTCGCCGTCGGGGCCTCGGCGGCGACCTATGCGACCGGCGCATCGCCCGACAGCAGCGACCAGACCCAGAGCCTCAGCGCCGGACTGCTCGCCGCTCCCGGCGGAGTCGTCCTCTTGGTCGTGCTGGGCCTCGCCGTGGGGGCGGTCGGCGTCTATTTCGTGGTGAAGGGCGCGCGCCGCACGTTTCTCGACGACGTGTCGCTGCCGGGCGGCTCGCGCGCGAAGACCGCGACCGCGCTCGGCATCGTCGGCTACATCTCCAAGGGCGTGGCCATCGCGATCGTCGGCGTGCTGTTCGTCGTGGCCGCCGTGACGGCCGACCCGAGCGAGGCGACGGGCCTCGACGGTGCCCTCAAGACCCTCGCGGGGCTGCCTTTCGGCACCGTCATCTTGCTCGTCGTCGCCTTCGGCCTCGTCGCCTACGGCGTGTACTGCATGATCCGCGCCCGCTACGCGCGCTGACGGTAACGCCGCCGCGGCCCGCTGACAAGGGGCAGAACGCAGACGGGCGGCGCACGCAGGATGGAGCGCATGAGCAAAGACCAAGAAGTCTCCGGCAAGACCATCGTCGTCACCGGCGCGAGCAGCGGCTTCGGTCGCGGCGCCGCCCAGAAACTCGCCGGGCTGGGGGCGAACGTCGTCGTCGCGGCCCGCCGCGGCGACGTGCTCGACGGCCTGGTGACCGAGATCGCCCAGACCGGCGGCAGCGCCCTCGCCGTCGCGACCGACGTGAGCGACGCACAGGCGGTAGCGCGGCTCGCGGCCGCCGCAGTCGAGCGTTTCAGCCGCATCGACGTGTGGGTGAACAACGTCGGCATCGGCGCACTCGGCCTGTTCTGGGACATCCCGGTCGAAGACCACGCCCGCGTCATCGATGTGAACCTGAAGGGTCTCATCTACGGGGCGCACGCCGCGCTGCGGCAATTCCGTGCGCAGGGCGCCGGCGTGCTCGTCAACGTCGGCTCGGTCGACAGCGAGGTGCCGCTGGCCTACCAGGCCTCGTACGCGGCATCGAAGGCGGCGGTTCTCAGCCTGAGCCGCTCGCTCAACGAAGAACTGCGCCTCGTCGGCATGAACGACACGATCAAGGTGGGCACGATCATGCCATGGGCGGTCGACACGCCGTGGTGGACCCACGCCGCCAACTACACCGGCCACGAACCGCGCATGGCGCTGATGGACGACCCGTCGATCGTCGTGGACGCGATCGTCGCCGCGTGCTCCGACCCGAAGGAGGAGCAGCCCGTCGGGCCGAAGGCGCGCGCGTCGGACATCTCGCACCACATCTTCCCCGACCTCACCGAGCGGCTCTCGGCGAAGATCGCCGACGCGGAGGTCGACAAGGCGGGACCGATGCCGCACACCACCGGCTCGATCTACGAGCCGACGCCCGAGGGCGTCACGGTCGACGGCGGCGTGCGCGAACGGATGAAACGCGAGGACGCGCAGCGGTAGATCGCGGGCGGTTCACACCGCGCTGAACCACACCGTCGTGTCTCGCGGCAGCAGGCCCGCCTCGTCGAGCGGACTGCTCGCGATCGCGGCGTCGTTGCGCGGCAGCGGGTACGGTTCGGCGCCGAAGTTCGTGACGACCTCCCACCCTCCCGGCCGGCGGAAGTGCAGCACGTCGTCGCGGCCGGTCTGCACCCACTCGAGCCGCTCGGCGGTCTGCAGCGACCGGCGCAGCGCGAGCGCGCGGCGGTAGAGCGCGAGGGTGGAACGGGGGTCGGCCTCCTCGACCGAGACCGCGTAGTCGGCGAACCAGGCCGGCTGGGGAAGGTGGGCTCCGTCGGTACCGAAGCCGAACGAGGTGCCGTCGGGGCGCCAGGGCAGGGGCACGCGGCATCCGTCCCTCCCGAAGTCCTCTCCCCCGCTGCGGAAGAATGTCGGATCCTGCCGCGCGGAGGCGTCGATCTCGGCGACCTCGTGCAGCCCGAGCTCCTCGCCCTGGTACAGGTAGCTCGCGCCGGGAAGGGCGAGCATGAACAGGGTCGCGGCCCGGGCCCGCCGCTCGCCGAGGGCGCGGTCGAGCTCGGGCGAGACGCCCCCGCTCGCGACCCACTCGGTGCCGTGCTTGCGCACAGGGTCGCCGTTCGGGAGCCGTTCGGGGTGCGGCAGCCCGTAGCGGGTCGCGTGCCTGACGACGTCGTGGTTCGAGAGCACCCAGGTGCTCGACGAACCGGATGCGCGCGCGAGTTCGAGGTTGTCCTGCACCACGCTTCTGAACTGCCCGGCGTCGAAGTCGGCCTGCAGCAGGTCGAAGTTGAACGCCTGGCCGAGGCTGTCGCGGCTGGCGTAGAGGGGCACCCGCGCCTTGTCGACCCACGCCTCGGCGACCGCGGTGCGCGGCGGGTCGTACGAGTCGAACACCCGCCGCCACTCGGCGTACACCTCGTGCACGTCGTCGCGGTCGATCATGGGGTGCAGGCCGTCGCGGGGCAGCGCGTCGAGTTCGCTGCGCGAGAGCAGCGGCTCGCTCATGTCTTTGGTGAGCATGTGCGCGACGTCGATACGGAAGCCGTCGACGCCGCGATCCGACCAGAACCGCAGCGTGGCCACGAAGTCGGCGCGCACCTCGGGGTGCGACCAGTTGAGGTCGGGCTGCTCGACCGCGAAGTTGTGCAGGTACCACTGCCCGTCGGAGACCCGCTGCCAGGCGGGACCTCCGAACATCGACTCCCAGTCGGCGGGCGGCTGGTCGCCGACACCGTCGCGGAAGATGTACCGCTCGCGTTCGGGCGACCCGCGCCCCGCGGCGAGCGCGCGTTGAAACCATTCGTGCCGGTCGGAGGTGTGGTTCGGCACGATGTCGACGACCACCTTGATGCCGCGCGCGTGCAACGCGGCGAGCATCTGGTCGAAGTCGGCGAGTGTGCCGAGCCGCGGGTCGACGTCGCGGTAGTCGGCCACGTCGTACCCGCCGTCGGCGAGTTCGGAGGGGTAGAAGGGGCTGAGCCAGACGGCGTCGACGCCGAGCGCGTCGAGGTAGCCGACTTTGGAGGTGACCCCGGCGATGTCGCCGAGCCCGTCGCCGTTCGCGTCGGCGAAGCTGCGCGGGTACACCTGGTAGACCACGCCCTGGCGCCACCAGGGCTGTTCTTGTTCTTCGCCGACGTTCTTGTCCATACTTCAGCCTTTCACGGCGCCCTGCGTCACGCCCTCCATCACCCATCGTTGCGTGAAGAGGTAGACGACGATCGCCGGCGCCATGGCCATCAGGTAGGAGGCGAACGACACGTTGTAGTTGTTGCTGAACTGGGTCTGGAAGATCGCCTGCACCACCGGCAGGGTCTGCAGCGCGGGGTCGGAGGTGATGAGCGACGGCATCATGTAGTCGTTCCACGAGGCGAGGAAGGCGAAGATGCCGACGGTCGCGCTCATCGGCGCCAGCAGCGGGAAGATGAGCCGCCAGAAGGTCTGCCACGTGCTCGCCCCGTCGATGCGCGCGCTCTCCTCGAGTTCGTTCGGGATGGAGCGGAGGAACGCCGTGAACAACAGGATGCTGAAGCTCAGCTGGAACATGATGTGCAGGATCGCGACACCCGCCGGGTTGTCGAGCCCGGCGAGGCCGGTGAGCTGGATCTGCGGCAGCGCCACCACCGGGAACGGGATGAACATGGCCGCCAGCAGGTAGAAGAACGACCATCGGAACAGCCGGTTGTCCCAGTTGCGCGAGATCGCGTACGACGCGAGCGCCCCGAGAACGACGGTGCCGGCGACGGATGCGGCCGTGACCAGCGCCGATACCAGGAAGGCCGCCGGGAAGTTCGTGAGGTTCCAGGCGGTGACGAAACCGTCGACACTGAACGGGGCGGGGAGGGAGAACGCGTTGCCGTCGACCGCCTGCGCCTGGGTCTTGAAGGCGGTGGTCACGGTCACGTACAGCGGCACGACGACCGTGACGGCGCTGAGGATCAGCACGATCGTGAGCGGCAGGTTCTTGCTGTCACCGCCGCCGATGCGTCGGCGGCCTGACCGGCGCGCAGTGTCGGTCTCGAGGGTGATTTCGCCGTCGACATTCTCTACGGCGAGTGCTGGTTGCACGGTCATCAGATCTCGTTCCTTCCTCGAGTGAGCCTCAGCTGCGCGATGGAGATGATGACGACGATGACGAAGAACATCGTCGCGTTGGCCATCTGGTAGGCGTAGTCGCCTCCGGTGAACCCGGTGACGATCGTCATCGGGATGCTGCGGGTGGCGGTTCCCGGACCGCCGTTGGTGAGACCGACGATCACGTCGTAGGCGTTGAGGAAGTTCTTGAAGCCGAGGATGGTGTTGATCACCACGTAGCCGGCGACGAGCGGCAGCGTGATCCGCAGCAGTTGCTGCCGCTTTCCCGCGCCGTCGATGTCAGCGGCCTCGTAGACGTCCCCCGGAATCGACAGCAGGCCCGCGATGTAGATGAGCAGGGTGCCGGGGATCGCCTGCCACGCGGTCACGATCACGATCGCCACCCAGGCGAGGTCGGGATTGGCGAGGATGCTCTCGCTCATCCATCCGATGCCGAGCGACTGCCCGAACAACGGCAGCGAGTTCGAGAACAGGAAGTTGAAGACGTAGGCGATGATGATGCCCGAGATCACCATCGGGATAACGAACACCGTGCGCAGCCCGGTCTTGATGTGGATACGGGCGGTGAGCCCCACGGCGAGCAGGAAGGCCAGCACGTTCACCAGAACCACGGTCACCGCGGCGAACCCGAAGGTGAACAGGTAGCTCTGCAGGATCGCGGGGTCGCTGAACATCGCCACGTAGTTGATCAGCCCGACGAACTCCCAGTCGCCGAAGCCGATCGAGTTGGTGAAGCTGAAGAAGATGCCGATGACCGCCGGTACCGTGATCGCGAGGGTGAACAGCACGAGGCTGGGCAACAGGAAGAAATAGTAGATCGGCTCGGTCTTGCGCCGCCCGCGGGGCGCGGCCGCCGTGGCTTCCTTGGGCCCGGCTGCTGCCCGGACCGGCACCGTCATCGTCGTCATGCGAGGCTCCTCGGCTCGTCGTTGTGGATGGCTTACTGGCGCAGCGCGAGCCGGGCCCAGTCGGCGTCGAGCACGCGGAGATTGCGTTCGACGTCGCCGCCGAGCGCGATGCCCTGCGTGTAGTTCTCGGTGGGGATGGTGAGCGGGATCGCCTTCGACGGCCCTTGGTAGAACTCGGCGGTGTCGTAGTACTGCTTCATTCCGAGGATGCGTTCGTCGGTGACCGGGGCGGCGTCGGTGGTCGTGCCGTACCCGAGCTGGGCGGCGTTGTACGCATCCATCACGTCTTTCTGAAACAGGAAGCTCAGAAACTCGCGGGCCGCCCCTTTGTGGTCGGACGCCTCGGGAATCCACGCGGCCAGGTCGATGTTCACCCGCACCCGCAGGTCGTCGGGGTCGTCGGTCATCGGCAGCGGGAACGTTCCGAGGTCGAGGTCGGGCGCGGTCTTGGCGATCTCGCCGAACGCCCACGGGCCCTGCAGGTACATCGCGGCCTCTCCGTTCGCGAAGGCGAGGTTGCCGTCGCCGTAGGCCTTGCTGGCGGCGTCGGGGTTCGCGTACTGCTCGATGAGCTGCTGCATGCGTTCGACCGGCTCGGCGAACGTCTTTGCGAACGACACCTCGGAGCCGGGACCGACGTCGGTGCCCGCCTCGTCGAGCTTGTCGAAGAAGCCGGCGACGTCGACTTGGCCGCCGACCGTGTAGTCGAACCAGCCCTGCGCCACCGTCCATGGGTCTTTGAAGGTGCCGTAGAACGGAGTGACGCCGGCCGCCTTCAACCGGTCGCACGCCGCGATCAGCTCGTCGTAGGTCTCGGGCACCTCGATGCCCTGCTGGGCGAAGATCTGCTTGTTGTAGATGACCGACGCCGCCATCACCGAGTAGGGCAGCACGCTCGTGCGGCCGGGGTAGGTGGCGTACTGGTCGACGAGGTCTTGCACCTCGGGCAGGATGCGGTCGGCCTCCGGCATGTCGCCGAGGTCGCTCAGCGCGCCGCGTTCCATAAAGCGCGCCATCTCCATGTTGTAGTTCAACAGCCCGAGGTCGGGCGGGTTTCCGCGCAGGAAGCCGGCCTGCAGGTTCGCCGACGAATCGAGCACGACACGCACGTCGTTGTGGCTCTGGTTATAGTCGCTGATCAGTTCACGGAAGTACGGGATCGCCTCGGGCTTGCTGAGGTGGAAGCGCACGGTCTCGGCTCCCCCGCCGCCCGCGCAGCCGGAGAGCGCCGAGCCGGCGAGCGCGAGGCCGAGGGCGGCGGCGAGGATGCGCGGTGTCTTGCGGGGGTTTCGAAGCACGTCGTTGTCCTTCCGAGTAGCGCCGTTGCTATTCGACCGTGTTGCTGCGCCGACTAGATCTTGCCCGCGCATCATATTTGTTGCGACCATAATGCGACTCGGAGAAGAAAGGGGCAAGACTCTTGCGAAATTCTGCGGATGCGCGAGCGGCCGCCCCCCGCGCCAGTCTCGACGCGGTTCTCGGGTTCGCCTGGGACGCCGGCGTCTTCGTCAGCGACGACGCCATGGCCGGCACCGGGCACACCCGCACCACCACCATCGACGCCCTCGACGAGCTGATCGGCACGGGCCTGCTGCGCGAACTGCCGAACGCCCGCTCGACCGGCGAGTACACCAAGGGCCGCCCCGCCCGCCGGTTCGAACTGCGCGCCGACTACGCCGTGGTGGTCGGCGTCGACGCTGGGCGCGCGCACCTGGCCACCACCGTCGCCGACCTGCGCGGCGCGACCGCGGCCGCGGAGACCCTCGACCTCGACGCGAGCCGCGACGCCGCGGACGAGCGGCGCGCGGCGATCTCGGCGGCCGTGGACTCCGCGCTCGGGGCAGCCGGCCGCAGCCGCGACGACGTGTTGGCGATCTGCGTGGGGGTGCCAGCCCCCGTCGACGGCGACGGCCGCTCGCCGCAGCACCGCGACGACTTCTGGCGTCGCATGAACCCGGGCCTGGTCGACTTGCTCGACTGGGCTCCCATCGTGCGCATCGAGAACGACGCTTCGCTCGCGGCCGTCGCCGAGGGTTCGGTGGGAGGAGCCACCGACAGCCGCGACTACGTGGTGTTGCTGGCCGGCGAGCGTTTCGGCGCCGGGGTAGTGGTCGACGGGCATCTGCTGCGCGGCGCGCACGGCGGGGTGGGAGAGACGGTCGCGTTCGACCACATCGCGGGGGTCGGCACCGCCGACGGACTCGGCACCCGGCTAACGTCGTGGGTGCGCGAGGCCAGCATCCCGGCGGATCATCCGCTTTCCGGAGTCCCGCGCGACCGGCTCACGGGGCGAGCGGTCGTCGACCTCGCGCGCGAGGGCGACGCCTGGTCGCGCGTGTTCGTCGAGCGCGCCGGACTGCTCGTCGCCCGCATCGCGGCCGTCTTCGGCAGTCTTTACAACCCGCAGCGCATCATCGTGGCCGGAGCGATCGCCGAGGGGCTCGACGAGGGCATCGAGGTGGCCCGGATGCGGCTGCCGCACGAACTCGACCTGCCCGCGCCCGAGCTGCTGCTCTCATCGCTGGGTTCGACGTCGGTGGTCACCGGCGCGGTGGCGGCGGCGATCGAGGCGGCGCGCGCGGGTGTGCTGCACCTGCCGGGGCCGGTCAGCGCACCACGTCGTACACGGCCTTGACGATGCCGTTCGAGTAGACCTCGTACTCGACCAGGTCGAGTTTCTGCAGCGAGTCGCCGCTGTCGTCGAACAGCCGGCGGCCCGCGCCGAGCAGCAGAGGGAAGATCAGCAGGTGGTAGCGGTCGACGAGGCCCGCGGCGGCCAGGGCCTTGGCGAGCGTCGCGCTGCCGTGCACGATGATGTTGCCGCCGTCGGTGTCTTTGAGCGCTGCCACGTCGTCGATCGAGCGCAGCACGCTCGTGTTGTTCCACTCGGGGTTCTCGAGCGTCGTCGACACGACGTACTTCGGCATGGCGTTGTACTGCGGGAACTCGTCGGTCATGCTCGGCCACACCGGGGCGAATTCGTCGTAGCTCACGCGGCCCATCAGCATCGCGGCCGCCTCGAGCTGCTCGCGGCCCTTGATCTCGTAGGCCTCGGCGACGAACGGCACCTGTTTGAAGGTCCACCCGGCCCGCGGGTGCGGGCCGTCGCCGGGCGAATCGATGACGCCGTCGAGGCTGGTGAATTCGGTGACGATGAGCTGGCGCATGGGGGTTCTCCGATCGACGGGGGCGGCTTCTACTATGGCGCGAAGCGCGGCCGGCGCGATACCCCGGTCAGCCCGTCAGCGCCGCCGCCGCCGCGAGCCGGGCCGGCGCGATCGAGTAGACCCGAACCGCGGTCTCGCCGAGCAACCGCGCTGCCTCGCTCGGCGTCAGTTCGGCGGCGAGCGCCAACAGCGCATCCCAGGTGCGTTCGTAGCCGCCCGCCAACACCGAGATCGGCCAGTCTCCGCCGATCATGAGCCGGCTGGCACCGAACAGGTCGAGCGCGTCGTCGACGAACGGGCGGATCGTGTCGAGCGTCCAGTCGCCCATCCGACCCGAGGAGGCGTACAGGCCGGAGACCTTCGCCGTGAGACGGGGGTTCGCGGCAGCGGCAGCGAGCAGCCGCCGCCAGGCGGCATGCTCGGTATCCGACCCGCCGATCGGCGGTTTGCCCAGATGGTCGAGCACGATCGACAGTTCGGGGTGCCGCTCCGACAGCTCCGGCAGCAGGGCAAGCGCCGCGGGCGACGAGACGACGTAGTCGAACGGCACTCCGGCGGATTCCAGCACGCCCAGTCCCTCGTCGACCTCGGGCCGCAGGATCCATCCCGGATCGGGGCGGGTGTGCACCAGCGTGCGCACGCCGACCACGCGGTCGTCGCGGCGCAGCCGGTCGAGTTCGGAAGCAGCCCGCTCGGGCGCGTCGAGCGGCACCCAGGCGACGACGCCGACGACTTCGCGGTGGGCGTCGGCGACACGCAGCATGTTGGCCGTGTCGCCCTCGTTGTCGGCGGACTGCACGAGCACCGTGCCGCCGACGCCCACGCGGCGCATCGCCGTGGCGATCTCGTCGAGTTCCATCGTGCGGTCGATCGGGGCGGACCCCTCGTCGAGCCAGTCGTAGTCGGCGCGCGCGAGGTCCCAGACGTGCTGGTGCGCGTCGACGATCACGCGACGAGCCCGTCGGCGCGCAGATCGGTCCAGAGTTGCTCGGGGATGTGCGCCCCGTAACGGTCGACGTTGCTCTCCACCTGGGTCGCGGTGCGCGAGCCGACGACCACCGACACCACGGCCGGGTGGCGCAGCGGATAGGCGACCGCCGCTTCCGGCAGGGTGACACCGTGGCGTTCGCACACGTCGGCTATCGAATTGGCCCGCGCCACGAGCTCCGCGGGAGCCTGTTCGTAGTCGAACCGCGCGTCGGCAGCCGGCCTCGCCGAGCTCAGCAGCCCCGAGTTGTAGACCGCGGCCGCCACGACCCCGACCCCGCGCTCGAGGGCGACGGGCAGCAGGTCGTGCGCGGCGTCGTCGTCGAGCAGCGTGTAACGTCCGGCGACCATCACGACGTCGACGTCGCAGCGCCGCACGAACTCTGCCAGCATCGCCGACTGGTTCATTCCCGCCCCGATCGCGCCGACCAGCCCCTGCTCGCGCAGCTCGACGAGCGCGTCGATCCCGGTGGTCGACGCGGCCGCCCAGTGGTCGTCGGGGTCGTGCAGGTAGACGATGTCGACCCGGTCGAGTCCCAGCCGTTGCAGGCTGCCCTCGAACGACCGCAGTATGCCGTCGCGGCTGAAGTCCCACTCGCGACGGGTCGCTGCCGGCACGGCGAAGCCCCCGTCGTCGAGGCGGTGTGCGGTCTCCGGACTCGGCACGAGCAGGCGCCCCACCTTGGTCGAGACGACGTAGTCGTCGCGGTCGTACCGCGCGAGCGCGGCGCCCAGCCGGCGCTCCGAGAGGCCAAGCCCGTAGTGCGGTGCCGTATCGAAATACCGGATGCCACGGTCCCACGCCCTATCGACGGCGGCGAGCGCCTCGTCGTCGGTCGTCTCCCGGTAGAGGTTTCCGAACTGCGCGGCGCCGAGTCCCAGCTCTGTCGGCTGCGGGCCGTGCTTCACCGTGCGTCTCTTCATCGAGATCTCCTGCTCTGTGGGTACGGGGCGGTGACGGGACCGCCCGAGAGCCACCCTATTACAGACATAACATATGATGTATGTTGTTTACGGCGTCGTAATTGCCGCACCGTTTCAAACCATCAAGGACGATATGAAGATCACGGGCTACCGCTGCCTGCGCACCTACCGCGACTGGGGGCGTCCCGTAGGAGACGTCAACGGCTTCATCGATCCGGGTGTGACCGAGGTGCCGATCATCGTGCTCGAGACCGACGAGGGCATCACCGGCGTGGGCATCGGCTCACACCACGGCGTCGCCGAACTCTTTCCCGCCATCGAGGGCGAAGACCCCCGGGCGGTCGGCGCTCTCTACGACCGCATGCTCGCCCAGGTGTTCAAGGCGGGCCACGCCGGGTCGACTTTCGGTGGCATCGGCACCCTCGACTCCGCTCTCTGGGACCTCAAGGCGAAGGCCGCGGGAGAGCCGCTCTGGCGCCTTCTCGGCGCCCGCGACCGCTTCGTGCCGGGGTACGCATCGGGGCTCGACATCGCCCTCGACGACGACGCCCTCGCCGGGTTCTACCGCGAGATGGCCGAACGCGGCTTCACCGCGGGCAAACTCAAGGGCGGTCGCGACGTCGACGCCGACGTTCGCCGCCTCGGCATCATCGCCGACGAACTCGGACGCAACACTCCCCGGCCCGCGCTGATGCTCGATTCCAACGAGTCGTGGAATCTCAAGCAGGCCGTGCGCTACATCGCCGCCATCGAGCAGCAGCTCGACCTCACCTGGATCGAGGAGCCGCTGCGTCGCTGGGACGCCGCGGGGCACGCGCGCCTCTCGTCGAGCATCCGCGCGGCCGTCGCCACCGGCGAGAACCTCACCGGACTCGACCAGTTCTCGGCGCTCTTCGACCAGAAGGCCGTCGACGTCGTGCAGGCCGGCGCCGTCTGGGGCGTGTCGCACTTTCTGCGCCTGTCGTTCGCCGCGCACTCCCGCAACCTGCCGGTGAGCCCCGTCGGACTGACCGCGAATCCCGCCGTCGGGCACGCCGCGGCATCCGTGCCCAACCACCTCACGTCGGAAGTCCAGGATCTGGCCGCGCCGTTCGGCATCACCATCGACGAGCACTACGCCGACGGAGGCATCGTGCTCGGCGACCAGCCGGGGGCGGGCGTGCAGATCGACGAAGCGGCGATCCTGAGCGACCAGCGCGCGGCCCCGTGGATCACCACGGCCGGACCCCACGTGCGATCCCGGCGAGCGGGTTTACGCCTGATCGCCGACGAACTGCGAGAAGAAGACCGCTGATGCAGCTCCGACCCGGTTTGCGGCGCATCGAGGCGCCGCTCGGCGACAGGTTCGTCGCGATGTACCTGCTCACCGGCTCCGAGCGG
>Ga0247809_1001080_pt1 | contig 12153 bp, 7 predicted proteins | sample UWRJL104311B1_FD_180951 | JGI IMG/M metagenome (GOLD analysis project Ga0247809, IMG submission 180951) | Plant litter microbial communities from Arlington Agricultural Research Station in Wisconsin, United States - UWRJ-L104-311B-1 | ecosystem: Environmental > Terrestrial > Plant litter >...
AAAAATTACGATTAAATCTTGCCATGATATTTTAGTTTATTTTAATCAAAGCTAGTTGATCATCCATAAAAATATCTTCCTGTGATCTCCCTTGGCGTAACTTGGCGCCTATTGGCGGCGGTTTGTCGTAAATTGACGTAAAGAAAGTAATACTTAAAGAAGAGGACGGGATGGATTATAGTGAGATTCAATATGTACTCCTACTCAGTTCACGCTAAAGACCACGTGACAACCTGGTAGCAATGTGAGAGTTTAGTTTAGCTCTTCACCACGCTCTCACCACGGAGTTACCACGGTGTTACCACAGACTTACTATCAGTACGTGTCGAGCGCATATAGAGCACATATTGAGCAGTACCTATCTTCTTATCCTAGCTGTGTCTTATCTCATACCGCTTACTTTATCTCAATAAGGATATTCATTCGCCACGTCAATCATATACATTCACCCTCAATAGCAACTACTGGCGTAACAAATGCAATTTTTATCCTTCATTATCCTATCATTATAGAAACTAAGAAGATAAATTAACAACTCTTTGCTTCTATAATATTAGAGGTTAACTTAATTCAAAATATGAAATTCAACTTTAGACAATCGTCTATATTATTTATGGCCACCCTAGCGATAGCCATAGCTACAATCATCTCTTGTAGAAAAAATACAGATGTCAAGGTACCTGTCATGCACATTAATAAAAGTAACGATAAATATGCAGTCGATTATCAATCTTCGACAAGTGACAGCGTTCTGCATATTGAATTGAAGATTGCTAAAACAGGTGAAGCAGCGGAAATTGTAAAAGAAGACATTGATATAGATTTAAAAGGAAATAAATATCTGTATAATATTTATGACGTCTTACAAAAAAAATCATCAGATAGTAGATATACCAATATTACTTTGCAACAAGCTGGAGAAATGTGTTTCGCATTGAGGGAAGTAATTTCTCAGGCAACCAAATCTCTGACTTCAGAACAAATAAAAAGCCCAAACATTCAAGGTATGTATATTAGTTTATCTTTTGCCAGGCGTATACTCAAAAATAAGATGCCTTCGAAAGATGAAAAAATTATTGACAAGAAAATGGCTTTGAAAACTATGGCGACTTCGTCCCTTCCTGTTCCAAATCAGCAGCCCAGTTTTGCCCAGGATGTTTTTCAGGGTTACGAGTTGGGGCTAACATCCTTTGCAATGAATGATGATATTATGGTTAATAAGCAAGCGTTTCTAACTATTGTCAATAATGATATTTCAATGTTGCCTAATGACGATAAAGGTTTGTATGTTTTTCAAGACGTCTTAAATAGCATTTCAGCCAGTAATTTTACTTTAAAATATTTATTTGCCCAAATAGATGCTTATATCAAACAACATCCTGAGAATTATGGAAGTGGCAATAGATGTGCAGGTGGTTGGTGGCCATCTGGGAGTAGTCATGGTTGCTGTGGAAATTACAATGGGTGTTGTTGGTACTGGCATCCTGCATGTTATGTTCATGATATAATATGCGCCAACTGCAAGCCCGCATGGTTCTGTTTGAGTGGCTGTAAACCTGATGTTAAATATGTACATTACATAGAACCATTTTACGTTATTGAAGATTATACACCAGTGGAAACAGGAGAAGGTATTCATTTGCCTTTACCACTTCCTACAGGAATTTATTATAAACAAAACTATAATGACATGAATATAATCATGTTACAGTTTTATACACCAATTTTCATCAATCCTGCTAATTCAAAATATTACTCAGATAACCAATATAACAATTTGTTGCCAAATGGGTATTATGACTCGCCAAGTGAGAGTAATGGTATTGACCACACATACTACAATATTGTAAACGGAAGTGTATTGAAAAGATATAGAGTTTTTTTGCAAACTTAATACGAATTAGCAGATATTGACTTACCATATTTTAACCTTTTAAGATGGAGTTTTCGATTAAACCTCCATCTTATTCAAATTTATATCTTAACTTAAATTGAAATCATGGGACATAATCATACTTTGGAGAAAACATCCTTCTACTTTACTCTATTTGCTGCTGTATATTTTATATTGGCTTTTACTGGTTTTTTTAAAAATTCAAATTCAAGGATAATCACGGGATTATTTGAATTACTGACAATACCTTTAATACTATCTCTAATTGTCATTATGGTACTTGTACTGTATAGTTTTTTACATAAAGGTATCAAATTAACATTTTATTCAATTGCCAGCTTTCTCATCTCATGTGGTTTAATTTTGGCTATGTTTTTCGTAAAATAAGTTTTGACTGATATTTGTAATCCCGCTTGCGATGCATCTTGAGAATAATTGATTTCATTGCTTGGAATTTTAAAGTGGCCTGTTAGGTCAATTCCAAATCGCTGATATTAGTCATATTACACCATGGAAGGGTTAAAAAAAATGTTATTAAAACCTACTAGCTAAGGGAACGAAATCTTTCACATTAAGCTCCCTCAGTATTAACAACTCTAAAAAGTACAAAAACCACATGTAGGTTAAGTAGACTTGTCATTTCTTAATAAATAAGTCGCCGTACTCATTATTAAAATTGATCAGTGATGTATTTCGCCCGCTCTGCCAGAACAGCCTTTTGCCATTCCCGGATCACTTCCCTTCCTGCTTCCCTGGCTTTCGCGCCGCCGTCATTGTTTTTTTCCGAATTTTTGGCTAGTGTATCTGTAAAACACTGGAGGTAATGATCTTCGAGGTCAAACTCAGTATCGCTATCCTGATCCTTCAGCTCTATATACTGCAGAAAGAACAAGGTAGCCCATTTCATTTGTTTGCTTGTTCCGGTATAATACGAAGGGAAAGAGACCTTATTGATAAAAGACTGAATAAATTGTTGTGGTTGAATATTGTAAATGGTGCAAAGGCTCATAAAATCCTCTGGCAGCTGTACGTTGATTGTTGTTTCCATGATGTACTGATTAATGTGTCTGTTGATGTCCTGATAATGTTCAAGGTAGAATTCTTTTAAAATGGTGATGCGTTGCTCCAGGCTGCGCACATTATGAATGCGCAGGCGGATTTCATCCATTTCACAGATAAAATCTACTTCCTTGTCAGTGAATTCAGGCACTGCGGTATTTTGCCTTCCAAAACCCAACACGATCTTCATAAAAAAGGCCATCGTAAAGTTATCATTCGGAATCTTTAGTCCGGTTCTCGCCTGCATCTCTGAGATGGAAATCTTGCTCATAAAATCCTCCAAGTATTCTGCGGGATAACAATTGTGCAGTTCGCAAAGCACGGTAAAGTCTTTGGTGAAGTTTAAGGAACGGTTTTCATCAAGATAAAAGGTATCAGAACTGGTATATACCCTTTTCATATTTTTGTAAAGTTCATCAATGTATAGCAAGGATTTTTTCCTTTTGGACACGGAGCTGCTTAAAACCTTTTTGGCCAGCTCATTGATCCACCTGAAACAATTTGCAGCATTTTCCAGGCAATGGCTGAAGGCATGGCTGCCATTTGCAGTTCTCCTTTTTTCCGCTACATAAAGCCCGATAGTTTTTGAAGCTTCAGAATAACCTTCAGTGTATTGATCGGCTAGGGAATCGTAGACTGTTGAATGATTAATGAAAATTTGTAATACTTCCTGTTCGTTTAATCTGTAAACGGCACAGGCGACGCGGAATTCCAGCGGGACGGTAAGCTGGTGATAGTTGATTTGTGTATTCATATTGATCTTATTTAATTTTTCAATTTAAATAAGCCTCTATGAGGGAGGTACCGCCCTAAAAGGTATAGGGCTGGTAACTCACTCAGTCTATTGTACCATTGGCTCTAGTAAAGCCACCCATTCTTGCGAAAGGGCCACCACAATAACATAAGGAGCACCAGCCCTATAGCAAATATAGGGTTTAGGTTGCTCATCTTACGCTCGCGGTGTAAATTTACTAGATTCATGATGCGAGGCTTGAAAGCAAATCTTAATGATAAATTAGGATTGCGGTTGTTTATTTCTCTTTTAATTTTTCCATATGCTAACTTAATACTTTCTGTTTAAAATAAAAACTATATTTGCAACTATATTAAATTAAGATTTATTTTAAATACATTAAATTAAAATACTAACGAATAATTTGTAATATTGCGTAAAAATGCTTCATGTTTTTTACGAGAGTCAGAGGATTTATTTTTACATTTGATTTATTGAAAGGATCTGGATCTCTTATCCCTAGGCGACATTTGAATGAATAGGCCAAACAGCATCAGAACTTTATATACGTTATGCTTATTTGTAAAAAGACTTGAAACGAGATAAAATATATGAGGACTTACATTTTTTCACTGACGTTTCAGTAGAGGATTGGAATGCGTTATTAAAGCTTAAATTAGGTAAATATTTCTTAGACGAATCTCTTTTTGAAAAGAACAAGGAGATTCTAAGAACTGAAGTTGTAAACTACATAAGATTTTGCACTAAACCTGATTATTTCAAGCTGTTTGAATGGACATTTTATCTTTATAGAAGTTGTATTGTTTCTGATAAGCAACGAATCATTCAAGTCTTAGCAGATTCATTTGACGACATTTCAAATACTGACATGAAGTGGATGACAAATGTCTTGACGCAACCAGACCAGAAAGAATTTTCTGAAAGAGATAAAATAAGTTACTATTTCAAGGTTATAGACGAAATCTTAGAGGGATCCTTTAAACCGCGCTTCAAATTGCTAGATAAACTTGTTAACTTTAATTTAGATGGAAATATTCCTGATAATTCAGCATCCGACTTTGGGAAAGTAATTAGGGACTTCCCAAATCAAATGAATAGCGATGCAATTCTATTTTTAGAAGACCCTTTTTTTTCAATCTCAACAAATCAATGGAGAAATATAGCTGCACACAAATCCTTTACCATCAACAGGGATAATATTGTGATTGAATACGGAAGAAATACTAAGCAGTCACACACGTTGTCATATGACGACTTTTACAAAATCGTTCTTTGGACTCAAGACATTTATCGAGTAATTAGATTTAGTCAAGTATTAACTGACTTAAACTATATTGAAGAAATAGTGACCGAATTGGGCGATACTGAAAATATCAATATTCGATTCGAATCAGCACTCGTTCACATCATCCATAATATGCAAATTGTTGGCTTTGAATTTGTGTCAAATGAAGAACAAGGCGAGATATTTTGTTTAAATGTAAAAGGGAAAATCGATCATGATGTGAAATCTTCTTTAATTCATGCCTCACAATGTTTAGATCAATTATCATGCGCAATTTATGATGACAAATTTGTCAAAAATAATTTCAAAAAAACTCAAATAAGTATTGTTGACAACAGCAGAAGAGTTCTTGCATCTGCGACGATATTTATAGAAGTGGCGGTTAATAAGGCAAAAGGTAACATTACTCTTGATAAATACTTGAAAATGATTGAATTCGACATAAAAAACTATGTTTAATTCCGGTTTGCGTAAGGTTGGATGATGATCAAACTTTATGTTTGTAACGAGCTATTGTAATAAATAGTGGCTTTGTATTACAAAGCCTGCTCTAACGGAAATACCGGAAAATCACGACGAATTGACAAAAGTAAAAGGCAAGTCTCACTTTTAATTTGCAGAATATTTGAGGGTTAAATTGCCTCAGTGAACAGTATGCTTGGTTTTTCCGAATACAAATTTCCCAAGTAAGCAACCCAACCATTTTCTGCTGCACACCTCAGATTATGTTCCATCCCTTTTCATTGATTCCAAACTTCTATATCAACTTCTGCACATTGCTGTCAACGCAGCAACTGAAATAAAATCCTGATGTGTCTTATGATTCGCAATTTCAACTTTGCCATCTTTACAATCTAAAACCAATGTGCCACTACAACATTCCATTGTGTGTCTACCCTTGGAATAGTATCCATGAAGATGAATCCCGTTTTCTGCTGGAAGTTCCTTTGAGCATGTCCCTGACAATTGAGTACATGCGATGCGAACATCAGCCGATGATTCCTTCACTGCCTTTATTATTTCTGGCCGTGGATTGTTGAATTTTTTTCTTCCAACTGAAAAAATCACACTTTTCGGTGCAACTACCGATATGAGCATTTTGGTAAATTCCAAAACATCTCCTTCCTCAATTTTACCTCCATGGTGCGGAAAAACTAAATGTTCAGATGTAACATGAAAACCCGTGTATAAAATTTCGTCAAGACCAATTTGATCGATATCACCGCTTAAAAAAATTATTGGTTTCTCATTATAAGAGACGGTAAAAGATGCGGATATTGAATTTGAAGTGATTTTTCGTGTCTTTCGATCGTTGTTTCCAACACCTTTGGCGACTAAATACTTTGATGGCCCGACAGTATTTAGAGTTAATTCACCTAATACTACCGGAAGTAATTCACTGTGAATAGATACTTCAAATTTAATATCGCCTTCTCTACCACGAAAATCAAGAATTGTTATTAGATCATCCCAAATCTTAGTGTGTTTAGAACCGTCAGAATTAAGCATAACTTCATGTACTTTAATATTTTCACTTAATAGAAGGGTTAAAAGGCCGCCAATATGATCCTGATCTGCATGTGATAAGTATACTGTTTTTATTTCGGTAATGTTTCGTTCTTCTAGGTATTGTAAAAGTCCTGCTCCCTTAGATCCACAGTCTATAATGATAGTTTGGTTGTTACTATGTAGCACGGAACTGTTACCGTGACCTACGTCAATAATTGAAATATCTGTCAGGCTCATATCTTATTTTATTATCTGCCAGTCACTAAAATATAGTTCATATGGATCCTCAGTGTCAATATTTACTTGAGCAAATATCCTCATATCTGGTACTGCAATTTTCTGTATCTCTTCAGGGAGTTCAATAAACTTCAAATTTATAATTTGGTTTCTGTTCCAAGATGGCAAAATAGCCATTACAGTTCTGTCAACAACATCATCAAACCTAACTAGAGTCCGCCAAGTTTTACGGGTAGGAGAAATATTCCCCTTAAATTCATTTACACATTCTACGAGGCTCTTTGCAAGAGTTTCCGGCGTAAATTGTTCTGGTGTCAAAACGACTGGTATAAACTTTTTGTACGGCCGTATTTCATGAAAAGATGCCATTTCATATTTTGTGACTAAAACTGCCGGAATGAATTTGCGATAACATAACGAAATAAACTCTGCACCATTAGTCGGGAAGTAGCTTGAAGCTTTTTTGAGATGGTGATCTGAAACAACTCCAACATCGCTGCCCAATGAATCCATGAATTTTTGCATATCATAAACACGATCATTCTGGAGTATCGTTTCCACATTAAGTTCTTCCACGGTTAAACCATATCCATCTCTGCTATCTACATCGTCGTCGATAACATGAATTCTATCAATTTGTCTGTCAATTAAGGTTATAGACATTATATTCCAATTATAGGTATTTCAACTATTAATTCTGCACCACCAAGTGCACTGTGCTTATTTGCCCTAAGAGAGCCGCCAAGATCTGAAACTGCGTCACGAACTATGGTCAGGCCAAGTCCGGTACCATTTGGACTAGTAGTTTCTCCCGGTAACCAGATATCTTTTATTGCTATACCCTCGATCCCAGTGCCATTATCAGAAACAGTTATAATTATGATATCTTCGTTTACTTCAGTTTTTATTTGGATCTCGCGGGTCGCTGGATTTTTGTTCTCAATTGCCACTACACTATTATTCAATAAATTTGTTAAAATAGATTCAAGTGCTGCTTCGCTAGATCGCAAAAATGGGTTACCATGACCAAAGTTAACATTGACAGAAATGTCTCTACCTTTGAAGAAAGGATCGAAAGTTTCTAAAATATTATTTATTATCTTATGAACCTCAACTTTTGTCACTCGTCGTTTATCATTAGATAAAAGTTTTAATGTAGCGCTACTTAATACGGCTAAAGAGCTTATTGCTCTATAAATCATCCCTATTGGCTTTTCTAATAAACTACTTTCGTAGTTTACTCCAAGATGTTGCTTGGCCCGTCTCTCAATTGCTTTAATTGATTGCTCCAAAACCTTGATCGGGTTCCCTCTTGATTCATGAGAAAAAGTGGCCGCTGTGATACCTGCTGTACTTAAAGTTCTATAAAGCTGTACTTCGGATTTTAGTGATTTTACAATATGGTCTTGAGCCTTATCGTAGGATTGAAATATTTTTTTGATAGCTACTCTTTCACTAGTCGGCAATTTCGCAATTTCCTTCTCCATCATTTCCTTTGAAGCATTTGATACAGATTGAGTATGCTCACGGTCTCGCGCTCTTTTCTTTTCGGCTATTTCAAGACGCTTTCTTGCCATCCATTCTAGAGCGTCCTGACAAAAACCTTTAATTTCGTGAAAAGTGTCATCTTCAATAAACCCAGAACGATCTGTTTTTTGATTCAATAAACCTTTAGATTCCCTAACTCTAACAACCCCAATTGAGTTGTTGGTTGAAGGTCGCTCTTCTGGGCTTTTCGCACGGGAAAGGTTTAAATCCAACCAATCATTTCCCTGATTGCCATAAGGATTCACACGAAGGCGATTCTCATAAAAATGGACACCTCCAAATTCATTAAGCCACTCCTTAACTTCACTGATAGATGTTCGCCGCGTCGTAAAGGTTGTGCTATTAAGGATAAACGCCCACAAATCAAATGTTATTATAGGACAAGAATACATTTTTCCTTTTCTCTTTACCGCAATATCAGCATGAGTTGCAGCAAATAAAACGTTCCCCTTATAGTCTAGAATTTCGGCTTTAGCGTTCCCGTCTTTGTCTAGATTCGCTGACAAATGGTAGTCAGCATCATCAAAATATCGCTTTGAAACCAGGTTTTCCAAATCTTTGAATTCTTCCGCATCAAGTTTTGGTTTAAAAGCATTGGGATCATCTTCAAATGGATCGGAAAGTAAGATCAAACCTCTTGCAACTTTACGGACGTCGCGATCGTTAACTTTCTGCTTGAGGTTTTTAATAGTGATTGTTGTACCTACCGGCTCATCTTTTGCATTGGCTGAGCTTGTAATTTTAATAATCACATCGTCAACTAATTTTGCATCATCAAATTTATCCCAATCAATCTCCAAAGAATTCCTGATAGAAATCTCTTGGAGAGGTACCGAACATAAGCTCACAAATTTCCCCATCCTCAACGCCGCTAACCTTCCGAGTCCTTTGCTTCCCGCAGGTATCCGTCCGAGCCTTGTCATTTTATCAAAAGACTTTTCCGACTGGCCTAGCACCAAATAACTATTCATAATAGCTTTTTTATCCATCCCATCACCGTCATCGGATATCGTAATTGTTCCTCCCGCACTTGAAACATTTTTTAGGATAACAGTACACTTTATAGCATTGGCATCATAAGAATTTTTAACCAACTCTAGCACACTTTGGTCAATGCTTGGATTTAATTCTTCCCCTAATCGTTTAATAATTTGGGTTGAAAATCTAATATGTGCATCTTCAACTGACTCTTCTATCATAACGGAATATTTGAAATTACTTTTACTGTCAGATGCCTGCACCTGATTTTTTCATCAATCCAACTATCTGTCTTTTCGCTCTTTAATATTCTAAGAAGTCTCTTGCAATCGTTTATTTTCCCAGATTTAGGCTGCAGAATGATTAGATGATTGTCAATAAATACAGGTTCTGATGCATTAACAATTGTCCCAATAGCACGATTTGAATCTCCTCGTCTTGATGTACGTTTTATAACCACAAACGGAGAAGTAAAATGTCTTCCTTTATGGGCTCTTGAATAAGAACTTTCACTCACTTCCGTCCAACCAACTAGCCCGCGGCTTACAAAGTAGGGTCTCACAGGCCCTACTTTTTCATCACGGTTGTCAACCACTGGACCAACGCAAATGTTAAAATGGTCCGAAATTACGGACGTCCCTGCCTTTTCTGTACCCCACTCAGAAATGCCAGATTTTTTTTGTTGATCCTGTAATTTCGTAATCAAAACAGAAAAAACATCAATATCGGCAAATTTATCAAATTGCCCAAGCAGTTTGATGCCGCTGATATTAGATTTACTTGAAATATGCTCTCGCCAGTGGTTATAGCGACTTCCGCTTCTTAGAACATCTGGCAATATTGCTAATATCTGTGTTCCAGGATTTACTTGTTCTACTATGTGATCTATAAATAGTGCTGCCGCTGAAATTTTTCCAGAACCCCATTTTTTTTTATCAACTGGACTAATTTGATTGAAAGGTGGATTAGTTATAATATGAGTTGCTTCTTTATAAAAAGGATTTTCTTTTAAACCATCAGCAATCTTCACTTCCAGTTCAGTATTGTTCTCCTGAAGACCTTTATTTAATCTGTAAATGGAAAGTCTCAGCCTCGTTGCCTCTACAAACTCACGATGTATATCAGTACCTCTCACTTCTAACGTTATTCCTTTACATTTAAGGTGTTGGGAATAATATTCTTTTACTGCGATCAGCAGATTTCCAGCACCACATGCAGGATCATAAAAAATAGCTTTTTTTTTGCCGAATGTTTGTTTATATGACTCCAAGACGTCTAACGCCATTTCATCACTGGTGAAAAATGCACCGCTCGTCCTACGTGTATCAAGCGGCACTAGATTCCTTAACTGCTCACTAGCTAAACCATTCACAAATTTCGAAGCAGTTGCTCTCCATTCCGCGAAAGGTTGTGAAGAAAAACCTTTTACAACGTCTTCCAAATTAGTTATGAATTCACTATATTCTTTCATTTTCTAGATTAGGATTTGAAGCTGTTAAGGTAATCAATTTTCATAATATTAAATCAGATAGTTATTACTTAATCTATGCAATACCAATACTAATTGTGCTGATCGATACTGTAGAAAACTCAAAAAAAAATATGCACCTCACTCATTTCGTCTCGTATTTAATAACCTTGGAGGTAGATATTCTGGTCATTTTCGAAAATCTGCTTGCTGATTATTTCGAGTCTTGAACAGTGGCACAGCTAAGTGTGTTTACAGTGACGTATTGCGCAGAACATTAATTATAGCACCCATTTATTTTGGTGATATAATGAAAAAGAACAGGCAGCACTGCAATGGATTATATACAATACAAATTATCGAAGAGATAAAAAGTGAGATATTTGATCGTTCAAAAACCATAAATATCAATGCTTCAATCTTGGTTTTAAATACCAGCAGCATTACCAGAATATTTAAATAGAGAATGGGAATAACACCGAATGAATTAAGGTCACTCAACTAAGCCAAAATCAACTATTAATTTACCAGATAAGTATATTAGAATAATAGGTCAATTTTACAAGACTTTGAAAAAAATAGGAATTAAGAGTTTTAGAAGCGAGAATTCAAAATCGTCTAGATACTAATCGCAAATAACCTCCCCTTGCGCATCCAAAATCCTGACTACCTTATCAAAAGAAAATCCAAAAACTCCTTCACGTCCCATCATTACTAATGTTGATCCTATTTCAGGTCCTGTATGCGTAGCGCAATTGTTTTTATCGCCAGGTGTTGTATTTGCAGCGGCATAGACCCAAAAGGTCTCCTGCCTCCCTTCCACTTCAATCACCCAGTACCTATGGTGAAAGTTTTTACCATGACTTTCGCCAAGCCTGAGCACCTTAGCCTGTTTTTCTACATGTATTTCGTCAGTCAGGTATCCAGAAACCAATATCACTTTATAAGGCACATACAAAGCAAATATAGTCAATGCGCTGAGTCCGATTACAGTCACTATTTTGTTCCAGAGGCTAAGCGCCGACCAACTTGTGGCAGGCTCTTTTTCTGCACTGCCTTTCGTGATCCATTTGAAGTCAGGATCAAAACGGTACACAATAGCAAAGAGTGAAAATGCATAAATGGCAAGAATGATTCCAACAAGCAGATAATTTCTATCCCACAGGAGTTCAGAAGCCCACAGCGCATCCTTTGCAGTAAAAAAGGCCATTAAATAGAACGCTGGTGCGGCAACCAGACTAAAAAACTTCCTGTAGATCAAATCGAAAATCATCAGGGCCAGGAAGATCCAACAAAATGAAAAAATAACTATTGAAAGGGGGAATTCATTGTTCATGCTGAGCCTCAATACCACTTTATTAAATATGTAGTGATAATAAAGAAAGGTTCCAAAGCCAATAACAGAAACAGCTGTAAGCAAT
>Ga0247809_1001082_pt1 | contig 12146 bp, 17 predicted proteins | sample UWRJL104311B1_FD_180951 | JGI IMG/M metagenome (GOLD analysis project Ga0247809, IMG submission 180951) | Plant litter microbial communities from Arlington Agricultural Research Station in Wisconsin, United States - UWRJ-L104-311B-1 | ecosystem: Environmental > Terrestrial > Plant litter >...
ATTTGTTGAACTCCAGAAATACACCTCTGCCACCATGTATATAGGACAGGACAAGGGAAATCGAAATCCAAAATAATGCGGATGGCATTAGTCTCCAAAAGCGGCGCACCCAGAAAGGAATGCACAATTCCAATATGCTCTGAAGGTTTCTATTCTTTGGGATTTCGTTAATGATGGATTTAGTAATGATAAAGCCCGATACGCAGAAAAATATATCCACGCCGTATCCGAAGCGGAAGGTTGCGAGGACTGTCCAGTAAATGGATTGTGGGGAAAGTATTACTGCGATGTGAGCGAATATGACAAGTATTATCGCTAGGGCCCTAAGCGCTTCAATATCACTATTTTTCTTTTGTTTTACATGGATTGTGTTCATTCGCTGGCTCAGTATGGATCCGGATAATATCTGTTGTGGTCAACGCATTGGCTGATATGGCCGCCTAAGTAAAAAACCATCAACAAACATTTCTGCAAAAAATAGAAAAACGGCGGTTACTCATAGCGGTCGACCATCATTCTATCGAACGCCCGCCAAGATGCGGGCTTTTTTACGCTTGGAGAAATGCATGACCCTCACTGAAAAGGCAGGGACATCCTCGATCGAACGCTCTAGGGCGAAGCCCGTGGCGAAAGCTTGGTTGGCCAGATCGCCGCAGGCAGGATCGTTCGTAAACGAGTGTGTGACGGCAAAACCAATTCGTAGTGGGGGGAGAGCTATGCCGGCGTGTGCCAGAAGCCGTACCAGTTCAGCTGTTGGAACAAGAACGGCCTGAACTTCGCCTACCTAAGTGGCGCGAAGGCGATTCCATTTCGTGAGCTGGCTCAGGCACTGATTGCGGCTGACCAAGTGATTGTTGGCAAGGTGCCCGATCCTACCGGTGGTGCCACGCACTACTATGCGACCAACATGCCAAAGGCGCCGACTTGGGTGAAGGGAGTCGCTCAGGCGTTGTAGCTTGGTCATCACATCTTTTTCAAGGATGTGCCATGAATCCGGCCTGTAGCTGGACGGTGCAGAAAAAGCAAAGCCCCGAAGGTTCGAGGCTTCGGGGCTTTTTTCGCCTACATCTCTTAATGTCGGGCGAACGTTTCGGCGAGACTACCAGCGCTGCTTTGGTGTTTCACTGCTGCGAAAGGGGGGGTTGTGTTCGGTTGGCAACGCCATAGATGAAGAGCGAGAAAGTTCCGGTGCAGCGGAGTTACTTCTTGTTGGCGTCGTCAGGCTCCAAGAGTAAAGCGGGAAGACTTGAATCCTCATAAATTCGGAGTTGGTTTCGCATCTCGTGCTGTCGGTCCATCTCATCGACAATTGTGGTTACGCGGATCGCACCCAGGAGCAGAGCAATTGCAGAGGGGATGGTGATAATCCATGGAAGCCCGAACGCGCCGGCAGCCGCTGGGAGCAACAGCGACAAGACGTGTAATGCGTTGATGCTGATTTTCATTCTTCAATCTCATGCCCGGCCGCCTAGATGGCACGATTCTACATTGGTTGAATGCGCTATTGGTGAGGTCGACAGGACGCCGTAAGAGGATCAAACCCTGTCTGAAACTACCTCGCACTTCCTCGGATTCGATGGCCTGTAAGGCGCTTATGTCGGGTTAGGGTTTTAGACAATTTCCAGTGCATACCCTTGAAATACAGGGCCTGTAGCCAATTCCTAATAGTACCGCTGCAACATCGGCGTGTTGGTCCAGTGTCAGGAATTTAGTCGGTTTTTGCTCGTTTCGAATTCCAGCGAGCCACCTTTATCAGAGCAAGATTCATCCCCACTGACCCTAAGGACGAAAGTCATGATCTCCATTCTTGAGCTTCGCCACATCATTGAGCGTGGTTTTCTGCCGCTTTCCTGCGCCTGCACCGTAAACCCTGATGGCTAACTAATGATTACGGTTTTTGATCCCGAATCGGGTCGGTCGAATTGTTGGTCACCGCAGTGTCGACATTGAATCTGACTAGCAGTCGATCAATCGCATAGCTTATTGGTGAGTTGCAAGGCGAAATGGCTGCCAAAAAGGCAACTTTTGCGTAAAAAGTTTAGTTTTTGTTTGGCTGGCAGGACCTCCCCAGGGAGGAAGCCTGTACCAATATTTGGCAAAGCCCCGGGGTTGGCCCTCCGAGGCTTCTATTTTCGCCACCATCCCTTAATGGCTGGCGAACGTATCGGCGAGAATACCAACGATGATTTGGTGGCTCACTACTGCGAAAGGTGGATTGTGTTCGGTCGGCAGGACGCCGGAGCAAAACTTTTGCAAAGCTACCACCTCAAAACGCCAACTCGGCTTTCGCCTTCATTTAAACCACTGCGGCGTCGCCGTGGCCTGCCAGGTAATGCTCAGCCATCTTCACATCGGCATGCCCCATCAGCCCTGTATGTATTCCTGTGCAAACCCTTGTTGCTCGTACAACCATGCGCTGAGTGCACAGATCTCGTGAAAGGTGGGGCGCTCACCCACAGGCCTGCCACATGACAATCTCAAGGTGCACGGGCTTTCCGTGGGGATAAGTCTTCCCGGGCGACACCTTGATGGTGTTCTGTTCGAGGTCAACGGATGACTTCGGCCACACCACGATATCTAGTGCTTCCATAATGGTTGTAAAACACTATCCACGAGAGTGATGGTGCGCAGGGCGTTTCAGTATTTCAACCCCAAACCCGTAAAATGAAAACCCCAAAATAATCAGGACTCTAACGTACATATAGGGTGGAGGCGTAGTCGGCCATTATTAATTAACGCGCCCATAGAGACTTCTTTTGCTTGCTCTCAACTTTACCATTTTTCAGGCGCCAATATTTACACTCGTCAGGATGGACCGAAAGGCAATATGTCTTAGTGCGATTAATTCATGCGCTCTGCTTCAAATTCCGCCATAAATAACAAAGAGTCCATCGAGATCACGCGGTGATGAGAGCTGCAGGCTGATAACAACAAAAACAATCGTATTCTCCCTGTTAAGTTGGTGATACATCATGATCAAGATCATTGCCTACTTTGCAATAGTGGCAGTAATTGCAGGGTGCAACGGCATTGTAAAACCCGATTTGTCGGGACCTGCCAACAATTCATATTTTATAGTCTTCTCAGGCTTTCCATTGCCGTATCTATATATGGCCTCAGCCGTGCAATGGAACGAGAACTACGCCGTCACCACTCGCCACACCCCCTTCATCTCGAACGTGAAACACAGCTGCAGCACAGGCTGCGACCTTGTCTTCATCCAGCACAAGGCCAGCGGCCGCTACCCGTCATGGCGCGCACCGCGTGTGGGCGAAAACATAACAGCCGTAGGGGCGAGTCCGCTCCTGACGACGGTCACCGGGAAAGGCAAGGTGTATCCACCGCCTTTCATCAATACCGATGAAGACAGCGGTGATCACTATGCCATCCATGATGCTCCGACTATCAAGGGGATGTCGGGTGGGCCAGTCATCGCCAATGACGGCAGTATTGTCGGCATCAATATGGGTATTTACTCCACGACACTGCACGATTTGAGCTTTCACCCCGGCGTAAAGGGAGCTAAGAGGATCAGCATCTTCGTCCCTTACTCGATCATTCAGCGTGAGTGGGAGCTGTTGCAGGCAAGGCTTAACGATCCGCGGAGCACGTAATATACCGCGAGGTAGGATTGTGTTCGGTCGGCAGTGCGCCGACCGAAAGTCTACGAAGGATTAGTTGGGGGGGGGGGTACGGTGAACTAGCAAAACCAAAGCCCCCGAAGGTTGGCCCTCCGAGGCTTCTATTTTCGCCCCCATCCCTTAATGGCTGGCAAACGTGGCGGCGAGATTACCAGCGATGCTGTAGTGGTTCATTACTGCGAAAGGTGGATTGAAGGGGAATTCGAAAGGGTTTCCCTTTTTCTTTGCCTGAAAAAACGTTTACAACTTTCAGGCTTTAAACAGGCTAGTGAAAGTGGTTCACAATAATGAATGTAAACCAGCCATACAACGCTAACCCAAGGGTGCTAACAAGCATGGCGATGAGGCCAGTTGTCGGGAGGGGTTAGTGTATATTTCGCTTTTCGATTTGCTGTTTCACCAGTGAATCATTGAGCAGACTCACGGTCATATCGCCGACCTTTGCTTTTAGGACGTTGAAATGAAGCGTGTAGTAATAATGTTCATTGCCATTTCAGGCACTCTCCTGTTGGGTGGCTGCGGGCCACACTGGGGCGATGGGGAAAGGTATGGGCGTGATCATGGTCGTGGATACGACGAAGATCGAGAGCATTACAGCAGATACGATCGCCGCAAGAATTATCAGGGGCATGAGCGCAATCATTATCATGATCGTGACGATAGGGGCGACTAACCCGCTCTGATCTCTCTTCTGCCTCTCTCTTTGGCCATTTCCCCGCTACAGCCTGCAACCTGCCGGAAGCGGGCGTAAGATAGCAGTGCTACCTCACCAAAAAGGAGCCGCATATGATCGCCGATCAAATGAACAAGCAGGCATCTGAAAGCAGGGCTGTTTGGGATCAATATTTCTGTGCTGCGTTGATTGCGGAAAGCAATCTGACCGCACCGGTCGTAGGAGGGGCTACTCACGAAGACAGGCAGAACCTGCTGATTGAAAGAGCCAAGGCCCTCGCTGACAAGATGATGGAAAACAGGAAGTAACCGGTGCCCAGTCATCGCGCTGGGCTCGTTGCGTCTTGCGACTTCAGTGGCGGGCAATGTGCGATGGCTTCACTCACTTATAAATTCAGTGATCCATAAAAATTGTGTGGATATTTAAAGGTTTACGATTGTTTTTAACCAGATAGTGATCGAAAATATATTGTTACAGGTGGTCTGTTGGGATATTATCGCCCCGCGTTCACCACCACGGTTTATGCATTTTTAAGTCCCAAGCTTCCATCAGCTGCTTGGGATTTTTTTTGCCTGAAATTTGTCCTGGGTCCTTCCAGCCAGTGCCGGCCATCGGCGGCAGCCATACAAGCGTGCGCTTGTTGCCGATCCATAGACTCGATTTTTATCGAGGCGCTGCCCGCTCAAATCGGGCAAGTTCCGGGCTTTTGGGCTACTACTGACAGGCCAAGCTCAAACTCGGTCTGATGGAGTCTGTCGATGCTGGTTCATTGGTCGCTTGCAGCAATTCACTTATTGGCTTTCGCGCTGGGCTTTTGGGCGGTTTTGACCCGAGGCACTGCTTTCAGCCTTCTGGCGGCCGGGACGGGGGAGGTTCGTCGCGTACTGATGGCCGATAATTTGTGGGGGGTAAGCGCCGTCATCCTCCTGGTTTCCGGTGGATTGCGAGCTTTTGGTGGGTATGAAAAAGGTACCGATTATTACCTTCACCAGCCGCTGTTCCATCTCAAGATGACACTCTTCATACTGATTCTGCTGCTTGAGATCGTTCCAATGGTGAATCTGATCAAGTGGCGGATTGCGCTTGCCCGTGGCTCGGCCATTGATATCAGGCGCGCAAAACTGTTTGCCCGCATCAGTCATGTCGAAGCATTGCTGGTGTTGCTGATGGTTGTAGCAGCGACCGGCATGGCGCGCGGGGTGACCTTGGGTTAGCCGGGTGCAGTAGGACCTTCCTGGGGGTAATTCAGAAACGTCTTACAGTCATGGCCTGGGGCATGCCGGTACTATCGGCTGCATGTTTTGGCAGGAGAGGGTGGATGATCAAACGGCGGGCAATACGGCGCAGAAATCTTTAGCCAGCCGATGTTCAAGGCAATCGGGCTGGCTATGACTGAAACAGGATTCAGGGAGTTTGCGGCTTGTCCGGCGCGGTGAGGCCAGCCTGAATGCGCTGATAGATTTCTTCACGATGCACTGCAACGTCTTTCGGGGCGTTGATGCCGATCCTGACTTGCTGGCCGCTTACGCCCAGGATGGTGATCGTAATATCGTCACCGATGTTTATGCTTTCACCGACTTTGCGGGTGAGTATCAGCATGGTCTTCTCCTTGATTGCTTTGTAGGGCACCTGATTCGAACAGTGCAGAGGTCGGTGGTACGTATAGATTAGTGCGAAGTCTCACGGTTTGGGTGCCTCTTTCTGACGCGCAGATGCTGCATTAATTCCCAAGGTGTAACTATACAGAGGCCGTCACCATCATTCTCGTTGTTTTGTGTCCATTTTGCGGCACTCGGAAAGTATTCATGAATGGTAAAATCGCCGCTTTCTGCATTCAGAGGGAACCGTTGTGCGCAAAATGGTCTTGGTAATTGCTGTATTGGCGCTGGCTGGGTGCGGTGAAGGTAAGAGTGTTGATGCTCAAAAGTCTAAGCCGGCAGTCGTTTCCGCCCCCGTGGCCGCTAACGGGCCACAATGGGATCTCGAAGTGCGAGGCGTAACAACCCAGGCTGTCAGCGATTTGAGCGGCTGGTTGATCGAGCATAGCTTCGTTTCCAGCGTCGTCATGGAAAACGGCAACACGCGCATTCTGATGGGGCCATACAGTTCGAAAGCCGAGGCCGAAGCCAAGCAGGCAGAGGTGGCTGCGGCGCTTACCCGGGCCAAGAAACAGAACATCGAAGTGCTGGTGCTTGAGCGTCCTGCGGCCAAGTAACGCAGGCGGCCAGGAACGCAAAAGGCCTCGGGTCCTACACCCAGGCCTTTTTCTGTTCTGCGGGCGATCAGCCGCAGGCTTTCATATTCACCGGTCCGACAAACTCATTGCCGCGACCCATGGCACACGCCACGCTTTGATTGCGCTGGCGTTCCCAGGCTTCCACCGGATAGGTTTTGTTCCAGGCCTCGTACAGTTGGCGATCCTGTTTCGACAAGCTCAAACCGTATTGCTTGCTCATATAAAAATAAGTCCGGGCGATCATGCCGCGAATGGAGGGGCGGGGCATGACCTTCTTCGCCTTGAAGTCGACCTGAGTCAGGCACGAGCCATATTGACCGGTCTGCACCGGTAGCCAACCAAAACTGAAATTATTGCGATCACCATTTACCTCGCCAATGCTCGGCACCAGGTTGTGTAAATCGGCTTCGGCTTTCTGGTAAACCGGATCAAAACGGGTGCAATTTTTGCGTCCACCTCTCTGCCAGCACTGGCGCTGATGGCCGATCTGCCACGCCGGGACAATGTGTTCCCACTCGATGCGGGCGGCACGTTTGGCGTTTTTGCGCGGCACATAACCACAGGCCGCCAGATTCACCTTGTTGCCGGTGTATTTGCAGCCGCAATAAAACTCGGTGGATTGCGGTGCATACAACTTCCAGGCGACTTTTTTGGCCTCATCAAAGGTGCGCGGGGCGCCAGCCTGGGCTCCGAAGGTGATAAGCAGCAACAGCAAAGCAAACCAGCGGACACTCATTGACTCAATCTTCCTTCGGCACAACCCAGAAAATCTGCACACCGCCATCGTCTCGATAAGCGAGGGTAACGTTGTCGTTCTCGTCGATCTCTTCGAGCAATTGCTCCCACTCATCCATGGGCTCGTCCGGCAGGCGGAAGATCAGTGCGGCTTTGGCTTTTTGAGCGGTGGGGGAATTGATGATTTTCTGAACGCGCAGACCCATGCGTGCATAGGTGTCAATGGAGGCGGAGGTGGTGGCCACAGGATTATCCTTATTAAACTGTACGTACATACAGTATTAAACTGTAAGCATTTTCGCAACTGCTTAAAACTTAAGAAAATCCTCTGACAGCATTTTTTCCATTTGGTGTAGGAAGAAGGAAAAATTTCATCGAGGTTTTGTGCAAGACGTGAACCACCCGTCAACGCTGGCGATTGGTTGAGAGAGGCAGCCTTGCGTGAGTGCGTCAAGGACGCGCATTGCGGCTGCCTTATCAGGAATCCGAATTGCAGCATCACCGTCCCAATCCTCAATAATGACCTTCATAGGTAGCTTTTTCACTTGAGGGAGAAGGACATGCGGCTTTTAGAAAAGAATAAGGCTGCTAAAGACCGGCATAATCACGCCCTGATACAGAGTAGTAATCTGCCTTTCCTTGCACTGGACGCCTAAATGCAAAATCCCACTGTCTCCCCAAAGGCGCAAGCGTCACTGGGGGAGTTGTCAGCGCTTAGCCATACACAAAAAAAACGCCTGGCCATGGCGGCCGCCATCGGTAATGGCTTGGCAGTGTATGACTTTACCGTCTACGGTTTTTCGGCAATGGTCATTGGCAAGTTGTTTTTCCCTTCCGACAGTGTGCTTTCATCACTGTTGATGTCTCTTCTCACTTTTGGCGCCGGGTTCGCAATGCGCCCCATCGGCGCGTTGGTGATTGGCAATCTGTCCGATCGTAAAGGGCGCAAGACGGGTCTGATGTGGTCAATTGCGTTGATGACGTTGGGCACGGCAGTTATGGCGTTCGTGCCGTCCTATAGCGCCATTGGCCCTGCCGCCACGCTGATCATAGTCGCGGCGAGGTTGGTACAGGGGTTTGCGGTAGGTGGTGAGTCCGGTGTAACTCCGGCGGTGATGATGGAGTTGGCCACGAGGTCGAATCGTTGCTATATCGTCAGCTGGCGTTCGTCCTGTCAAATGGCCGCCGCATTGGCAGGGGCTTTGGTCGGTGCCTGCACAACGGCGCTGCTGAGCCCCGAAGCGCTACTGCAATGGGGGTGGCGTATTCCGTTTGTCGTGGGGCTGATGATCGGGCCGGTCGGGTGGTACATCCTGCGGCAGATGCCAGACACGCCGATGATAAAGCCTAGACGCGAAGGCATGAAAACAATGCTGGCCTTGTACGGGGGCAAAATCTGCCTGGGGGCACTGTTAATGGCGACACCCACAGCCAGTATTTATCTCATGGTCTATTACATGCCCACCTACCTGGTGCGCACGTTGAACATGCCAGCCACGACCAGTCTGCTGTCAGCCTGCCTTTCGAGTGCCTTGCTCATCATCGGTTGCCCGGTGCTTGCACGGGTCGCCGACAGGCAGCGCCTGCGCAAGCCGATTCAGTATTTGACGAACATCAGCAGCCTTGTGCTGGTTTATCCGGTTTTCCTGTTGTTGACGAGCGGGATCGGCGAGGTGCCCTCATTGCTCCTCATAAGCGCATATTCGGTACTGCTGATGTGTAATAACGCCGTGATTCAAGTGATGCTGTTGGAGGCTTTTCCGCGTCAACATCGGGCAACCTGTATTTCGACGATCGCTAGCCTTGGGACGACGATTTTTGGTGGCTTTTGCCCCGTCATCGTGGCCTGGATGGTCGGTGTGACCGGCAATGCGATGGCCCCCTCGTGGTACCTGCTGGCAGTCATGTGCCTGAGTCTGTTCGCATTGGTGCTGTTTCCAGACAGCCTGAAACGCTTGCGTTCGATCGAGTCGCGGGGGCGTTGTTCAGTCGCTGTAGCGCGTTGACTCGCAGATCCTGCGGCGTCATCTCGTAGGCTCGACGGAACGCTCGAGTAAAATCCTGGGGGGATTTGAAGCCCAGTCCGTATGCGATATCCATCACGGGCAGGTTCGGGAATTTGACCAACTCATCGGCCGCCTCGCGGAGCCTGCAATGGCGGATGTAAGCGCCCAGGCCTCCTTCATGTTCGAACAGGCGATAAAGCGTCGCACGGGGCAACTGCAATGCTGCCACCAGGCTTTCAGGGGACAGCGTGGCTTGGTGAAGGTTAGCTTGAACGTAGCGCCGGGCCTTGTCGAACATGGCTGCCCGCACCGCTGCCCGCGCGCTGCCGCTGAGTTTGGCCTGTTTGCCCAGGGTGGCGAGCAGCAATTGCATGCTGGTATCGAAGGCGCTGCTCGCCTGGTTCGCACTCAGGCCGGGAAGGTCTCTGGCTAGCGCCGTGACATGCTCGACGAGAAGTTGGGTCAAAGGCGAGGTGTTTTCAAACAGGCGGCCATGGATGGCTTCCGCATGAGGTAGTACCGCCTCCACAACCGGCCTGGGCACGGACAATGCCAGCAACTGGCAAGCGCTTCGCTGCATTCGCAATGGCTGATTCAGGTCAAATGCGAAAATACTGCCAGGGTTGTGCCCTGCACGGCGTGAGGTAGCGCACTTGCCGACTGAGTCAACGCCACCTGCGATGAAGATATGAAACCCAAAATCGCGTTGGTTATCGGTGGAAATACGAGCCACTGAACGCTCAAGTGTGAGGCTGTCGGTGCGGCAGTCAGTGAGAAACCTATTGCCGAGATCGTAGCGGTCGATGACCCCACTAAAAGGGGATGCGACTTGTGCCCGTGAAGGTATGACATCAATGACATGACCGACGCGCTCACGCCAAGCCAGCAACTGCCGGTTTTGCAACTCACCGCACACAGTGAAGCGATTAAGTTTGGGAGCGGGTGAAGGGCTACCTTTCAGCTTATTCATTAGCGTGTTGTTCACTCGAACTTATCCGGCTAGCTATCAGTGACCGCGCCATGAAAGCGAAAGGTCGCCTGTGTTGAAAATAGTTTCAAAACTGAGACGTACTGTTAAGTGCTCCCCGCAAAGCCCCCCATAATCCCCGCCAATCGGTGCATTCCAATCAGGTAATGCGGCGGAGGCTATGGCCAAGTGACCGAACTGATTTTTAACATACTCAGCGTTGTCACTCCCAAGTATCTCCTGCGGACCTATCTGTTGGCCACTGACGCTATCGGTGTTTTGCATCTTGATGGTGGGCTTCGTCACTGAACACCGCGTTTGGCAGCGCCACGCCAAGGCCGAGCGGCATGCGCGTGCGTGTCTGCACCGTACCCGATCTGATCCTGCTGGATGTAGTGATGCCCGAAATAAATGGCTATGAGGCGGGTTCCGGTTTTTCAACAAAGCAACAAATTGGTCACTATTTATAATCTGTCAAAATTAAGAAACGGATGGCTACCGTGCAGGGAGTGGGGAGAGGATGAACAACATAAACAAACATGGCTGGAAATGGGCTTACCGGAAGATTCGCGGGCTGCACTGCACTCGTCTATCAGCCATCTACAGGGCGACCCTGTATTCCATTCGCGGCGACACCGGCTCCTTCATCAGCGAAGACTCCTGGCAAAAAATCCGCATTCGACGCTAATCGCAACGATTGTTGATACTCGCCAATAGTAAGCGTCTGCCCTGGAATAGACGATGAGTGAGCGGTCGCTAACGCGGCTCTTTTCCGTCTTAGGGGCTCCGCGTTGTATTCATGAGTTTTATAATCAAAAGCCATGGCAAATTTTGCAGAGATATCACTTCAATACCCTCAATGCTGGAAACTCGATTTAGATAATCGAATTCTATTCGACGGCGCCAATCAAATACACTTAACAAATATCGAATGCATAATTTTAAAAAACATGCTCCTCAAGGAAGATCGCGTAATCAGTAGAGCAGAGCTAATTAGTAGTATTGGGAGAGAACCTGACCTCTATCGCGGTCTGGAGATGTGTTTAAGTAGGCTGCAAATAAAATTCAAGAAGAGTGCTGGAGGAAGGCGTCTCTTTCGCTCAGTCAGAAATCGTGGCTACTGCCTCACTCAACCCATACATATTAATGGGGTCGCAACTGCTTAAAACTCAAAAAATCCTCTGACAGCATTTTTTCCATTTGATATAGGAAGAAGGAAAATTTATAGAGGTTTTGTGCAAGACCCAAACCACCCGTCAACGCTGACAAGTGGTTGAGAAAGTGCCCGACCAGAACCGGTCGGGCGAGAGTGAATCAGTATTCCCAGAACATCCGTTGCAACTCTTTGCTGTCGTTGGTCTTGGTCAGGGCAACCATGGCCAGGATGCGGGCTTTTTGCGGGTTCAGGTCGTGCGCGACAACCCAGTCGTATTTGTCGTCAGGCTGTTCGGCATTGCGCAGCACGAAACCGCCGGCGTTGACGTGGGACGAGCGAATGATCTGTACGCCGTCCTTGCGCAGGGCTTGCAAGGAGGGAACGACTCGCGAGGAAACCGAACCATTGCCGGTGCCAGCGTGGATGATCGCCTTGGCGCCGGACTGGGCCAGCGCCTTGTACGCCGTGTCGCTGACGTTGCCATAGGAATAGGCGATTTCTACGTCAGGCAGGCTCTTGATGGTTTTGATGTCGAATTCCGAGTCCATGGTGTGGCGCTTGGCCGGCAGACGGAACCAGTAGGATTTACCTTCAACCACCATGCCAAGCGGACCCCAGGCACTTTTAAACGCCTCAGTCTTGATGTTGATCATCTTGCTGACATCACGACCGGACTGAATCTCATCGTTCATGGTCACCAGGACGCCCTTGCCGCGAGCTTCTTTGCTGCTG
>Ga0247809_1001083_pt1 | contig 12144 bp, 9 predicted proteins | sample UWRJL104311B1_FD_180951 | JGI IMG/M metagenome (GOLD analysis project Ga0247809, IMG submission 180951) | Plant litter microbial communities from Arlington Agricultural Research Station in Wisconsin, United States - UWRJ-L104-311B-1 | ecosystem: Environmental > Terrestrial > Plant litter >...
TAATGCCTGTTAACGAATTCGAGGGGAATTTAAGTTGGGGTTATAATCCATCCTTTTATTTCGCTGCTGATAAATATTACGGAACTAAAACAGCTTTACAAAACTTTATAGATGAATGCCACGGTAAAGGAATTGCTGTAATTTTGGATATGGTTTTAAACCATTCTTTTGGACAATCACCCATGGTTCAGTTATATTTCGATGGATCGAAACCAACAGCGAATAGCCCTTGGTTTAATGTTGATGCAAAACACCCGTTTAATGTTGGCTACGATTTTAACCATGAAAGTGCTGCTACTAAAAAGTTCTCGAAAGATGTGATGAAATTCTGGATGCAGCAATATAAAATTGATGGGTTCCGTTTTGATTTGTCTAAGGGATTTACACAAACTCAATCTGCTGATGATGCCGTTTTTAGAAAGTATGATGCAGGCAGAGTAGCCATTTGGAAAGATTACAACAGCTATATCAAAAGTATCGACCCAAATAATTTCTATGTTATTTTAGAACATTTCGCCGAAGAATCAGAAGAAAAGGTTTTGGCAGATGATGGTATGATGCTTTGGAATAATCTAAATTATAATATGAATGAGGCAACAATGGGTTGGTTAACAAACTCTAATTTTCAATGGGGTTTTTACGTAAATCATGGTTTTTCGAAATCAGAAAATTTAGTGACTTATGGCGAAAGTCATGATGAAGAGCGATTGAATTATAAAAATATATCTTTCGGGAATATGTCTGGAAGTTATTTGATAAAAGGCAATTTGGCTACTTCCTTAAAACGAGAAGAAATGGCTGCAGCATTTTTATTCGCTATCCCAGGACCGAAAATGGTTTGGCAATTTGGAGAATTAGGTTACGATGTTAATATCGATTTCAATGGAAGAACAGGCGAGAAACCGATAAGATGGGAATATTACAGTGATCCAAATCGTAAAGCTTTGTACGATGCTTATTCCAAATTCATCCGTTTAAAAAAGAATAACTCAATTTTTAATTCAACCAGTTCGACTTATAATTTAGCCGGAGGAATTAAATATATTAAATTGGTTGAAGGCGCTAATACTGTTGTTGTGGTTGGGAATTTTGATGTGGTAAATCAAACTGCAAATATCGATTTTGGTTCGTCAGGAACCTGGATTGATGCAGTTGGAAGCACACTAAATTTATCATCAAACACCTATTTAGCAACACTTGCTCCAGGAGAATATCATATATTTAGCAAACAGGCATTAAAATAATAATTGATTTATCTTGCCTTCACCTCCGATAATCCGATTTTATAAAAGAAATCTGATTATCGGAGGTTTTTTTGTGTTATTATTGTCTATTTTAGCTGTCATTACCGCCTTACAACTAACTAAAATATGGAGAACAAATTAACGCATCACTTGCTATGGGAACGGTTACGTACTGGAGATAAGGATGCTTTTTTTGATCTTTATAAAGCGCTTTATTATCCCCTGGTAAATTTTGGAGTTCGTGTTTGTGCTGATGCCGATTTATCAAGCGAGGCTACTGATCTGGTTTTTACAACCATTTGGGAGAAGCACGAAACCTTAAATCGGGTAGATAATGTTGAGGCATATTTGCGGACTTTTCTTAAAAGGAAATTACTCCGAATCCTCGAGCGTAAGAAAAAGTTAAGTATTGCATTAAATAATGCTGGTGCAGATGGCGAGTGGATGGAAATGAGTTACGAAGAGTTTATCGTTAAGGTACAAAGTGATGAACTGGTTAAGCATCAACTTAAAAATGCATTGGAAAAATTAACTTTCAGGCAAAAGCAACTTATACACCTTAAATTTTTTGATGGATTAACTTACGAGCAAATTGCAGAACAAACCAGTCAAACCATAAAAACGGCTTACAATACCATTTACGATGCATTAAAAGTATTACGCAAAGAACTTAAAAACTGATTTAGAATATTGAGAATAGTTCCAAAACCACAACAATTGCATTATTGCTAAGCGCTTCTAATTCTATTTTTTCCGTATTCCAAAGTGCTAATCCATCTCTTGCATGCATTAGTCTTCCTTCAATTTCAAAAGCACCATCAACAATAAAAGTATAAAGGCTGTTTGCAGAACTTTTCATTTCGTAAACAGCTTCTTTTCTTCCAGCAAAAAGACCTACACTTAATTTAAAAGGTAACTTACCATCATTAATAATCTCTATAAGTTGATTTGGGTTTTTCTCAAAGTCGAAATCGAATGATGTGTTTTTGCTGAAGAAATAATCTTCATTGGTGATTCCAAGCTGTAAGTAATTAATAGTATCATCTTTATAAGGATTACTGATTTCTAAAACCTCTCCTTTTTCCATATTCAAAATTTGAACTTGGCCCGTTTCAACAGCGTACTCTTTTGTTTTTGCAACAATATCGATTCCACCAGTTATTGGTATAAAAATTTGAGTAGAGTTAGCCTTGCATAAAAAGAACGTTAATTTTCCTCCTGCAATAAATTCATCATTACAAAGAAACAAGCTGCCAAAAGGTTCTTTAAACTCGTTAAAATACTTTTCGAAATTAAAAGTGCTATATCTTCGTAAAATCGAAGTCTCGGTCAGCCCACGTTGTTCTGCTAAATATATTTTGCCTGGCGAATCCATATTAAATGTTTTTGATAGAATGAATGCTTAAGAAAGGTTGTAATTGAAATAAATTAGTAAAAATCTCTTCCTCAAGGTTTTCTTTAAATTGAGAAACTAAAAGGTGCTCTCCAATTGTATCGTGCCACAGCAATGGTTTGCAAAAGAAATTTATTGCAATTTTATGCTTTTCTATATTATTGATATCTGAATTGATTAACTCGAATTTGAAATTTTCAAAAGTTAGGAAACGTCTCCCTAAATCATCTAAAATATCTGGAATAACACCATTAAGCTGCTGTAAATAACCCACGATTGAGCCGCCAACCAAGAAATGTAATTTATCAGCACCAGGAACATTCAAATTCATTTCAGCAAATGTGTTGTATTGTTTTTCCTGATTATATAACTGCGATTGCATTTTAAACTCGATGAAGCTATCTTTATGTACAAACTTATCCCATGGGTTGTAATTAGTGATATCAATTATTTTTCGGTAGCACAGTGTGATTATTTTTTCAGTCATAACGAGTTAAAAAAAGGCGTTAAGAAATCAATTCCTAACGCCTCGATAAAAATAAACAAACAATTATAATTCTTATGCTTTTACATTTACTTTAAAGGTAAGTTCAAAACCAGCGGTTAAAGTTCCGCTTACGGTTGCAATTTCAATACCTGTTTTATCGTCGCTAAAAACGTTATCTGCATTATTATAGGTATAACCAGTTAGGCCTTTACTATAGCCATTAACCAATGCTACAGACGAACCCGAGCCTTCAGGAAAAGCAATTTGGGTAACCATTAAAGATGTTCCTGCGGCATTATAAACATGAACGTGAATGTGTGTTGCTCTACCGCTGTACCAACCTGGAAAAATAGAGGTAAAAGTTACCAGCCCGTTCGTATCGGTAGTTTGGCGGCCACGTAAAAAATGTACGGATTGGTAGTTGGTACTTTGCATACCCGAGCCTCCATACTCCGAATAATTACCTTCTGCATCGCAGTGCCAAATATCTACAATTGCACCTGCTAAAGCTGCACAACTATTATTTATATTGCCGATTGTGATTTTTGCAGTCATTTTATAGCCCGTTCTTCCATCGGTAATATCGCTTCTTACATAAGATGCTGGAACTTTTGTTGGGAAAGGGCCTTCAGTTTCTGTTGGAGCCACCGTACAATTTCCGTTTGTGCTAGTCGTTGTGCCTGCGCTTCCTGAACCTGAACCCGAAGTTGTGCCATCTGTGATGCTGCTTTTTTTACAGGCTTCGATAATAACTGGAGTTGAGATTGCTCCAATCATTAAACTCCTGATGAAATTCTTTCTTTCCATGGTAATATGTTTTTATTAGTTGGTTACCTATTTTAAAGGTGCACAGAAAGAATTTGTCTGTAACAAATGTATCGATAAACAAATGTTTTGAAACGTTAAATGCCTGAATTTTAAGGAAAGAGCAGCCGAAATTATCTGTAAAAATCTCTTTATGATTATAAACTATTGATAAGATAATAGCAGAAATGCGGAGCGGTTAAAAAATGGGGAACAGTTTTTGCAATAATCTAATTTCTTTTTGTAAAAGATTAAAATTAGCTTTGCCGCTTAATAATGAAACACCTAGTTACCATATCTCTTGTATTTTTTAGCTTAACACATTTGGCAAAGGCCGAACGTGTTGAAGGGCTAAGGATATTAAACGAATATTGTAATGAACATAAAATTAGCACTAATACGGCTGATAAAGGTTCCGTTCAACTTAATGAAGATCGCAATCCTTATCTGTTATCGTACACCAGTCTTGCTTTAATTGGAACTCAAAATCCATTAAAAGTTGAGAAATATGTAAGTGCAAATCAGGTTATTGCCGATTTAACCATCCGTAAAAAACCGAAAAATAATAGCCCGTAATCTCTTCTTACAAAAAATCTTGCAATAAGATTTTGACCCCATTTATACCATTAACAGCCAAAATGACTTGTAAGAGGGCATGGCTTGGTTGTTGTAATACACCTGTTTTTTTAAATAATAAATACGAATAAAATATAATGTTAGGATTTTTAGCGAAGGTTTTCGGAAGTAAATCAGAAAGAGATATAAAGGGCATACAGCCATTAGTTGTTAAAATAAATGAAGAATACGCTAAGTTATCTTCTATAAGCAATGATGAGTTACGTGCTAAAACGATAGAGTTTAAAGGCAGAATTTCTGCATTTTTAACCGATATCGATGGTAAAATAGCTACTTTAAAAGCAGATGCAGAGAACGGAGATTTAGATCTTCATCAAAAAACAGCTTTGTATGATCAGGTTGATGCTTTAGGTAAAGACCGTGATGCGGAGTTAGAAAAAGTACTTTTAGAAATTCTCCCAGAAGCTTTTGCTGTAGTTAAAGAAACTTCTCGTCGTTTAAGCGAAAACGATTTCTTAGAAGTTACAGCAACGCAATTTGATAGAGATTACGCAGCTCGCAAAAGCAATGTAAAAATTGTTGGCGACAAAGCACAGTGGGCTAACCGTTGGGATGCTGCCGGAACTGAAGTTGTTTGGAACATGGTTCATTACGATGTACAGTTAATTGGTGGTGTTGTTTTGCACAGCGGTAAAATTGCCGAGATGGCTACAGGTGAGGGTAAAACCTTGGTGAGTACGCTTCCTGCTTATTTAAACGCATTGGCTGGCGAAGGTGTTCACATCGTTACCGTGAATGATTACCTTGCCCGTCGTGATAGTGAATGGAATGGTCCTTTATTTGAATTCCATGGAATTAGTGTAGATTGTATTGATAAGCACGAACCAAATTCGGAAGAAAGAAGACAAGCTTACGCTGCTGGAATTACTTACGGAACAAATAATGAGTTCGGTTTTGATTACCTGCGTGACAATATGTCGCAAACACCAGACCAATTGGTACAACGCAAGCCTCATTTTGCGATGGTTGATGAGGTCGATTCAGTATTAATTGATGATGCCCGTACACCTTTAATTATTTCAGGTCCGATTCCTCATGGCGATCAACACGAATTTTATGAGTTGAAACCACGCATCGAACGTTTGGTTAATGCACAGAAAGCATACGTTACACAAGCTTTAAACGAAGCGAAAAAATTAATAAATGCAGGTAACTCTGGAACCGAAGAAGGCGAAGGTGGTTTAGCATTATTACGTGCTTATCGTGGTTTACCAAAAAACAAAGCTTTAATTAAATTCTTAAGTGAAAGCGGCGTTCGTGGTTTGTTGTTGAAAACAGAGAACTACTATATGGCAGATCAATCTAAGAATATGCCAAAGGTAGATTCTGAATTGTTCTTCTATATCGATGAAAAAAATAACCAGGTTGAGTTAACAGAGAAAGGTATCGAGTTGATTACTCAATCAGGTGAAGATCCTCAGTTCTTTATTTTGCCTGATGTAGGTACAGAAGTTGCTGAGTTAGAGAAATCTGATTTGCCTTTAGAGGAAAAAGTAGTAACTAAAGACGCTTTAATGCGTGATTATTCTGTAAAAGCAGAACGTATTCACTCGGTTAACCAGTTATTAAAAGCATATACTTTATTCGAAATTGATGTGGAATACATCATCGATGAAGGAAAAATTAAAATTGTTGATGAGCAAACGGGCCGTATTATGGATGGCCGCCGTTACTCTGATGGTTTACACCAGGCAATTGAGGCTAAAGAAAATGTAAAGGTTGAGGATGCTACTCAAACTTATGCAACAGTAACCTTGCAAAATTATTTCCGTATGTACCACAAACTTTGCGGTATGACGGGTACAGCAACTACAGAAGCAGGTGAGTTCTGGTCTATCTATAAATTAGATGTAGTTGAAATTCCAACCAATAGAAATATTTCAAGAATTGATGACCAGGATTACGTTTACCGTACCGTTCGTGAGAAATACAACGCAGTTGCTGCCGAAATACAATTCTTAGTTTTCCCTTACACACATTACGAGCCAGAGTACGAGCTTGATAAAGAAGGTAACGTTAAACAAAAAGATGGCAAGCCAGTTGTTAAGTTCGATGCTACAGGTAGAATTGTACCTAAGTTAGATGCTAAAGGAGCTTTAATTCCTGCGGTAAATCCTCAAACTGGTCAATTAGAATCAAAAGCTGGTCGCCCGGTATTAGTAGGTACAACTTCAGTTGAAATTTCAGAGTTATTGAGCCGTATGCTTAAACTTCGCGGAATTAAACACAATGTATTAAATGCTAAAATGCACCAGAAAGAGGCCGATATCGTTGCCGAAGCTGGTCAGGCTGGTCAGGTAACTATTGCAACCAACATGGCTGGTCGTGGTACCGATATTAAGTTAGGAGCAGGTGTTAAAGAAGCGGGTGGTTTGGCTATTGTAGGTACTGAACGTCACGAGTCTCGTCGTGTCGACAGGCAGTTACGTGGTCGTGCTGGTCGTCAGGGTGATCCAGGTTCATCTCAGTTCTTTGTTTCGCTAGAAGATAATTTAATGCGTTTATTCGGTTCTGAAAGAATCTCAAGCATTATGGTTCGTATGGGTATTGAAGATGGAGAAGTGATTCAACACTCCATGATTACAAAATCGATCGAACGTGCGCAAAAGAAAGTAGAAGAAAACAACTTTGGGATTCGTAAACGTTTATTGGAGTACGATGATGTAATGAATTCGCAACGTACGGTAATTTATGCTAAGCGTAAAAATGCTTTATTCGGCGAACGTTTAGATGTTGATATGAACAACATGGTTTTTGATGTTGCAGAAGATATCGTTACCGAATACAAAACTGAAGGTAACTACGAAGGCTTTAAGCTTGAAGTAATTAAAAACTTCTCTGTTGATACCGCAATTACAGAAAAAGAATTCTCAACAAGTAATATCACGGCTTTAACCGAAAAATTATTCGATGAGGCTGAAACATTTTATGCCCGTAAATCTGAAGCAATTATTCAGCAATCGTTACCTGTTTTAACTCAGGTTTACGAAGAACGCGGTCAGCATATCGAACAAATTGTAGTTCCTTTTACGGATGGAATTCGTGGTATTCAAGTTTCAGTTGATTTGAAAAAAGCAATTGATAATAAAGGAAAAGAAGTTGTTCGTTCATTCGAAAAAACTATTGTTCTTGCTTTAATTGATGATAGCTGGAAGGAGCATTTACGTGAAATGGATGATTTAAAACAATCTGTTCAAAATGCAGTTTACGAACAAAAAGATCCATTGGTGATTTATAAAATGGAAGCCTTCAACTTATTTAAAAACATGCTTAACGCAGTTAATAAAGAAGTGGTAAGTTTCTTATATAAAGGTGGTATTCCAGTTCAGCAAGAACCAGATCAGGTTAGAGAAGCACCAGCTCCGGTAAAACAACCAAAGTTGCAAACTACTAAACAAGAGTTTGGCGCAGAGCAACCAGGTGTTGAATTTGGAGATACTCGCGAAGCACTTCCTCAACAACCGATTCGTAAAGAAGCAACAGTTGGACGTAACGAGCCTTGTCCTTGCGGTAGCGGTAAAAAATATAAAAACTGCCACGGAGCGAGCTAATAGAATTAAATATATTTATAAATCAAAGCCTTGACAACAGTCGGGGCTTTTTTTGTATAAAGAAATATGGTCTGTTTGATTACCTATATTTTGCTAATAATTCGATATATGGAAACATTGTTGATAAAATTCCAATGTTAAAAGTTTAATGGTAAAACAGTTTATTAAAGATTTTGATATTATCAAAACCAAAAAAGATGTGCTAAATCAAAATTCGAATAAATTGATACCATCGATTAAGAATAGCTAACATTTGCACAACCCATAAAGAATGCCGATTTTTGTAAAGATTTCGGCATTCTTAATTTTAGCCTAATCGAATTCAAATAGTCATGAAAATAATTTATACCATTGCCTGCTTCCTTTTTTTATTTAAAGCTTCTTTTGCTCAAAAGGGCGAGGTAACGGTGGTAAAAGATCCGATGATAGATAGTTTGATTGCTAAAAGGATTGAAGTATACCGAACAGGCGGCGATGTTTCTGCAAAACCAAATAAACCAGTCGTTTCTGATTATGGTTATCGGGTTCAGGTTTTTTATGGTTCCGATCGGCGGGAAATGTTTAATCAGCAAGCCAAATTTAAAGGCAGTTATCCCAAAATCAATACTTATATCATTTATAAGGAACCCAATTATTATTTACGTGTTGGCGATTTTAGAACAAGGCTCGAAGCCCAACGTTTGATGAGCGAACTCAGACCAACTTTCCCAACATTATTTATTTTCAGGGAAAAAATTAACGCACCAGTATTAGATAGCACAACAGATGATCAAAAATAAAATTAAAGACTTAGCCGAAAACATTTTTAACGATGTAGTAGGTTATCGTCGTCATATACATGCAAATCCCGAATTATCTTTTAAAGAATTTGAAACCTCATTATTTATTAAAGAGAAGTTAACAAAATGGGGAATTGAATTTACAAGCTGCGCCAATACTGGTGTTGTTGGGTTAATTAAAGGAAATCTTCCATCAGATAAAGTCATTGCACTTCGTGGCGATATGGATGCGCTTCCAATTCATGAGGATAATGATAAGCCTTATCGCTCTAAAAATCATGGTGTAATGCATGCTTGCGGCCACGATGTTCATACTTCATCACTTTTAGGAACCGCCTATATCCTTAATCAGTTAAAGGATGAATTTGGAGGCACGATTAAGTTAATTTTCCAGCCAGCAGAAGAGTTATTACCAGGTGGTGCCAGTATTATGATTAAGGAAGGTGTATTGGAAAATCCAAAGCCACAATACATCGTCGGTCAGCACGTTATGCCTTTAGTCGAATCGGGCAAAGTTGGTTTCCGCTCGGGGATATATATGGCATCAACAGATGAATTATATGTAACCGTAACAGGGAAAGGTGGTCATGGCGCACAACCGCACCAAAACATCGACCCAGTCTTAATTGCTTCACACATCATCGTTGCACTACAACAAATTGTAAGTCGCAATGCAGATCCACGTTTACCATCTGTTTTATCGTTCGGAAAAGTTACCGCAAATGGCGCAACTAATATTATTCCAAACGAAGTTAAGATAGAAGGTACATTTAGAACCCTGGATGAAAACTGGAGAGCAGAAGCACATAAGCGAATGAAAAAAATGGCTGAAGGTATGGCCGAAAGCATGGGCGGAAGCTGTGATTTTGATATTCATAAAGGTTATCCATTTTTAATTAATGAAGAAAAATTAACTGCAAATGCCAAAGGTTTTGCAGAAGATTTTTTGGGCAAGGAAAATGTTGTTGATTTAGATATCTGGATGGCTGCCGAAGATTTTTCTTTCTACTCACAAGTAACAGACGCTTGTTTTTACCGTTTAGGAACAGGAAACAAGATTAAAGACACAGAATATTCGGTACATACACCTAAGTTTGATATTGATGAAGATGCACTTAAAATTTCAACAGGTTTAATGGCTTATATTGCACTTAAACAGCTGGGGAATTAATATAAAGAGAGAATTATTTAAAATTGGAGATGGTATAATTAGTTGAATCAATACATTACTTTTTCAACCTGACTTTCTCGATTATCCGTATCCCATCATCCATTTTCAATCTCAAAAGGGGCATCATTTTTGAATACAGAGCACTACATGAAAAAATTACTGTTAATTATAGCATTATCATCATTTTTCTTTACAGGATATTGTCAGATAATCGATCGTTTTAATCCCGATACCATTAAAACCATTACCCTCGATTCGAGTGTTAATATTAAAGCAGAAAAGCTGAATATTGAAACTTTTATAAATAAGGTAATTAACGATACGTCGTTCTATCAATCTTTCAGAGACATGAAGCGTTACAGTTTTATTGCCGAAAACAGAATTTACAGCTACGATAAAAAGAACAAAGTAGATGGCCGAATTTACCGTAAAATAAGACACAATAACAATGGTCCTTATAAAATGGAATACCTTGTTAAAGAAGATGAAGGGAAAATGTATAAGAAGAATGGAAAATATCAGCTTTATACCGTTGAAATGTTCGATTATATCTTCATGAATGCTTATAATACCGATTTTGTACCAAACGCGCCAGCAGAAGATGGTAAAGGTGGAACAAACGAAGGTTATAAAGCAAAATTGAAAACCTTAATTTTTAATCCTGGCCGACCAGTTAAGGTTCCATTTATAGGCAGTAAAACTGAAATATTCACCGCAAATATGCGTCAGTATTACGATTACTCTTTTACCAGCGGAACTTATCTGGATTCTATTCCTGTATATCGTTTTAAAGTTGCAGTTAAGCCCGATTTAAGCAGCTGGACTAAAGATGGAATTATGATTAAGGAGCTGGTAACCATTTTTGATAAACGTAATTTCAATATTCTTGGTCGCTATGTAGATATGAAGTATGGCAATATGCTGTTCGATTTTAATGTGCAGATGAACATTGAAATGGGTTATTTTGGGGAGGATAAATTGCCAACCAAAATTACTTATCAGGGCAACTGGGATTATCCTTTTAAAAAGGAAGAACGGGCCAGTTTTTTAATTGTACATAAAGATTACAAGCTCGGAAAGTAGGATCGGTTATCGGATAAAAAGATTTATTATCTTTAACCTTCAAAATAATCGATAAATGCATTCATTCATTTCTTCTAAAATTAAGCTAACATTTCTATTAGCTTTTATTTCAGCAACAACCTTACAGGCACAGGTTTTAACTTCAAAACAGATTGATAGTGTTGTAGAAAAAACCTTAAGCACTTTTAATGTCCCTGGAATTGCTGTTTCTGTAATTAAAGATGGCAAAGTCGTTCATTTGAAAGGTTATGGTGTTCGCTCTATTAAAACCAACCAGAAAGTTGATGAAAATACACTTTTTGGTGTAGCATCGAATACCAAGGCATTTACAGCAGCTGCATTAGGTATGTTGGTTGATGAAAAAAAGATTACCTGGGATACAAAAGTTACCGATGTAATCCCCGAGTTTAAGATGTATGATGCATTTGTAACTTCAGAATTTACCATTCGCGACTTGCTTACACACCGTAGCGGTTTAGGCTTAGGTGCTGGCGATTTGATGATTTGGCCAGATTCGTCAACTGTTGATAAAAAACAACTTATCCATAATCTTCGATATTTAAAACCTGTTTCATCTTTCCGTACAAAATATGATTACGATAACCTATTGTACATTGTAGCAGGCGATGTAGTTGCAAGAGTTTCGGGCATCACTTACGAAGATTTTATAGAAACCAGATTTTTTAAACCACTTGGAATGAGCAAAACTGCTGCATCCTGGTATCGTTTAAAGGATAAGTCGAACGTAATTGACGGACATGCACCGTACGAAGGAAAGTTACTTCCCGTAGGTTTAAGCTTTGGTGAGGTTGCAAATGCAGCTGGCGGAATTTATTCTAGCGTAACCGATATGAGTAAATGGGTTACCGCTATGATTAATGGTGGTAAATATGGTGATCAATTGGATAAATCACTTTTTAGTTCTGCAATACACAGAGAATTGTGGACACCACAAACCATTATTGCCGGAGGAAATCCATCGAGCTTTAGTAGTTA
>Ga0247809_1001084_pt1 | contig 12140 bp, 15 predicted proteins | sample UWRJL104311B1_FD_180951 | JGI IMG/M metagenome (GOLD analysis project Ga0247809, IMG submission 180951) | Plant litter microbial communities from Arlington Agricultural Research Station in Wisconsin, United States - UWRJ-L104-311B-1 | ecosystem: Environmental > Terrestrial > Plant litter >...
GGAATACTGTCCGTAGACGCTCGTCTGCGCCGAGAGGTTGTACACCGCGCCGATGCGTCCTGACGTCGATTTGTAATTGGTGTCGAAGCTCGAGGTTGTCACGGCATTCAGGTCATCGATACGGCGCTCGACCTTCGTGCGGTCATGGCGCAACCCGCCAACGAGCGTCAGATTTGGGGTGATCTTCAATGCGTCTTCGACGAAGAGCGAGGACACCCGGACATCGGTGTTGGTGTCGGTGCGGTTCCCCGCTCCCGTGGCGAGCGCGGGGTTTAAGTTGTAGAAGCCGACGTTCGGCTGAAGTGCCGAAACCCGCAACGCGGCCGCGGTCGCCGCACTGCCATTGGAAAAGCGCCGCATGCTGTCGAAGGTCGTCTCGCTGTACTCGCCGCCCACGACGAAGCGGTTCTCCATGCCTGCGATGTCGCCTTGGTGCGTCGCGTCGAAGTGCGCCCATCTTGGTCACCACCACCACTTCTAGTGCCGCGTGTGTGGGAAGGTTTTCGATGTTCAAAGCTGTCCGGGCCACTTGGCCGATCGCGCGCCCACCGGTTTTGTCGTTGAGCGCCACGAACTCACGCTGTATGGGACGTGTCTGGGGTGCACTGCGTCAGGCACAGCTGTCTGATACAGCCGTCCTCGGCGCCTGGCATCGGCAGAGCCCGGCTGTTCGGCCGGAAGCGAAGACAGATGGGATGGAGGTCGGCTACTGACCAAAGTGGGGTTTACTCGCCGGCGCTGAGCAGTTGCCCGCTGCGGCTTGCCGGCCACGGTACGTGACGAGGTCCCGCCAGGCGGCTGAGTCCACGCCCGCACGCCCCGCACGCCCGCACGCTCACGCAACCGCACCCGCACGCGAAGCAGGAGCACCCGCCACGGCAGAGGAGGCGAGAGAGGCGATGCGATCTACATGCCACGTTCTTATGACGATCCGTACGTGACCAGAATCGTGGTCGAGGTCTCGGGCGATGAACACCTGCTTCCCAGCGTCTCTCACCCAGAACTGAAACTGTGCACCGAATACTCCATGGGTGGTGGGGAAGATTACTGGCTGCTGCTCTGCAGCGTTGGACCGGACTGGGTGAATGATGAGTCTGGTGACCGGCGCTGAGTCAGGACCCGGTTGCGCAGAAAAGGCCTTCGCTGGATCGGGTGCTGCACTGGTTTCGTCGACCGGGACGAAGCCTTGGTCGTCGCTGGACGCAAAGGAACTGGTTGCGCACGGCGATCGGCCCCGCGCCATCCGTTGCGACGTCGCGACGTTGCAGGCGGCCTCCAAGTCGAGTCGATGGTTGCTCGAAACCGCTGCGACGCACGGACTACTGGACGCGGCGTGCAAAACGTCTTGGCCGAAGCGGCCGCGTACCCCCACGATGACTGCGAAGCGTCACGTACATCAACTTGTAGCGCCATGAACACCGAGTCACAACACCGGCGCCAGCTGGGCGATGGCGCACTCGTGAATTGCTCATCACGTGTGTTGCCGTTGATGCGGCTGCAGCCGAGGAGCCCGGCACCAGCGGCTGATGATGCGGCTGCCTGTCATCCGAATCGATTGCCTTGCGAGCATCGGTGCGCAGCCACCTTGCAGAAGTTGGGCGGCGTAGACTAGTCGAATGACCCCCGCCATGCTTCTCTGCCATGCTGACAGCGCCACTTTGTGGCCTCATGAAAGCACCGAGCAGAGCCACCATGATGTGCCATCCGCTTATCAAGATGCATTGGCTGTCCGAGGGTTGCGTGTTGCGAGAGGCGAGCAGCCAGTCGGCTTCAAGGTGGGATTTACCAACCGGACGATTTGGAAACGCTATACCGTTTTTGCCCCGATCTGGGGAACGGTATGGAACACGACGCTCACACGTTGTGAGAGTGAGGCGACGCTCGAGCTGAGCGGCATCAGCCAGCCGCGTCTTGAGCCCGAAGTGGCATTCAGCATGCTCGCAACGCCGCCTGCCAATGCTTCGTTGGAAGAACTCTTCAGTTGCGTCGAATGGATGGCTCCGAGCTTCGAGGTGGTTCAGTCTCATTGCCTGGACTGGAAGTTCAACGCTGCTCAGGCCGTGGCCGATGGTGCTCTGCATGCGCGCTTGTTGGTCGGCAAACCAACGCCCGTCTCGCGCATCGCCAGGTCTGGCGAGGATTTCGACAAGCTTCTTGCGCAAACGCACCTGAGGTTGTATCGAGGTGAAGATCTGATCGATGAAGGCACCGGTCGCAATGTGCTCGATGGACCTTTGCATGCACTCCTGCATTTCGTCCATGAGTTGGAAAACTGCCCAGGTGCGCCAAGCCTGGAAGCCGGCAACATCGTGACAACAGGCACCTGGACCGATGCATGGCCCGTCAGGGCAGGGGAGACCTGGCACTACGAAACCGGCACGCCTTTCGCATCGCTGCGCGTTGCTTTTCGCTAATTTGTCCGCCTGCAATGGCGCAGTTCGAACTCGCCACGGGCCTACGACTCGGCGCATGAAGCACCAGGAATTGCCCGAAGAAAAAAGATCAGCGGCAGCCATCGACTCCCGAATAGCTCGCCCACGAGGCGCGGGCACTTGTCAACCCTGCCGTGAGCCAAGCCATGCGCTAGTTCCCCAGATCAGCTGCCACTCATTCCGGGCCACTGGCATCGTCGAATACTTGGGCAACGGTGGAAAGCTCGAGGTCGACGAGCAAAAACCTGAATCTCTGTCCGCGCTGCGACCTTCTTCGAGGTCGATGGGAAAAGGACGGGGGGCAAACGGGCGGCTGCCCTTCAAGCTGCATGGGTCTAACCATGAACAAAGTCACACAAAAGTCACCTCTTCACCCCGCCGCTTGGCTGAATGTGAAAATCTCACATATGCTCAGCCTATCAAACAAACGGAGACAGAATATGCATGTTGAAACATTTGCGCTGGGACGTGCGTTTGCTGACTGGTCGGAGCTGACGGACGAATATCTCGCAGGTATGCAGGCGCTGCGCCGCGGCGATCCCGGCGCGTCTGACAGCATGATGCGGATGGCAAAGTTGATGAGCGAGTGCCAGCGGCAGGTAACCGGGACAACCACAGGTACCATCGCTGTGGCTGAGCTGAAGCAGCCGGTAGCGACGCCACGTTCGTCCAACTGGCTCAAGTCCACGGCGGCCATGTTGTTCCGCACCACAGACAACTTGGACCTGCTTCACTGAGCGGCCTACCGCGCACGAACGAAAGAAACCCCAACCTTGGACCAGCTCGCTCTTGCCCTTTCCGCCTGCGCCCGTGTGCTGCGGCCGGTGATCAGGCTGGCGCTGAGTCTGGGGTTGAAGCAGCCGCACCTTCATGAACTGGTCAACGACTTGCTTCTCGAAGAGGCACAGCGGTCATGGGAAGCAAAGGGTATTCGGCCCAATCTCAGTCAGCTCTCTATCACCACGGGCATCAACCGCAGGGCAGTGACAACCCGGGTACGTGCGCCGCGTGACCCTCTCGCTCCGACAGAGATGTCTTCAGCGGCCAAGACCCTTACCGTGTGGCTGGAGATGGCCACTGACAATGCGGCGTTGCGCACGCTGCCCATCACGAACGATGGCAAAGCGCCGTCTTTCGAATCGATGGCGTGGATCGGTAGCCGCGGCGATGTGCACCATCGAGCGATCCTCGCCGAGCTGACCCGCCTCGGCATGGTGGACGAGCTGGGTGATCGCGTCGAGTTGAAGGCCGAAGGCTTCATTCCTGCCAATGACCTCGCCGGCATGCTCTCGTTCTTCGCCGACAACGGGCGTGATCACCTCGCTGCTTCCGTGTCGAACGTTTTGTCCGAACGTCCCCCGATGCTGGAACGCGCAGTGTTTGCCGACGGCTTGTCGATGGACGCCTGCGAAACCATCCATCAGCTCGTACGAACTCGCTGGGGCGCGCTGCATCACGAGCTGGCGCATGAAATGAGAACCGCTGTCGATGTCGGTGGCGAAAGTGCAACGGGCCGCATCAGAGTGGGCATTTATACGTACTTCGAGGATGTGCCCAAGGCCTCCTTGACGTCTTCTGACGAGATGCCCGAACACCATCCGCAGCAATGAAAAATCTTCTCCTTCGTGGCCTGTTGGCCATGTCGATGCCACTCATCCTTTCCTGTGGTGGCGGTGGCGGTGGCAGTGGTGATGGCAGTGCAAATAGCGCGAATGCATCTACCGGTCAGGCTTCTTCCGGGGCACTGACCTTCACGTCTGCCAGCGCGCCTGAATGGGGATTCGCCGCACAGTCCGTCAGCGATGGCGGGCCAGGCGGTTCTGGATCGAGCGCAGGTGCCTCTAGCGGTTCGAACGGCAGTTCCGACGGCACCGGTGCGACTGCGTCGGCGAGCGGTGCTGGCGGCGTTGGCTCCGGCGGCACCGGCGCATCAGCGTCGGCGGGCGACACCGGCGGCGTTGGTTCAGGTGGGACCGGCGCCTCGGCTTCTGCTGGGGACAGCGGCGATTCGGGCGTCGGCGGCGTCGGCGGCGTGGCCAGCATCATCGTCAACGGCGTGCGGTACAACACCGACTCGGCCGTGCTGAAGCTGCGCGACGCGCCGGTGCTGCAACTCGGCATGACCGCGAAGGTGAACGGCCCGACCAATGCAGACTTCACAACTGGTGTCGCCACCGAGGTCGAGTCGGCCGCCGATGCCCGCGGGACCGTTGTGTCGGTGGATGTGACCAGCGGGAACCTTGTCGTGCTGGGCACGACCATCAACACTGACTCGACCACGGTCTGGGGCAACATTTCTGGCTTGAGTGCCGTGACGCCTGGCATGACCGTTCAGGTGTGGGGCCTGCCTGCAGGCCAAGGCGTGCTGCGCGCGACACGCGTCGAGCAGCAGCCGGCCAACTCGCCCATCATCACGGGCACCGTGCAGAACCTGGACAGCGGCAATCGCCATTTCGTCCTTGGCGGCCTGACCGTGGAGTTCCAACAGAATGCGGTCCCGGCGGCCGTGGCTGCAGGCGTCAACGTGCGGGTCCGTGCGAACGCACAGCCGGCCTCCGGCGTACTGCGAGCAGCCTCGGTCGAGCTCTGGTACCCGGTGTCCCTGCGCGATGGCACACGGCGCCAGCTGGGAGGCGTCGTCACGGACTTCAGCACGACCCGCAGTTTCCGGGTGCTGGGCACGCCGGTTGATGCTTCGTCAGCGCAGGTCTCCGGGGGTCCGCTGGCGGGCATCGCAAATGGCGTTGAACTCGACGTGGCCGGCACGGTTGCCAACGGCGTGCTGGTGGCCACCAAGATCAAGATCAAGAAAACCCCAGGAGGCGCAAGCGCAGCCTCCTTCACTGCCATGGGGACGATCGGCTCGTTCAAGTCTGCTGCCGATTTCAAGGTGAAGGGGCAGCAGGTGAACGCCTCGGACCTAGGGGTTCAGTTCGTCAACGGCACAGCATCAAACTTGGGCAACGGCACCAAGGTCAGTATCAGTGGCGATCGCATCGTGAATGACGTGCTGATCGCGACGCGGGTGAGCTTTGATTAATCGCGGGCCGATGCTCGAAAGATGCGCGGACTCTGGTCCGGCGTCAACCGTCTGCAGCAGAATGGCTGGCAGCGCAGGAGGCCCGGGCGCGGGCCATGCAGAGGCCTGCTGAAAGCCGGCCTTTGATGGTCGGCCCGCCAATGCAACTGGCGACTACTGCTGCGCGGCGGCTGCCGCGGCCTTGAGTTCGCGCGCCGCTTGGCCCAAGGTGGCGCGCTTGCCGTTCACGGTGTAGATGACCGCCGTTTCACCATCGGAGCAGACAACGGGAATGCAGCTCACGGCGATGTTGCTGGCGATCAGACCTCTGGAGCTTCTCGTGGCGAGTGCTTCCTCTGTTTCGAAACGAAGGTCGGCGATGAAATCCTTGAGCTCCTTCATGCCTCTGATTCTGCGGCATCCCAACGCGCGCTCGCCGTGGGAGGGTCACTCGAGCCCTGGGACCCCCGGTCGGTTCGCGCGCTTACCTCTGAAAGTCCACATGACCCAACTGCGTCACCTCGCCCTTTCCATCGAAGAACACGACCACGACGATTTCTTCTGGACGATCTTGGAAACCATGACTGACCACGCCGGCTGGTCCGAGCACTCGTCGGCGGTGCACGGCTTTCGAACGTGGAAGGAGGCATGGAACGCTGGCAACGTCGAGTACCTGAAGCTGGTGAAAGACCCACGCGTCGGGCCGCGCTTCCGGGCCGCTGCGCCAACGTAGCCCCTGCGACTGACCATAAAGCGCCGGCGCCGCTGCCGAATGGGCGTTAACGACCGTCACACAACGGTCGCTTGTGTGAACGGTCTAAGCAGACGGACGTTGAGGAGATCTTTGCTCTGCACACAGAATCGAGCGTCGCTCCAAGCGTGTTCTTGCACCCGCATGCGCGTTGCTGCCTGCGTCGTACAGTGGAGCGTCGATCCGGCGCGCTCCTACGCCAGCATCTCAGCGCTCACACCAAACTGGACGTCACTTCCAGATTGCCGACCCCAGGCAGAGCACGCAGCGTCGCGGCCGTCTTGACCGAGTATTCACGGCTGAGAACCGTGCTGACTTCCAAGTATTCGCAGCGTGCCTCCGCCGGACTCAGCGTCAACACGGCATAGCCCCGTTTGCTCGTTTCGGCGTAGCGAAGGTCGTCGACCATTCGTCGGAAGGCGTCGGAGAGCAGATCGTTCGCGACCAATGGCAGCGCGCGCTCGAACCCCGGCGAGGACACGGAGGCGGTAGCGAACTCCACGCCGACCCGCTGACCGCCGATGTCGGTCAGGTTTCCAGCCCAGGCGTTGTGCGTATCGCCCGCGAGCGAGATGAGATTCTTTCGCTGGTCGCGTGCAAGCCCGAGGACAGCGTCGCGCGCAGCCGGGTAGCCATCCCAGGCGTCCAGGTTGTACGGGGCCTTGGTCTGCGCCAGCAGCGTCCGCTGGCTGTCGCTGCGGGCCGCTTCCGGCGTGGACTGCGCGACGACGTAAGCCGTCAAGGTCTCTACCGTCATCGCAGTCGCAACGCTCAATGGAATGGCCATGCGCATCATCAAGACCTGCTGGCCGAGCACCTGCCACGTGCCCGCCGATGCAGCCATGCGGGCAGAGAGCCAGTCGAGCTGTGCCTGTCCAAGTAGCTGACGCGACGTCGAGGCAGACTCGCCAGCAAGATGCTGATCGAGCGAGAGCTGCTTATCGCGGCCGATCAGACGTGTGTCGAGCATGTGCAGCGACGCCAACGTCCCGAAGTCGAACGATCGATAGATTTTCAACGGGTCGGTGGGGTCTGGAAGGCGCGTCGGAAGCCACTCGTGGTACGCCTGGACTGCGGCGCTGCGTCGCGCTGCAAAGCTGCCCTCGCTCGCTTCATCGTGGTTGGCGGCACCGCCTGACCACGTGTTGTCGGCAAGGTCGTGGTCATCCCAGACAGCGATCATCGGAAATCGTGCATGCATGGCACGCAGGTCGGCATCAGTGCGGTACTGCGCATGACGTTGTCGGTAGTCCTCCAACGTCAGAACCTCATGGTCGGGTTTGGACTCCCGGTCGATGGCAATGGCAAGCTGGGAGGCATAGCCCAACCGGCCGAACTCGTAGATGTAGTCGCCCAGGTGAAGCACAACGTCGATGTCGGCGCGCTTCGCGATGTCTGCGTACACATTGAAATAGCCGCTCGGGAAGTTGGCGCACGACACGACCGCCAACTTGGCCTGCGCCACACCGCCTACCGGCAGCGTCTTCGTGCGCCCAATCGGCGAGGTGTCTTCCCCAATGAAGAATCGGTAGTAGTTGACGCTTGCAGGCTGCAGCCCCATGGCATCGACTTTCACGGTGTAGTCGCGATCGGGACCGGTGCTCGCGGTCCCTCTGGCCACGATGACGCCGAAGCGCTCGTCACTCGATACCTCCCATACAACGTTGATGGTGCCTGGCGCTGCGGGCGTGACGCGAGTCCAGAGGATCACGCGATCAGACAAGGGATCGCCGCTGGCGATTCCATGCTTGAAAACGGAGCCGCTGGACTCCGGAGGCGGGTTCGGTGAACCACCCTCGTCGTTGCCGCTTCCGCCTCCACCACACGCTGTCACGCCGATGCCGGTGCCAGCGAACATTGCGAACAGCACAGCGTTGCGAAGCACCGAGCGGCGACTGGCGGTCGTCGAGTCGCTCTCTGATGCAGGACTCTGGCGAGGCGTCATCCTCTCGGGCGGGCTCTTCTCATCGGGAAAGGACATTCGTCGGGACTTTCTTATTTGTCGGTTGGTTGGAGCGAAGCACCGTGCAACGTCGCAGCATCTGACGCGAAGAGAACCTCACAGGATTCTCGGCAGGACGACGGCGAGCGCAGCAGCGTTGATAAAAATACAGAAGGCGATGCATGGAAGCGACCGGTCGACGGCAAGGGTCCAGACCGTCCGTTCAGTCGGTGAGTCCACGAGCGGCGCAGGCGTTGTGTATTCGAACGTTCCACCGTAGCTGTCCGCCGTCGGCTCGCCTTGAACCGTGAAATTCGTGCTGACGCCTCTCACCGAGATTTTTTCGGCAGCGGGTGCAGGCGCCATCATCCGCGGCGTCTTCTGTGCCTTGTTCGACGTGCCGATCAAGCCCTGATCACATCCATGTTTTGGAGAGGGCAGCAACGCAAAGACGCGCGTGTCCAAATGGCTGGTCTCCCGCTGCAGGCCGCTCGAGCACTTGCCGAAGCGCTCGTTTGAATGCGCCTCAGAAGCCTCTCCGGAACGCATCACGTGCCCCAGAACTGCTGCGTTGGGATCGAAGGCGGGGCGACCGTCTGCACGACGGTCGAGGAGAAAAAATTCAGGAGCCGACATCGACCCTCCACTGAAACGTACTAAATGGGAAAAACTCACATTCTGAATTCTTCGTTCGCTCGTCCAAAGTCTTTGTCAGACAGTGGCTCATTTACCTCGTCGTCGAAAACAAAAGGTTTCGACGCCCGGTGGACATCTCAAAACCGAAGGCTAGCAACGCCAACTGATGCGACAAAGGCAATTGGAAGTTCCGCCTGGGCGGAAAATTGACGCTATCCGACGACTGGCGTACGTAGGCCATGGATTTCGCGGCGACAAGGTCAACGCTCGCGTTACCTGGGGCAGGTTTGGACATCCGGGCGGTGCGTGTCGTGGACATCCTGGAGGTCTCGTCAACTTGCAAAAGGAACACAAAATGGCAGACATCAATGACAAGCCCGCAGCGACCGGAACAGGTGCCGTCGTCGGCGGGGCAATCGGCGGCGTTGCGGGTGGAGCCGCTGCAGGTGCCGCAGTCGGGGGAATGACCGGTCCCGTTGGCGCGCTTGTCGGCGCTGCTGTGGGAGCTGTGGCCGGAGCGGTCGCGGGACGCAGCATGAAGACCGACCCGGTTGCTGAAGACGCCTACTGGAAGGACAACTACTCCAGCCGACCGTACATTACGCCTGGCGCGACCTACGACGACTACGGTCCGGCTTACCGTCATGGAGTGGACGCTTATTCACGCAACCCAGAGCGCTCCTTCGATGACGTCGAGCCTGAGCTCAGCCGAGATTGGGGCACCACTCGCGGCAAGTCGAAGCTGGAATGGGAACATGCCAAACACGCTACTCGCGATGCCTGGGACCGCGCTAGCAACGCAGTGGAGCGCGCGATCCCAGGTGATTCCGACCGCGACGGACGCTAGGGCTCGAGCCTTAAGAGGGCCCCCCAAAGGGTGGCGGGCCTCTCGTTTTGCCGACGCCGCGCCTCCTGACGTCGATGGGGAATCAGCCGATGGTCTCCACGCTAGGCCCAAGAATTTGCCGTCGCTTGATGAAGTCAAGTGGCTTCCGATTCAAGGCAGGCGCGTGGTGATGCCGTCTAACCTCTGAGAGTCGGCAGGAGTACTGTTCGCGATGGCCACCATCTCCTGCGCAGTTACCCGGAAGCGCCGTGGACACTGTGGCGCGTTTTTATGAAGCGTTGTCGTTTGGCGACGGGACTGCGGCAACATCGCTTGTGATCCCATCCAAGCGTATCGAAGGACCGCTCAGCGGCCACGCCATGTCGGCGTTTTACGGTTCTCTCGCGGAGCCTCTCATCCTTCATTCGGTAAAGCAGGTAGACGTGAACGTCGTGGAGGCTCGCTACTCCTACCGCGCGACGCGAACAGCTTGCGAAGGCCGAGCACTGATCACCATGACATCGGCGGAGTACCCCCCTCTCGATTTGTAGCATCGCTGCGCTCTCGATTTGTAGCATCGCTGCGAACTGCTAGTGGATGTCGCGCTTCTCTAGATGCACACGTCGCCGGCTAGAGGTGCGCGTCTTCCGCTGCTGGTTCATCACCCAGGCCCGATCGGCGCCGCCGACGCAGGCGCTGGCCAGCTCGGCCGGAGCCGCGATTCAGGGCACCGAGCGCGCCCTGTGGCATCCTGCGACCGGCTGCTTTCGGCCAGAAGCGGACCTTCGTCGCTGCCTCACAACGAGGCGCTCCCGCTTTTCCTACTTTCTTTCATGACCGAGCTTCATCCCTCCGTTGTTCTGATCGCACATCTGTCCGGGCAGGTGGTGGGCTACGCATTCAGCTCGCCCGACGGCCGATACCAGGCCGCGGAGGTCGGCGGCGACACGGTGATCGTCAATCTGCAGGAGCGGCGGCAGCATCGGGCATCCGGCGTGTACCCACGCGCCTTTGACGCTGACGTACTGGAGGTGGAAGCAGAGGAAACGGCGACGGCGTACCTGCCAGCTTGGACCGACTTGCAACAGATTCCGCTCGAACACACGCCGGTGGATTTCTGGTTGCCGTGGCCAGATCCGTGTCGGATCGGCCTGGCGCCGGCGCCAGAATGCTGAGCCGCTGTCTGGAGTTTTTGTCGGTGCGAGGGCTGCATTCGGCCAAACGCGGCCTTTGACAACGCCTTCCAGTTCAACGCAACCGCATGTCCGGGAATGCAGTTCCATAGGGCCACGCCGCGTCCGGCCTGAGCGTCAAGTAGGTGCGTAAGCACCTGTGCCACCCGGCCAGGCCGTCAATACTTCATATCCGTCAGGCGTCACAGCGACCATGTGTTCCCACTGCGCAGACAGAGACCCGTCCTTTGTCACGACGGTCCACCCGTCAGGCAGTTGCCTAGTTTCGCGCTTGCCCGCGTTGAGCATCGGCTCGATGGTGAAGACCATCCCCGGCTCCAACTTGAGGCCTTCCCCGCGCCGCCCAAAGTGCAGCACTTGCGGTTCGTCGTGATAGACCTGCCCGATGCCGTGGCCACAGTATTCGCGCACCACGCTGAAATGCTCCCGCTGAGCGACCGTCTGGATGGCATGGCCAACATCGCCCAGCGTCGCGCCCGGCTTGACCTGCCGAATGCCGGCCAGCATGGCTTCGTATGTCGCCTCAACCAAGCGCCGAGCTAGCACGCCTGGAGCTCCGACGAAGTACATGCGACTGGTGTCACCGAACCAGCCATCCTTGATGACCGCGACATCGATGTTAATGATGTCGCCCTTCTTCAGAATCTTGGTCAGAGAAGGGATGCCGTGACAAACCACCTGATTGACGGAGGTGAGGATGGTCTTCGGATACCCCTGATACCCCACATTGGCCGGAATGGCGCCCTGGACGTTCACGATGTGGTCATGGCAGATGCGGTCGAGCGCCTCCGTGCTCACCCCCGGCACGACGTAGGGCTCGACCACACTCAGAACCTCTGCGGCAAGGAGCGCCGCCCGCCGTGCCATCTCGAGTTCTGCGGCGGACTTGATGGGAACACCGTGACCCATCAGTGCTTCCCCGTCGAGGATGCGCGCGACTTGGCAGGATGAGGCGCGACAGCCGTGGTGATGTCTAGGCCGCCCGCGAGTTCGGCTCGTATCAACAGTAGGCAGATTTCCCGATGGTCCAACTCCGGGTGCATCTCGGTCAGCATGCCAACGCGCATCCAGTGCTCTGCCTGCGCATTGATGGACCGGCTAAGCGCGTTTCCAGCCACCCGCAGATTCTCGTGCATCAGGTCCGAAATCTTTACGATGCCCATAAGCGCTCTCCGTATGAAACATATATGAAGTATATGCGTTTCGTATGGCGCGTACGCTATCCGAGCGCATGAGTTCAATGCGGCCCTCAGGCAGCTTACAGACCCAAAGCGAGCACCCGGCGAGCTGCCAGCGTCAAGCGTCGGCCAGTTGCGGACCTTCAGCATCCCGGCAGAATTC
>Ga0247809_1001085_pt1 | contig 12138 bp, 7 predicted proteins | sample UWRJL104311B1_FD_180951 | JGI IMG/M metagenome (GOLD analysis project Ga0247809, IMG submission 180951) | Plant litter microbial communities from Arlington Agricultural Research Station in Wisconsin, United States - UWRJ-L104-311B-1 | ecosystem: Environmental > Terrestrial > Plant litter >...
AAACACCTTCCTAAAGGCGATAAACTCCCGGCTGTGCCTAAAGCCAAGCCATCGACGGCATTAAAAGCGATTGTTTTCGATAAGCAAACCAGTGTTTTTGACTATGCAGGAACAGGAAAATCAAATTCAAATCCACTGACTTTCGAGGACATGAACCAGGCTTATGGTTACATGATTTACAAAACGAATGTTACCGGCGGAAAAAAAGCAGAACTCAAAATCGATGGCCTTCGTGATTATGGAATTATTTTTATAGACGGTGATCGAAAGGGTACACTGGATAGAAGGCTTGGACAAGAAAAAATTCTGCTTGACATACCCGCTGGTGTACACAAACTGGAGATTTTTGTTGAAAATATGGGAAGAATCAATTTCGGTCCTAACCTGCTCAAGAATACAAAAGGTATTATCGGTGAGGTAAGCTTTGCTGGCAATGTTCTTAAATCATGGACCATGTATTCCCTTCCTTTTGCTCAGGTAGAAACATCAAAAATAAAGGGATCAAAACTTTCGGGAAATACGCCGACATTAAAGTTGGCTACCTTCGATGTGGTTAATCCAACAGATACCTATCTGGATTTCCGCAAATGGGGAAAAGGCGTTGTGTGGGTGAACGGTCATAATCTTGGCAAGTACTGGAGCATAGGGCCACAGCAAACCATTTATCTTCCGGCAGAATGGCAGAAAAAAGGGAAAAATGAAGTGGTAGTTTTAGAATTGAATAAGCCGGAAAATAATGTATTGACCAGTCTTAGCCAGCCAATTCTGGATGATTTGCAGGAAAAGAAATAATGTCTTACAGAAATTGAATCTATCTTGATGCCCAATAAAAAATATTTTCTTGCCTTTGCTGCGATTTGCTGGCTCTACGGATGCAGCAAAAGCCCACAGCCGGTACCTGTTCCACCAGTTCCGGAACAACAAAACCATCCACTGATAGCAGGCATAAACTGGGCTGATGCCCGTGATAATTTTGTAGACGGTTGGGTAATTCCGTCCGGTTTGGATGCCGGAGACAGTTATGCCAATGTTGCCCAGAAATCTGCACTGATTTATGATGGGGTGATTAGTTCGCTGCACGGTGTAAACGCTGTTCGTCTTCCGGTAAACCCTCAATCGGTGACTGAACGCTGGTGGGACGCCTATCAGGCAGCCATAGACCAGGCATTAGCAAAGAAACTGAAGGTAATCATCTGCTGCTGGGAAGGTGCCAAAGCCAAAGATGGTATGATTGATAACCTGGATACCTTCTGGCAGATGTGGTCTGTCATCGTTAATAAATATGGACAACAGAGTGATGTTTATTTTGAGGTGATTAATGAACCCTATGGCTACAACATCACCCAGCTCACAACAATTTATGAACAGTTTCTGAGCAAGTTTCCAAACCTGGCGAGGAGTCGTATTTTGCTATCCGGAACCGGTTATTCTGAAGATGTTAACGGTATTGGCGCAGATAATCGTTTTAAGGACTGTCTGTTGGCTTTGCATAACTATGCTTTCTGGAATACCCGGACACAAAGTGACTGGGAAAGTAACTGGCGGGTTAGGTTTGGCGCATACAGTTCCAGAACAGTGGTTACAGAATTTGGTGCGGGAATGACGACCGGGAAAAATTATACTGGATCGGTGGGTAACGATAATGAACTGGCCTACATCGTTGGTTCCACAAACGTATTCAGGGCTAGCAATATGTCCAACGTTTATTGGCCTGGAATCAGGGACGGAGATAGTTACAGCCTCTTGATTAAAACCGGCTCAAATACGGATATCAAGCTAGCGCCCTCCAATGCATCAGGTGTACTTAGGATCCGTTTTGGATGGGGATATTGATTGTTAGAAAATGATTGACCACGAAGAACACAATTTTTCACAGAGCAAAAAGGGTGAAAACTGCTTAATTTTCTCTGTGCTTTTTCTCTGTGAGCTTTGTGGTAAAAAATAAAACGTTACCATTACCATTGATGGATAAATTTTGGTAAGATTCGTTTTGCATATCAAAATTAAATGTATTAAAGGTTGATGAAAATTATGAGATCATTAATTTTACCTTATGTTGGTACTTTTTTTGTTTTCATTTTGTCTTGATGATATATTTTCTTTGATTTGTAACCTATATGCGTTCCTACAAGAACTTTTCCGACAGCGAATTGGCATTCTTACTTACCAAGGATGACGGGGCGGCATTTACTGAAGTTTACGACCGCTTTTACGGGCTTTTATTTATTCATGCAAGTAAGCGGTTAAATGATGAAGAAGAAGCTAAGGATGTTGTTCATCACCTCTTTGAATCCTTGTGGAATAGGCGGGCGCAGTTACAGCGCGACGGTAATCTGTCCGCATATCTCTACGCGGGCATACGAAATCGCATTCTGGACATATTTGCACACCACAAGGTGGAGGGAAAGTATGTGGATTCATTGCAAGGTTACATCGACAGCGACCATGTACGAAGTGATTACAGGGTAAGGGAAAAAGAAATGGCAACTATTATCGAGCGCGAAATTGATGCCTTACCGCCAAAAATGCGTGAAATATTTATTATGAGCCGGAAAGAAAACAAGTCTCATAAAGAAATTGCGCTCGAACTTGAGATTTCGGAACTAACTGTGAAAACCCAGGTTAAAAATGCGCTTAAAATTCTTAGATCCCGTCTGGGAATAGTTTTTTATCTTTTATTATGGTATAAATTAAATCCATAATCCTCAGTTTTATCGCAAAATATTGGGTAAATCATAAAATTTTATCTTTTCTTAAAAAAAAGAGTTTTTCTTCTACCCCCAATGGGGTATGTTTGGCGTATATATATTAATCAACCAAACTTAATTTCTTTCAATGGAGAAAGATGCAAAAAAACTCTTAGAAAAATACCTTTCTGGTGACTGTACGCCGGAGGAAATTGCTGTTGTAGAGGATTGGTATATCCAACTGCCATTTGAAGGTAAAACACCAACCCATGCCCGGATAGAGGAAAGTAAGCAAGCCACCTTCGCCTTGCTAAATCAAGTTAAAAAACTACGGCATTACTCCCTGATTAAAGTAGTTGGGATTGCCGCAAGCATCCTAATTTGTTTAACTGTAGGTATTTATCTGTTTAATTATCGCACCCAGGAGAAGGTTCTTGTAACAAAAAGGCACTTAAAGGACATTCTACCGGGAAGAAATAGGGCGGTGCTGAAATTAGCCGATGGAAGCACTGTTGATTTGGATCAGGCAAAAAACGGCGAAATAGCTATACAGAATGGCATTATTATTCGTAAGAATGCAAATGGCGAGCTCGAATACATAATTAAAGATAGCGCATCTGGAATTTCAGGTTCAAACCAGGTTTCGACACCTCGGGGCGGACAATATCAGGTCAGTCTTCCGGATGGTACAAAGGTTTGGCTGAATGCGGCTTCAACCCTGAAATATCCTTATTCCTTTGCTGTAAATGAACGTTTGGTTGAACTTAATGGCGAGGCCTATTTCGAGGTGTCAAAAGACAGGAAGCGTCCATTTAGGGTCAATACTGGCAAACAAACTGTTGAGGTGTTGGGCACGCACTTTAATATAAACGCTTACAGCGATGAAGCTGCAATCAGAACCACGCTTTTGGAAGGTGCTGTACGGGTAAGTACGGCATCAGCAAAAGTAGATATCCATCCGGGTGAGCAATCAAAATTTCCTTATGAAAGTTCTGTATTAAGCGTAGATAAAAACGTAGACCTTGATAGGGTAATGGCATGGAAAAACGATGTGTTTTCATTCGATAACGACGATCTTAAAACTGTAATGCGCCAGATTGCCCGCTGGTACGACTTGGATGTCGTTTACAAAGGCAAAATCGGTGAAGAACGATATGTAGGAGAAATCCCGAGGAGCAGTAATCTCGCTGAAGTGTTTAAGATATTAGAGCTAAATCACGTTCATACGGAGATTAACGGTAAAACATTGACTATTTCAGGAAATTAAGTGCTAACAAAAATATACCTATAAACCAATTAACCAACCAATAAACAACTAAACTAAATTTTATGATGAAAAAACTACCTGAAATCTAACATCCTACCTTAAAGAACCGAAAGCGCGCGAACGCTTCCGGCAGAAATTTGGACAAGCAGCTCGCTTCGAACCCAGCTGCTATTTATTAACCTCATTCAATACAAAGGTATGAAATTAACTACCCTTTACAACCCCGTATGCGAAATGCGGAGGGTAAGGATTAAATTTTTATTGGTCATGAAATTGACTACAATCTTATTGCTCGTTGGCGCTTTACATGTTTCAGCAGTCAGCTTTTCCCAAACCGTAACCCTGTCGCGACGAACGACCTCGCTTAAAAGCATATTTAAGGAAATAAAAAAGCAGACCGGTTATTTTTTCTTTTACAAAGGGCAAGTGCTTCAAGGCAGGCCAGATGTATTGATCGAACTTAAGAACGCCTCGTTATCTGATGCCCTAAAGGAATCATTGAAAGATCAGGATCTCAGTTTTAACATTGTGAACAAGACGATTGTGATCAGCATTAAAGAAAAACAGGAGCAAAGACCAAATGCCGTTATTAGAAAGGCAGATGTAAAAGGCGTGGTCGTAGACAAAAACACAGGAGAAACAATCGCCGGTGTAAATATCTCTATAAAAAATGGTGCCAGCATCGGAACTACAAATGACAAAGGAGAATTTAGGGTTAGTGTTGATGAAGGTACAACCCTTGTTTTCAGCTATGTGGGCTATGAGCTTTTTGAAACCCGTATCAGCAGTGGAAAAACGCTCAACATTAAACTGGCTTCCAAGCAAACACAAATGAACGACGTGGTGGTTACTGGTTATCAAACCATTAAAAAAGATAACTATACCGGTAATGCAATAACCATCAAAGGCGATGATTTAAAAAAGAATAATCCTCAAAACCTTTTAAAAAGCATTCAAACGTTCGATCCGTCTTTCAAAGTATTGGATAACAATCTTTTTGGTTCTGATCCCAATGCATTGCCAAAGATTAATGTGAGGGGTGCGACGGCACTACCTTCGATAGAGGATACGGAAAATATCCTGGACCGTAATAACCTATCGAGCAATTATAACCTTCCAGCCTTTATGTTGGACGGATTTGAAGTTACACTTCAAAAAGTAACCGATCTTGATATAAACAGGATCGAATCGGTAACGTTGTTAAAAGATGCGGCGGCTACCGCGGTATATGGCTCAAGAGCGGCCAATGGTGTAATTGTAATTACAACCAAGGCGCCAGTGGCAGGAAAACTCCAGTTATCTTACAATTATGAGCTGAGCGTAAATGCACCGGATCTGACCGATTACCACGTGCTGAATGCGAAGGATAAACTAGCCTATGAGAAACTTGCAGGCCTTTACAATGCAAGCCTGTCAGCAGCCTATAACCAGGAACAGTTGGACGCAGAATATTTTGCAAGGCTCAAAAACGTAGCCAGTGGCGTGGATACTTATTGGTTATCACAGGCACTTCGAAATGCTTATCGCCAGAAACATGCCGTGTATGTACAGGGTGGCGACCAAAAATTCAGGTATGGCGTTGATTTAAGGTATGAAACACAACCCGGGGTTATGCTCAAATCCGATCGTAACCGATATAGCGGCGGAATGAACTTTACCTACAATCCTACATCCAAACTCCTCTTCAGAAACGAGATAAGCATTACACAGGTAAACGGCAACAATTCGCCATACGGAGATTTTTCTACCTATGTGCGCATGAACCCATACTATCCAAAGACCAATCAGAATGGCGACCTCATTCAGGAAATCGCGAATTGGCGGGTAGACACCTATCAGAATGGACCGGATCAGTTCAAAACCACCTATGTTTTTAATCCGCTTTTCGAGGGCAATTTAGCCAGTTTTGACAAATCTTCAAGCCTGGAGTTAATTGATGCACTATCTATGGATTGGAGGTTGAGCCCAAGCCTGACTTTCAAAAGTCAGATTAGTTTAAACAAGAGTAAGGTTAGTGCTGATAAGTTCGTATCTCCATTAAGCAGTACATTTTATGCTTACGCTAGTGATAAGCTTAATAACAAAGGATCGTATGCTCTAACGGAAAGCGATAGGATTGCCATAGATGGAAAGGCGACCCTGGGTTATAACAAGCAGATAGGGGAACAATATTTCAACCTGGTATTGGGAACGAACGTGGTTGCTGTAAGAAGCGATGACAAACTCATTGAAGCACAGGGTTTCTCAAACGATCGTTTTACCAATATCGGTTTTGCCAGGATCTACAAGGAAAATTCTGCTCCGGGTGGGAATGTATCAGAAAACCGTCTTGCAGGCGCGTTCTTCTCCGGAAACTATTCATTCAAGAACAAATACCTTTTGGATGCTTCTTTCAGGTATGAAGGCTCATCAGCATTTGGTTCTAATAAACGCTTTGCGCCATTTTGGTCTACTGGTATTGGCTGGAACTTGCATAATGAATCATTTATGAAAGATTTGAAGGTCGTTAGTCAGTTGCGCCTTAAGGCAAGTACCGGTATTGTCGGTTCAGTTGCCTTTCCGGCCTACCTGTCCAGGTCTCTTTACCAATACGACCCTTCCAACTGGTATTCTACAGGTTTAGGCGCACAGGTATTAGGTTACGGGAACAGTAATCTGCAATGGCAAAAAACCAAAACTTACGATGTTGGAATCGATCTTGGCCTAATGCAGGACAGGTTTGTAATATCACCAAGATATTACTATAAGTTAACCAAAGGTTTGATTACGGATATAGATCTATCGCCTTCAACTGGTTTTACTACTTATAAGGAAAATCTGGGAGATATGGCAAATGAGGGCTATGAACTTTACATAATGGCAAATGCTTTTAAGAACAAGGATTTTAACGTCAACATCATAGGTAATCTGACGCATAGTGAAAATAGATTGGTGAAACTTTCCAATTCACTGAAGACCCTTAACGATAAGATCGACCAATATCAGACCAATCCAGATAAGAATGCCCAGTCTACACCGTTACTTCGTTACAATGAGGGGCAATCACTTAACTCAATCTATGCTGTACGATCGTTAGGAATCGATCCGGAGAATGGGAAGGAGATTTTTCTTAAAAAGGATGGAACGATAACCTACCAGTGGGACGTAAAGGACATTATGCCTGTGGCCAATAGTGCGCCCAAGGCAGAGGGTAACCTTTCTGCAAATATCGGCTACCGGAATTTTATGTTGAGCCTGAGCTTTTATTACCGATTTGGCGGATACAGTTACAATCAAACATTGGTAGATAGGATCGAAAATGCCGATCCACGCTTCAATGTGGATAGTAGGGTATTGGATCAGCGGTGGATAAAGCCTGGTGATCAGACTTTCTTTAAGAATATTGCGGATTTATCGATAACCAATGTGTCCTCAAGATTTGTTCAGAAAGACAATCTGATGGAACTGCGCTCGATCTATCTTTCATATGATTTCAGTCGCGATCTTATTAAAAAACTTGGTTTTCAGAACCTGAGGACAACAATGACCCTCAACGATATATTCAGAACCTCAAGCATTCAAATGGAAAGGGGCACAAGTTATCCCTTCGCCAGAAGTTTAACGGTCTCCTTATTAGCTTCATTCTAAATACACGAAGATGAAAAAATATTTATTTATAATCCTGGCATTGATAGCCTGTACATCCTGTAAGAAATTCCTCGATATACAGCCTGAATCGGAGGTTTCCAAGGAAGAATTGTTCACCTCGGAGGAGGGCTTCAAAGAAGCACTCAATGGTGCCTATGTTGGCTTTGCAAACGCCAATCTCTATGGAGGTAATTTAACATTCAGCAACCTGGATATTATGGCTCAGAACTATCAGTTTAACGATGCCAACTACCAGAAGATTGCCGCATTTGATTATACTCTTCCGAGTTTCGTCGGCAAAATCAGTACCATCTGGACGAATGCATACAAGGCCATTGGCAATGTAAACCAGATCCTTGAGGTAATAGACCAACGTAAAGGTTTGTTCAAGGACAACAATTACGAAATTATAAAGGGAGAAGCGCTTGCCTTAAGGGCTTATATGCACTTCGATTTGTTAAGGATGTTTGGTACGTCCTATAAAAATAACCCTACGTTTAAGGCCATACCTTACGTTACCACAGTTAGCACTAAAACGACAACCTATTCTACGGTGGCCGAAGTGTTGGATAAGGTAATTGCAGACCTGCAGCAGGCAAAAACGCTGCTTAAAACTTCCGACCCGATAATCCCATCAGGTTATGTTGTTGGTTATCCGCAGGGAGAAAAGACAACTGAACTTAAGAGTGCTTCTTTATTTCTACAGAACAGAAGACATCGCATGAATTACTATGCCGCTGCAGCCGAACTGGCCAGGGTTTACCTCTACAAAGGAGACAATACAAATGCGCTTCTTAATGCGAGCGAGGTAATCGGTTCTTCAAAATTTCCATGGACGGTAAAGGAGGATTTCTTCAACGCTGATGTCGCTAAACGTGATCGGATTTTTTATAACGAGATCGTATTCGGCTGGTTTGTTCCGAAATCACAGGATCAGTTAAACGGACTTTTCTCAAGAGATAATCCTGATTATTCTCCAACAGCAGATCAGATTAATGCAATTTATAACCTTGGAACGGTTGGTGCAGATGACTGGCGTTATAAACAATGGTTCAGATTGATAAAAAGTTCGGGCAATGCCGACCGTTTTTATTTGCAAAAATATATTGTGAATTCCAGCCCCATCGCAAACCTGCACCCATTAATGGCACCTGCTCTTCGTTTAAGTGAGGTATATCTTATCGCCGCGGAGGCTAGTTTTGACATTAATCCTACGGCGGCACTAGATTATTTTAACACCTTACGCACGCATCGCGGTATCGGTACGTCATTAGCTGCCGGAATATCAAAAACGGATTTCATAAATGAACTGGAGGGTGAGTATCGTAAGGAATTCTATGGTGAAAGTCAGAATTTCTTCATGCATAAACGCCTTAATCTGAATATCATTACAACCTCCGGATTTATTTACCCACCATCAGATAAGCTTTTTGTTTTTCCACTTCCGGTTGATGAACTCGCTTACAGAAACTAACACAAAACGACAGAAAAGATGAAAAAGAAAATCATTTATATCTTGCTGGTAAGCGCCATGTTGTTTGCCTGCAAAAAGAACGAAATGATGCCATATGAGTCAAAGGACAATGTTTATCTGCGTTATCTGGATGACAATGGCAATCAGGATACCACTGCGATAAGCTACTCTTTTGCCTACAATCCCGGTTTGGCGCAGGATACACTTTGGATACCCATTGTGGTAACCGGGCCAAGGGTTGCACATAGCCGTCAGTTTGTTTTGAATACAGTAGATTCCCTCACAACGGCGGTTAAAGGTATTCATTATGAAGCGCTTAAGGCTTCTTATACCTTGCCGGCTGATTCCGGAAAGATCTCAATTCCATTAATTATTAAAAATAACGATAATGCATTGGCAAGTAAGTCGGTTAGCATTGGTTTTCGTACAGTTGCAGGAGGGGATTTCTCTGCAGATCTTCCCCTCGCCCTGAGAACCAAGAAAGTTGTTTTTTCCAGTCGTTTGGAAAAGCCAGCATGGTGGGTTTATTGGGAATCTTCGCTTGGTGAATATGGCAGGACTAAGCATCAGTTATTTCTTATCTCTTCGGGAACGGTCGATCTGGTGAGTTTTACCAAGCCGAATTTTTACCTGGAAATCCCCAGGTCGCTTTACTATATCGAAAACTTCCGCGTTTTCCTGAAAGATCCGGCAACCTGGATTGCCCGGAATCCGGATAAAGGATATGTACTTACAAAAAAGACGGACGGTTCCAGTGATTATGATTTTTATAACCAATCTGCACCCGCGAAAACATATACATTGAAATATTTTGCACTCGTAAATGGCTATTTTTTCATTGATGAAAGCGGAAAACAAATTATTATATAACATTTCATTAAAACAGAAGAGATGAAATTTAAACTAATCATTGCACTTGCCTTTCTGGTAAGTTTATATACGGCCTGTAAAAAGGATTTGGGAAATTACGATTACCATCCGCCATCAGAGCCGACCCTGAGTGCCTTTAAGGACTCCACTTTTGCAGCCCTTTTGGGGGACTCACTTATACTGAAACCTACCGTTTCCATTGCTAATGCCGATCCCTTAAAAGATCTTTCTTACGAATGGCGGATTACGGTACAGGAAGAACTTCGCGAAGCGATTTATACCGGATATCCTTTGAGGATAGTGTATAAACTGGGGCCTGGATTAAGAAGTTCCAAACTAATCATTACTGATAAACGGAACGGCCTTAAATATGTGGTTCCCTTTAAGTTAAACGGAACGACACAGTTTACCTCTGGAAAGTTTGTGTTGAGCGTTGACAATGGGACAACCAAGCTATCATTTGTAAAGCCGGACAACAAAACGGTGATCGCAGATTTATATAGTGCACTGAACGGAAAGATCCTACCGGCTAATCCCGTACAACTTTATTTTGCGGAGATCCTGCCTTACCAGTCCAGCAACCAACAGAAATTTTGGGTGCTGTGCAATGATCCCATGATGAAAAGTCCTTTGCTGGATGCGAGCACCCTGCTTGAGAGCGGCTCTTTCAGCGATCAGTTCTTTATTCCGCCGGCAGGTATTTCCATAGGATATCTGACGCCGCTAAACGGATGGGTGCCAACTGGCGTTGTAAATGGCAAACTTTATGTCGGCGTTCAGTCAACAGCACCTTTTGCTCCGGACTATGGGAAGTTTGCAAACGAGCAGGCCGGGGATTATTCCCTGTCAAAATATTTTACCTTCGCCAATTCCTTCTATTTCGGCTTTGATCTCAAGTCTAAGGGCTTTGTAACCTTTGCAGGCGACGGCAGTTATCTTGCTAAAGATTATGTTGTCGATCCAACGGGAACAAGCTTCGACCCAAAGAATGTAGGGATGGACAATCTGCTTTTTATGCAGACCGGACAGGCAGGAACTTACTATGCCTTTTTCAAAGCTTCAGACGGTAGTATTTATGAACTGGCTTTCACCTATCAGTTCGACTCGGTGAATAGAAAAATCAAAGCCGAGTACAAGCGTATTTTTAAGGGTGCATCCCTGATTAATGCCGATACGAAATGGCAAAGGAACAGTCTGAATGTATTCTATTTCACATCTAACGATAAAATTTACAGATACAACCCCCTTAATGAGGATTTACGAGCGTTGGATGCAGACTTAGGCGGTAAAAAAATCTCTATGTTAAAGATTAGTGCAGATGATAATACGCTTACTGTGGGAACTTCAGGATCGGTTTATACTGTTGATGTGAGTGTGGGTAAAAACGGCGTAATAACCCAAACGATAAATGGCATCCCTGGTGCCCCTGTAGACATCGTCATCAGGAAATAAAATATTTTAAATATTATAAACTACCATAAACAGAACCAAAATGAAAATTTTAAGATTAATATTATTAACGATACTCTTTCCAGCCTTATCCATGGCCCAAACAACCAATTTTACCCTCAACGGGAAAATTGGAAACCTCAATAAACCAGCAATGGCTTATATCGATTATATGGATAATGGAACCGGGCATGAAGATTCAGTTGCTCTGGTTAATGGCAGCTTTAAATTTACCGGTAAAATTTCCGGTAATGCTTATGCCCGCATGGCTCTGGATCACACCGGCGCAGGAAAAGGAAAGGCCGTATATGCGGGCGATGTAATTTACTTTTACTTTGGAAAAGAGCAGGTTAACATAACCTCAAAGGATTCATTGGAGAATGCCACTTTCTCTGGATCAAAGGTATACCAGGAATATGACGCTTACAATAAGGCCATTGGAGGTACCATCATGGCCCTCACCAAAGCTGTAAACATCGACTTTAACCGGGGTACACCAGAACAGCAGAAGGATACTACCTACATAAAAGCAGTGGATCAGCGTTTTAGAAAAAACATACAGAACAGAACGGATAAACAGTTCCTTTTTGCCAAAGAACACCCGACTTCTTATTTTGCCCTGGTTGCATTATCTGAAGCGGCCGGTAGCAAAGTAGATGTAGAAAAGGTACAGCCGCTTTTTAATGCGCTCAACAAAGAATACCGTGAAACTGACATGGGTAAGGAATTGGCGCAAAGGATTGAGGCGAACGGAATCACCGCCG
>Ga0247809_1001087_pt1 | contig 12126 bp, 9 predicted proteins | sample UWRJL104311B1_FD_180951 | JGI IMG/M metagenome (GOLD analysis project Ga0247809, IMG submission 180951) | Plant litter microbial communities from Arlington Agricultural Research Station in Wisconsin, United States - UWRJ-L104-311B-1 | ecosystem: Environmental > Terrestrial > Plant litter >...
CGATCACCTGTACGCCTGCGGTCCGGTCGGCTACCTGGCGCACGTGATGCAGACAGCCGAAAGCTTGGGCTGGCCTGCCCGGCAACTGCACCAGGAATTTTTCCAGGCCAGCGGAGAGCTCGTCGTAGCCGGCGACGAGCCGTTCGAAATCGTCGTGGCCAACCAAGGCGTCACGGTGCAGGTGTCGGCCGGCGAGACGGCGTTGCAGGCACTCACGCGCGCCGGCGTCAACGTCATGTGGTCTTGCGAGCAAGGCGTGTGTGGCAGTTGCGTCACCGCCGTGGTTGAAGGTCGGCCTGAGCATCGGGACCAGTACCTCACCGAAGCCGACCGGGCACGCAATGACTGCTTCATGCCCTGCTGTTCGCGCTCTCTCACCCCCCGACTCGTGATCGAAGTCTAAAACGCCGCACCCACAGCCAACATCCAAGTACCCCGAACATGTCAAACGTACAAGCCCCCAAAGCGACCGCCTTCCAAATGACCGTCAACGGCCGCGCACTCGCCGCGGCCGCCACGCACGGCGTCATCAACCCGGCAACGGAAGAGGTTTTTGCGCAGGCGCCGATCGCCACGCGCGAGCAGTTGGACGAGGCGGTGGCCGCGGCCCGCGCAGCGCAGCCGGCCTGGGCTGCCCGGCCGTGGGCGGAACGCCAGGCCGCGCTCGGCGCCTTGGCCAAGCTGTACATGGAGAACCAGGAAGAGCTGGCACAACTGCTCACGCGCGAACAGGGGCGCCCGCTGCCAAAGGCGCGCAGAGAGATCGAGGCCTCGGCCTACTGGTACGCCGAATACGCCAGGATGAGCATCCCGCCGCACGTTCTGCAGGACACGCCCACCGCGCTGGTCGAGGCTCGTCGAGTGCCCATCGGCGTCGTCGGCGCCATCGTTCCCTGGAACTTCCCGCTCGTGCTGGCCGCCTTTAAGATCGCGCCGGCCCTGCTGGCCGGCAACACCATGGTGCTCAAGCCGTCGCCGTTCACGCCGCTGACCACGCTGCGCCTGGGTGAATTGATGCGTCCCCTTTTGCCACCAGGCGTGCTCAACGTGATCAACGGCGACGATGACCTCGGTCCGTGGATCACCGAACATCCGGGCATCGACAAGGTGTCCTTCACCGGCTCTACCGCCACCGGCCGCCGGGTGATGCAGAGCGCGTCAGTCAACCTGAAGCGCCTGACGCTGGAGCTGGGCGGCAACGACGCGGCCATCGTGATGCCGGACGTCGACGTCGAAGAGGTGGCCAAGGAAGTGTTCGTCGGCGCCTTCAACAACAGCGGTCAGATCTGCATCGCCGCCAAACGCCTGTTCGTGCACGAAGCCATCTACGACCGCTTCGCCGCTGCCTTCGTGGCGCTCGCGAAAGCGGCCCGCATGGGCCCTGGCGACCAGGAAGGCATCGACTACGGACCCATACAGAACCGCCCGCAGTACGACCGCATGGTCCATATGCTCGATGACTGCAAGCGCAATGGCTACAAGCTGCTGGTTGGGGGCGAACTTCCTAAGGGGCCGGGCCTCTTCTTCCCGCTCACGGTGGTGGAAAACCCGCCGGCCGACGCCCTGATGCTCCGGGAAGAACCGTTCGGACCTTTGCGTGCGTTGATGCAATTCAAGGACGTTGACGAAGTGGTCGCCCGCGCCAACGCCAGCGAGTACGGCCTGGCCGGCTCGGTGTGGTGCAAGGACGATAAGCTCGCGCTATCCATCGCCGCCCGGCTGCAGACCGGTACCGTGTGGATCAACGAGATCCAGACCGTCTCGCCGCACAAGCCGTTGGGAGGTCACAAACAATCGGGCATCGGCGTTGAGAACGGACAGGAAGGCCTGCTGGAGTACACGCTGCCGCAGACCATCTCGATGAAGCGCGTGGCCTGATCCGCTCCGCAAAAGACGCGACTTTGGCGGCGAGCAACTCGTCCGAGGCATAGAAACGACTCTGCGTGAAGTAGCCAGTGCCTTCAGCGAAAGTCGCCTCTTAACGACAGGCACCGACGTGAGTGACGCTGCATTTAGCTGCGTGCTCAGGTCGACGCCTCTGAGCTAACTTGTATTTTTGTACAGAAAGCCATTTATGCGTTCAAGAACTTTCCGTCTAGGCGCTGTCGCTCTTGCTTTCTGCGGTGCAGTTGTTGCACAGGCGCAGACAAACTCGACGTTGCACGGGCAGGTCGCACCCATCGTCAGCGGCATGTACCCCTCGCTCGAGGCGCTCTACAAGGACCTGCACGCCAATCCCGAGCTCTCCTCCCAGGAGCTGAAGACCGCTGCGAAGATGGCGGGCGAGATGCGCAAGCTCGGCTTCGATGTGACCGAAAAGATCGGCGGCACGGGCGTGGTCGCAATCTACAAGAACGGCGCGGGGCCCACGGTGCTGGTGCGCACCGAACTGGATGCGTTGCCGATGGAAGAGAAAACCGGACTGCCCTACGCGAGCAAGGCCAAGGCGCAATCCAACGGACGCGAGACGTTTGTTGCCCACAGTTGCGGCCACGACATCCACATGGCGAGCTGGGTCGGCACCGCGCGCACGCTGCTCGCCATGAAGGATCAGTGGAAGGGCACGCTGATGTTCGTGGCGCAACCGGCCGAGGAAACCGCCTCAGGCGCCAAGGCAATGATCAATGATGGCCTGTTTACGCGCTTTCCGAAGCCGGACTTTGCTTTTGCGCTTCACGCCTCGCCGGCGCCTTACGGCACTATCGGCTATCGCGCCGGGGCCATCACATCCAATCAGGACTCACTGGAAATTATCTTCAAAGGCCGCGGTGGCCACGGTTCGACACCGGACAAGACGATCGACCCGATCGCGATTGCCGCACGCTTCATCACCGACGTGCAGACCGTCGTCAGCCGAGAGAAGGACCCTGCCGAGTTCGGCGTGGTCACCGTGGGCTCAATCCAGGGTGGCACGGTCGGAAACATCATTCCCGATACGGTGGTGTTGCGTGGAACCATCCGCTCCTACAAGCCGGAGGTGCGCGAGAAGCTGCTGGCTGGCGTGCGGCGCACGGCCAACGCGTCCGCGATGATGGGCGGCGCGCCCGAGCCGGTCGTCACGCTGGTGGCCGCTGGCTCGGCAGTGGTGAACGACGAGGCCGTGGTCGGCCGTACCGTCGCTGCGCTCAAGCGCAGCTTTGGCGACCGGCAGGTGGTGCAGGTGCCGCCGAACCCGGCCAGCGAAGACTTTTCGGAGTTCCTCGATGCGGGCGTGCCCGGCATGTTTTTCTCGATCGGCGGACTCTCGCCCGACGAGGTCTTGGCTTCGATGAAGCCGGGCGGCAAGCCACTGCCCGTCAATCACTCGCCTTACTTCGCACCGGTACCCGAACCATCGATCAAGACCGGTGTCGAGGCCATGAGCGTGGCCGTTCTTACCGCGATGGCGCCAAAATAGTGGCGCTTCTTTTCCAGTTCGTGGTCGGTCGCATCTCTGAGAATTTCGGGCGGTCTGCCGCTTCAGCCTATGGCACATTGCTCAACGATGCCGTGTTGAAGCTGAGGATGGTCCCCATCCCCCGAACGCATAGCCCAACGCGGAGAGTGCCGGGACGGGAGCATGAATTGAACGAGAAGCGAACGAGAGCGACGTACACGCTCGGGTTCAAGCAGGAGGCCGTGCGGCAGGCCAAGACCGGGCGCGTTGCGTCGGCCATGGCCCCGGCGCCCAAGGTGAGCCTGACGAACTGTGTCAGGGCCGATGCGAAGCGCCCATTGGCAACACCCCTTGACGCAAGGTGTTCCATGCAAGACCGAATCAGCGACCAGCAGCTCTAGCCCGGGGACCGAGTGACCATTGCCGGCATGACCCAGACGACTTGCCAGGCGCGCCAGCGTGCCGCACGCCCCGCCGCCCAGGTGGATGTCGATGGCGTGGCTTAGCGCGTGGTTCTCGCGTTGCTCGACTGGAGGTGGTCGCCCCAGAAGATTGCCGGCAGCAACGGATCCCGTCACGCACGAAGCAGAGTGGTCTTGCTGAGGAGATCTACGCTTTGGATTCGGTGCGTCGCTTTCGTACAGGATCGGCCGGAGTCAAATGACCGCTGGCAAAAAACGTTCGGCAAAGGCCCGCCCCTGGCAAACTCTGGAGCGACTCAGGACGCTCCGAAACGCACGAATCATCATGCGCATCGCACGAAAACTCACGACGTGGGAAGAAATTGTGGGATGCCTTCAGGCGCGAAGCGCTTTAGCCTCCGATCTTTCGTGGGGACTGCTACGGGACTGGTACGGGACCGCTACAAAGCGTCAAACTGGCTGAATGCCGCGCCGGCGCCGTCCGATAGGGGCGCACAGGTCCGGCGCATCGATCAGTCGATGGGTGAGAGCACCTCACACCGTCTAGATCGCATCAAGCAGCCCGGGTTGAGCGCTGAGTCACGATTACCGGATCCGCCACCACGCCCTCTTCCGATCGCCATAGGCCCAGAATGAACCTGCAACTCTCCGGCATGAAAGTGGCCATCACCGGCGCGTCGAAGGGAATTGGAAGGGCCACGGCCGAGGCATTTGCCGAGGAAGGGTGTGATCTGGTTCTCGGCGCACGAGACGTCCAAGGGCTGCAAGGGCTGGCGTCGACCATCGAACGCGAGCACGGCGTCAGTGTGCGGTGCTGCGCCGTTGACCTGTCGATGAAGCGAGGCCAAGAGCAATTCGCCGAGTCCGCCGCAGACATTGACGTCCTCGTTAACTGTGCAGGATCCAATCCGGCAGGTCGACTGGTCGACATATCAGACAAGACTTGGCGCGAGTCCTGGGATCTGAAGGTCTTTGGCTATATCAACTTAGCCCGCGCGTTCTACAGCGCAATGAAGTCTCGGGGCAGCGGCGTCATCGTCAATGTGATCGGCAACTCCGCCGATCGCATGAACGATGCCTACATCCTCGGCAGCACAGGCAACTTGGCGCTGGTGGGGCTGACTAAAGCCCTCGGCTCCGCATCTGCCGATGATGGCATCCGCGTGGTGGGTGTGAATCCAGGCCTCACAGCAACCGACCGGGTGGACGTCTTGATGCGCGGCATAAGCAAGCGAAAGTACGGGACGCCGGATCACGCCAATGAAGTTCTGTCTGAGATGAAGTTGCCGTTCGGTCGGCCCGCCAGCGCGAGGGAGATCGCGGATGCAGTCGTCTTCCTGGCGTCGCCGCGGGCTGGCTACATCAGTGGGACCGTGCTCACGGTGGACGGAGGCGCTGCGAACCGGAATAGTCGGTGAGGCCGCGACGCGCAAACCACGCTCGAATTCGCCAACTCGTCGCCGAAGCCTGTGCGACGCGTTGGCGTTTCTGCCGTTGCGGACGCGCTGCCGCACCAGGCCGCAGAAGAGACACGTAGAGAACTACTCATGTTGCCCATGCGTAGCGTCCGCAGCGGCCACGTAAAGGGGTGATGGCCCGGCCGGCGGAGTCTCGCAATGCATGGCACCCACGGGTCGGCTTCCCTTTTCTTTGAACCTGATTGATTTGGCCACTGCGATGCAGCATTAGGTGAAACCCTCAGGGATGACCGCAAGGCCGTGGGGGCCAAGCGCGATGGCCTGCACGGTCATGGCGTCGGGATCGAGGTTGCCAATATCCTGACTACCCCCATAAATCCAAGGAGACCTCTGTCATGCCGCTTTCCGAACTCGACGAAGAACTCGCCAGCCATCGCCTATTTGCCGACGAGGCGCGCTGCCGAGAAGTGTTCGCCCGGCTTCGCGCCGAGGATCCGGTTCATTTGGCGCACGCCAAGGGATACCCGCCGTTCTGGGCTGTGACTAAGCACGCCGATGTCATGGAGGTCGAACGTCAGAACGACAAGTTCATCAACGCGCCCATGACCTTCCTGCACGAAGTTGAGGAATGGGCCCAGCGCCTGAAAGACACCAATGGCACTGGGATGTACGTGCGCAACCTGATCCAAATGGACGGCACGGATCACCGCGCCATGCGCGGCCTGACCCAGGCCTGGTTCATGCCGCGCAACGTCAAGCAACTCGAGGAGACAGTGCGCACACGGGCCACTGAGATGGTGGACCTGATGCTCGAGACCGAGCGATGCGACTTCGCGAAGTCGATTTCGCCTTGGTATCCGCTGCGCGTGATCATGTCGCTTCTGGGCATGCCCGAGGAGAGGCATCCCGACCTTTTGATTCTCACGCAGAAACTGCTGGCGCCACAGGACGAGCAGGCCAAGGCGATGGATCCCGTCGCGCGAGCAATCGCCAAGAAAGAGGTGTTCGGTGCGTTCTTGGGACACATGAATGCCCTGATCGACGCACGCAGGGCCAAGCCGGAAGAGGACCTGGCCACGCTGCTGGTTAATGCGCAGGTCGATGGCCAGCCGGTCGCTCCGTCGGATTTGCTGGGCTACTTCCTGGTCATTTCCACGGCCGGCCATGACACCACCGCATCGGCCCTGGCAGGTGGCCTGCTGGCACTGCTGCGGAATCCTGAACAACTGGAACGCCTGCGTCGCGAGCCGGAACTGATGGCGCCAGCCGTCGAGGAGATCCTGCGATGGACTTGCCCGGTGCGCCATTTCATTCGCACGGCGACCGAAGACTACGTGCTACGCGACAAGCAGATCAAGAAGGGCGACCAGCTGATGATGTGCTTCCCGTCGGCCTGCTTCGACGAAGAGCTTTTCCCCGATGGCGACCAGTTCCGGATCGACCGCACGCCCAACCGGCACCTCGCCTTCGGCTCCGGCGTCCACAACTGCCTGGGCCAGCATCTGGCCCGATTTGAGCTGAAGGCCTTCCTTACCGAATTCCTCCAGCGCATCGACAAGGTCGAAATCGACGGCCCCGTCGAGATGGTCGCGAGCAACCAGGTTTCCGGGGTGAAGCACCTGCCTCTGCGCTACGAAGCACTGGTCCCAGTCTGAGAAGCGCGCCCTTGAGGTCGTGACAAACTTTATGAATTTCAATAGAATTTCGAAAGTTGAATAGATATTCGATTTGTCGTTCCTGGTGGCCTCGGGCCATCTCCGGAGCACGAGATAAAAAATAAGGAGACACTCATGATCGACTTCAAGGGCTTCCGTGCCCGGTTTGCACCTCCCCTTCTGAGCTTCGGCCTGGCGCTTGCGCCGACGGCGCAGGCTGCCGAAACGCTGAAGGTGGCCCAGATAGACCCCGTAAGCGGACCGTTGGCGCCAATCGGCGATTCCTCCACCAGGCACCTTCGAGCAAAGTTCGACCACATCAATGCCGCTGGCGGAATGAACGGACAGATGCTGGAGCTGGTGGTCATGGACAGCGAGGGCAATCCAGAGAAGGCGCAGGTGCTCCTGAGACAGGCTGTCGACAGCGGCATCCGCTACATCACCCAGGGCACGAGTTCGGCGGTCGGCGCCGCGCTGGGTGATGCTGTCGATAAATACAACCGGCGCAACCCGGAAAAGCCCGTGATGTTGCTCGACCATACCAATACAGATCCGGCTTTGACCGGCGAGCTGTGTAGTTACTGGCGCTTCTCGTTCAGTCCACGCGTCCCGACACGCACCGAGGCATTGCTGCGCTACGTCTCCACGCAGGGGCGGGTCAAGAAACTGTTCCTCTTGAACCCGGACTACTCGTTGGGTGTAGCCGTTGAAACCTCGGTGAAGGCCGCGCTGCCGCGGCTGACCAAGGGTGTCGAGATCGTCGGAACTGAGCGCGTGCCGTTGGGCAAGGTGCGGGACTACGCCCCTTACGTCGCCAAAATTCGTGCTTCCGGGGCGGACGGCATCGTCACCAGCCTGTTTGGTGCCGATGCCATCGGACTGATGAAGGCGGCCAATGAAAGCGGCTGGAACGGGTTTGTCTACGCCTACACCGCCGGCGGTGTAGGACTTCCCACGGCGCTGGGAGCGCTGGGCAAAGAGCGCTTGGTCTGGGTCAACGACTTTATGCCCAGCGGCGAGTTGGCTGGCGAGATGAAATACAACGACGAAATGCTGGCAAATCAGAAGACCGACTTCTATCAGATGCAGCAGACCTATGGATACGACCTGCTTGCAGAGGCCGCGCGCCGGGCCAAGTCCAACGACGTGACCAAGGTCGCCAAGCAGTTGGACAGCGGCGTGACCACACAGTCGATGCTGGGCGAGGTCAGCGTGCGCGGCGCCGATCACCAGGCAGTGGTACCGCTGTTCGTCGGCATCTATTCCGACAAGGTCAAGCGCGGGCTGGAGAACACGCCCTACAGCTACCGGACGGTGGCGCGCTACGAGGCGAAGGACGTCACGCCTGCGTCTACCTGCAAGATGAAGCGCCCGGGCTAAGGATTAGCTTGTGGCAGAACTCATATCAGTTGCTGCGCTGAACGGATTGGTCTACGGACTGCTCCTGTTCATGCTTTCGAGCGGCATGACGTTGATCTTCAGCATGATGGGTGTGCTGAACTTCGCCCACGCTTCTTTCTACATGCTGGGCGCCTACTTCGCCTACCAGATCAGCACCGCGATCGGGTTCTGGCCTGCGCTGCTGATCGCGCCGCTGGCCGTGGCCCTGCTCGGTGCCGGCATCGAGCGGTTCGGACTGCGCCGTGTACACCAATACGGTCACGTTGCTGAGCTGCTGTTCACTTTTGGTGTGGCGCTCATCCTCCAAGAGCTGGTGATGATCATCTGGGGGCGCTTCGCTCAACCCTACGTAGTTCCCGAGTCGCTGGCATTCACCGCCTTCCATCTCTTCTCCACCGGCGTGCCGGCTTACCGCCTCTTCATGATGGCTACCGCCGTGGCGATGTTCGTCAGCCTCTACCTGGTGCTTGCGCGCACCCGCACAGGCATCATCATCCAAGCTGCGGTCACCCACCCGCAGATGGTTGGCATGCTCGGCCACGATGTCCCGCGCATTTACAGCCTGGTTTTCGGCCTGGGTTGCGGTATGGCCGGCTTGGCGGGCGTGATCGCCGGGAACACCTTTTCCACCGCACCCGACATGGCTGCGCTGCTCGGAGGCATCGTGTTCGTCGTGGTGATCGTTGGCGGACTGGGTTCCTTAACCGGTGCTTTGGTTGCCTCGCTCCTGATCGGCGTGCTGCAGACCTTCATGTTGGCCACCAGCTTCTCCGCAGTGGATCTATTAGCGAGCGTCGGTTGGACCCTCGGACCCGAGACGCCGCTGTACGAGCTGTGGTCCATGAAGTCCTCGCACGCGGCGCCGCTGCTACCCTATTTGCTGATGGTGCTGATGCTCGCTTGGCGGCCGCAGGGCCTGTTTGGGCGCCGTCTATGAGCTCGCCTTCAACATCGTCCGGCGCGTCTGCGTATGCCGGCCTCTGGCCCTGGCTGCTCTTTGCGATCACGCTGATAGCAGCGCCGTTGCTCTCTGGCACCTCGATTCCCGTGTCCGCCCTCAGCCAGGCGGCGATCGCGATCGTCTTCGCGGCTTCGTACAACCTGCTGTATGGGCAAAGCGGCTTGCTTTCGTTCGGCCACGCGGTCTTCATGGGCCTGGGCGGCTATGCGACGGTGCATGCGCTGCAGGCCATTGCCACTGCGCAGTTGCCGGTCCCGCTGCCGCTGGTGCCGCTGGCGGGTGCCGCCTTCGGCGGCATCGCCGGGCTGGCTTTCGGCTGGCTTTCCTCGCGGCGAGGCGGCACCGTGTTCGCCATGATCACGATGGGCTTTTCCGAACTCGTGGTGGCGTTGACCTCGGTACTACTGGGGTTCTTCGGCGGCGACCGGGGCCGCAGCGGCGATCGGACCTCGGCACTGCCGGTGTTCGGCATCGACTTCGCGGGCGAGCAGCAGGTCTACTACCTGATCGCGGCGTGGACGCTGGTGGCCGTAGTGCTGATGTACCTTCTCACGCGCACGCCGCTGGGACGCATCGCACGGGCCCTACGCGACAACCCGGAGCGCCTGCCCTTCGTGGGCTACGACGCGTCGCAGGTGCGGTGGCGCATGTTCACTGCGTCGTCGATATTCGCGGGCCTGGCAGGCGGCCTTTACGCCATCAACTACGAAATCTTGACGCCGCAAGCGCTCGGCATCGAGACTTCGGCTTCGGTGCTGATCATGGTGGTGCTCGGCGGCGCATCGACGTTTGCCGGCCCCATCCTCGGCGCCGTGTTCTTCACTTGGCTGCGCCTGGACGTGGCGCACCGGACCGAAGCCTGGCAGCTGTACCTGGGCATCCTCTTCGTGGGCACGGTGCTGTTCGCACCCCAAGGCCTCTCGAGCGTGGTGCAGCACTTCCGCAGCCTCGCGCAGCAGGGTCGGCTGGCGCTGCGCCTGCCATTCGAGTTCGCACGCGGTATCGCCCTCGCATTGCTCGTCGCCGGAACGGTATTGGCGGTCGAGGCTGGGTGGCTGTTGAGCCAGGTCAAAGAAAAAGGCGCCGTGCTCACGCTCTTTGGCACGTCCACCGATGTTCGAACAGCGCCGGTGTGGCTTGCGACCGCCCTGCTGCTCGCAGCGGGCGCCGTGCTTTGGCACGTCGCATCGCGCAAGGCGCTGGACAGCGATGCAGCCGCCTCCGGTGCTGTGAAGGCCAAGTCATGATGGACATCGATCGCAATGCGGCGCTCTCCTTGCGTGATCTGCGTAAGTCTTTCGGCCCGGTGGACATCATCCGCGGCGTGAACCTGGACGTGATCCCCGGCGAGCGCCACGCCATCATCGGCCCCAACGGTGCTGGCAAGTCCACGCTGTTCCATCTGGTGAGCGGGCAGCTGCAGGCGAGTTCGGGAAAGATCGCGCTCGAAGGCCAAGACGTGACGTACATGTCGCCCGAGCAGATCTACCGACGCGGACTGAGCCGCAGCTTCCAGATCACCAACGTCTTTCCGACGTTATCGGTGTTCGAGAACGTGCGCTGTGCCGTGCAATGGTCACGCGGGCTGCGTTATGCATGGTGGAGCTTGGTCGACCGCCGTGCCGACATCACGCAGGCGGTCGAGGAGGTACTGCACCAAGTCGGCCTCGAAGATCGGCGCGACGTGCTTGCGGGCCTGATGACCTATGCCGAGCAGCGCGCACTGGAGATCGGGGTGGCGATCGCGGGCGGTGGCCGCGTGTTGCTGCTCGACGAGCCCATGGCCGGCATGAGCAGAGCGGAATCCGAGCACGCCACCGAGCTGATCCGACGCGTGAGCTGCAACCGCACGCTGCTGATGGTCGAGCACGACATGAGCGTCGTGTTCAGCTTGGCCGATCGCATTTCCGTGCTGGTCTATGGCGAGGTCATCGCCACCGGCACCCCCGAGGCCGTGCGCGCCGACGTGCGCGTCCAGGAAGCCTATCTCGGAAAGGACGGCCACTGATGCTGCAAGTGCGCAATCTCCACGCCTATTACGGCAAAAGCCATGTGCTGCAGGGTGTCGATCTCGACGTGGCCGAAGCCGAAGTGGTCTGCATCGTCGGGCGAAACGGGGCCGGACGATCCACGCTGCTGAAGGCGCTGATGGGTGCCGTGCAGGCCGAGGGTACCGCCACGTTTGCAGGTCAACCCCTGCTAGGCCGCCAGTCCTTCGAAATTGCGCGTATGGGTCTGGGCTACGTGCCCGAGGACCGCGCCATCTTCCCGACGCTGTCGGTCGAGCACAACTTGAGCCTGGGCGTGCCGGCTCGCCTCAAGCGCGCGCCGCGCTGGCGGCTGCAGGATTGTTGGGACGCTTTCCCACGTCTTAAAGAACGCGCGGGGGCGCCGGCAGGGGCGCTGTCGGGCGGCGAGCAGCAGATGCTGACGATCTGCCGCAGCCTAATGGGCTCGCCTTCGCTGATCCTCATCGACGAACCTACCGAAGGCCTGTCGCCGCAGATGGTGCAGCGTGTATCCGAACTGCTGCGCCTCATCGCCTCGCGCGGGATCGCCATCGTGTTGGTCGAGCAGAAGCTGACCATCGCGCTGGAGGTTTCGCAGCGGCTGTACTTGATGGGCCACGGCCGCATGGTCTTTGAAGGCACGCCGCAGGCCTTTGCCGAACGAGCCGATCTCCGTCGGGAATGGCTAGAGGTTTAGGTTCTGTTCATGCTCAGTGCGACTGCAGCCGGGGAAATCCCCCATGACGCGAGCGGGGCGTCACCATACGCTCCAGACATGGCTCAGCCAATATGCACGGTTTCGGCGCTGCCTTCTTTCCGCGACGGTGCGGCGGCGAAAGACGATGACAGCCGCACCTACACCGTGCCACTCTGGTGCACGCTCT